>Ga0134128_10001207_pt1 | contig 33857 bp, 30 predicted proteins | sample KB31754_FD_96462 | JGI IMG/M metagenome (GOLD analysis project Ga0134128, IMG submission 96462) | Terrestrial soil microbial communities with excess Nitrogen fertilizer from Kellogg Biological Station, Michigan, USA - KB3-175-4 | ecosystem: Environmental > Terrestrial > Soil > Unclassified ...
CGCCGCCTCCTCCGCCGCCGCCTCCGCCACCTCCGCCGCCGCCTCCGCCGCCGGCGAAGACCTACATCGTCTTCTTCGACTTCGATAAGTCGGACTTGACGGCGGAAGCGCAGTCGACCGTCACGCAAGCGGTTTCAGCCGCCAAGACGCTCGGCTCGGTCCGGATCATGGTGACCGGCCATACCGACACGATGGGCACGGACAAGTACAACCAGGCCCTGTCGGTCCGCCGCGCCACCACGGTGAAGGAAGAGATGGTCCGCCAGGGTCTCGGCGCCGACTCCATCGCGATCGAAGGCAAGTCCTTCCACGATCCGATGGTGCCGACCGGTCCGAATGTGCGTGAGCCGAAGAACCGGCGCGCCGTCATCGACCTCGGTGGCTGATCAAGCCTTCCTCTAGAAATGAAAGGGCCGGTCGCAAGACCGGCCCTTTTTCTTTGGCTTAGGTTTTCTTGGAGAGCGCAGCGATCCTAGAAAACCTTACCCCGCACCGAAGCGCGCAGCGCTGAGGGCGGAGGTCGACGGCAAGCGCCAACTTTCTTCCCCCATGCGGCGAAGCCGCTGGCGGGGGGAAACAGATGGGAAAATTAAGGAAAAAGATTCGGGTTCGGCGGATCGCCCGGCAGTGCCGGCCTGGGCTTGGGCTCGACCGCCGATCCTGTCGCGACGCCCTGCAACGCCACCGTCACCTTTACCTCGCAGGCATCGACGGGATTGTTTTCATAGACCGGCACGCCCGCCACAAAGTCTTCCAACACCGGCTTGTCGGGCGCAAGCGCCGCCGCGAACACGATATCGGCAGTCTTGCAGAAATTCTCTGCCGCGCCGGGCTGGGTGCGCCGCTGTTCAGCATGCGCGATGGCACGAGTCTTGTAGGAGTCATAGGCAGCATCGCCCTTGGAGGCGCCATGCAGCCGTTTGAACATGGTCAACATCAACGCGTCCGAGCGGCGCAGTTCCTTGTTGAAGACCGTCTGGAACCGGTTGAAGAGCGCGGTTTCCTTGGGTCCGCAGGCGAGCGCCGCATCCGTCAATTCCTGCTGCACGGCGGAAACTTGGATGGCGGAAATCTCCGCCGCGTTGGCGCAAGCGCCTCTGGCTTCGGCCAGATTGGCGCCCGTAAAACACAAAAGGGTGGCACAGGCGCTTGCCCGGAAACGTGTGTTCATAGCTTGCTTTCTCGCTTTTTAACGCCCCGGCCAAGCCGTCCGGATCCTATGATCTGTGTACCGATCTTTCCAGAAGATCCTTACTCAACCACAAAAATGCCTTGCAACAACGAAGGGTCTTTCGAGTTTCCTTCCTGTAACTTCGCCGGATTCCGGCACATGCGTACCAAGCTCCTAGTTCTAGCCGGCATTTTCATGGTGTACGGAAGTTCCGCCCAAGCCGTGTCGCTCCCCGGCGAAAACCACCTCTACAGCCTGCCGCAATATCCGGGTGCGCCAAAACGGGTCTATGACGACCAGAAGCTGCCTTATGCCATGACTTATGCGGAGGAAGCGGCGGAAACGCTGGGCGTCAAGAATGGCCACATGGATGTGTTCTCCACCCAGCCCGCGTCATCTGGCTTGATGCCCACGATCAGCGGCGGCCTGGGCAGCGACGGCGCCATGCTGCGCTTCCGCTGGCATCCCGGGGAATAGCCTGGAAATCCAGGCAGAAGTTCCGCCTCTTTCAACCCCTGTCTCTTTTTAGTATGTGTCCGCCCGGCTGCCGGGAAAAGGCCTCATATAGCGAAGCGGCAGGCCATTAAAAAAGGCCTCAAGTAGCGAAGCGGTAGGCCATTAAAAGAGGGCGTGCATGGCTTACAAAATCGCAGTGGTGGGCGCCACCGGCAATGTCGGGCGCGAAATGCTGTCGGTCCTGGTGGAGCGGCAATTTCCCATCAGCGAGGTGGTGGCGCTGGCCTCCACCCGTTCGGTGGGAACCGAAGTCTCCTTCGGCGACGGCGTCCTGAAGGTCAAGGCGCTGGACTATTTCGATTTCAAGGGCACCGACATCTGCCTGATGTCGGCCGGCGGCAAGATCGCCAAGGAATGGGCGCCCAAGATCGCCGCCCAGGGCGCGCTGGTGATCGACAATTCCAGCGCCTGGCGCATGGACCGCGACGTGCCGCTGGTGGTGCCGGAAGTGAACGCGGATGCGCTGAACGACATCAAGAAAGGCATCATCGCCAATCCCAATTGCTCGACCGCGCAGCTGGTGGTGGCGCTGAAGCCCCTGCACGACCTTGCCACCATCAAGCGCGTGGTGGTTTCCACCTATCAATCCGTTTCGGGCGCGGGCAAGGAGGCGATGGATGAGCTGTTCCGCCAGACCCGCGCCGTGTTCGTGGCCGATCCCATTGAAACCGAGAAATTCCCCAAGCAGATCGCTTTCAATGTCATTCCGCACATTGATGTCTTTCTGGATTCCGGTGTCACCAAGGAAGAATGGAAGATGATGGTGGAGACGCAAAAGATCCTGGATCCCGATATCCAGGTCGCCGCCACTTGCGTGCGCGTGCCGGTCTTTGTCGGTCATGGAGAGGCGGTCAATCTGGAATTCGAAAAGCCCATCACCGCCGAAAAGGCACGCGCCGTCTTGCGCGAGGCGCCAGGCGTTCTGGTCGTGGACAAGCGCGAAGACGGTGGTTATGCCACCCCCATCGAATGCGCCGGCGAGGACGCCACCTATGTCAGCCGCATCCGCAAGGACCCGACCGTGGAACATGGCCTATCGCTGTGGATCGTGTCGGACAATCTGCGTAAGGGCGCGGCGTTGAACGCGATCCAGATCGCCGAATGCCTGGTCAACCGCAAGCTGCTTCGGGCCGCGTGATGGCCAAGGGCTATTGGATCGCGCGTATCGATGTGAGCGATCCAGAAACCTATAAGTCCTATATCGCGGCCGCGTTGCCGGCCTATCGGAAATACGGCGCCAAATTCATCGTGCGCGGCGGCGCTTGCGAAGCGGTCGAGGGCGCAGGCCGCGGCCGCAATGTCGTGATTGAATTCGAGAGCTACGAGACGGCGCTCGCCTGTTATCGTTCGCCGGAATATCAGGCGGCGGCCGAATTCCGCAGAGCCGCCAGCATCGGCGAAATCCTGGTGGTGTAAGGCGCTTGAATCATTTCTTCCCCCATCTGTCTTCCTCAGGCAAGCCATCGGAAGACGCTCGGCGGACTTGGCGGTCCGCCTCGATCCCCCGCCAGCGGCTTCGCGTTGGGCCGGCAAAAGCTCCCCCGGAGCTTTTTCTAATCGGCCTCACGGGGGAAGAAAGCCTGTGTATAGGTCCTGCACCTTGCTAGTGACGCGCTACCGCCACGCGCTGGCTGACGGCGCGTTAAAGCCCGACGCGGCACAACAGGCGGCGGCGGAAAAGCTCCATCACCTCGCGCGGCAATTGGCAAAATATCGGCCCGGCGGCTTTTCGCTTTTCGGCAAGAAGAAAGCACCTCGTGGCCTCTATATCTGGGGCGATGTGGGGCGCGGCAAGTCCATGCTGATGGACCTGTTCTTCGAAGAGACAAACATCGCGACCAAGCGGCGGGCCCATTTCAACGCCTTCATGACCGACGTGCATGCCCGGCTGCATGCCGAACGCGCCAAGGCCGATGTCAGCGATCCCATACCCGCGGTGGCGCGAGCACTTTCGGACGAAGCCTGGCTTCTCTGTTTTGACGAATTCCAGGTGACCGATGTGGCGGACGCCATGATCCTGGGTCGGCTGTTCGAACATTTGCTGGTGGCCGGAACCGTCATCGTGGCGACCAGCAATGTCGCACCCGCCAGGCTCTATGAAGGCGGCCTGAACCGGCAATTGTTCCTGCCCTTCATCGCATTGATCGAAGCGCGGCTTGAGGTGCTCAAGCTGGACGGTCCCACCGACTATCGCCTGCACCGGCTGTCTGGTCATCCCGTCTATCTCACGCCGCTGTCACCGGACTCCGACTTGGCGATGAACAAGGCATGGCGACGGCTGACGGATTGCGACCAGGGAAAGCCAGAGCGCCTCACGGTCTTCGGCAGAAGCCTTGTGGTGCCGCAAGCGGCGCGGGGCGCGGCTCGTTTTTCCTTCTTTGATCTTTGCGAGAAACCCCTGGCGGCGGCGGATTATCTGGAGATTGCGCGTGAATTCCATACCGTGCTGATCGACCATATTCCCATGCTCGATCCGGCGCATCGCGACGCGGCGCGGCGTTTCGTGCTCCTGATCGACACGCTTTATGACCAAGGCGTGAAGCTCATCTGTTCCGCTGCCGCCTCGCCCGACCGGCTTTATCCGGAAGGCGACGGCGCGGAAGCCTTCCGCCGCACCGCCTCGCGCCTGGCCGAAATGCAAAGCGATGATTATCTTAAACGCGGCCACGGGATTTCTTCCTCCGCTAGCGCAGCGGCGGCGGGGGAGTTCGGTAGCGAGAGCGTGCCGAACGGCCGCTAGCGGATGGGGTGTATACCCTTATGGAAAATGTCTATTGGGCGGCGGGCTTCGTTCTGGCTTGCATTGCACTTTACAAATTTGGCTTGCCGGTCCTCAGGCGATTTGACGCCGACAATGTGGCGCGCATCCATCGCCAGGAAGAAGACAAGAGCGACCCCAGCGCCCATATCCGCCATGCCCTGGAGGCGGCGGAAGAACAGGTCGAACCGGTCACCGAGATCAAGACCGGCGACACCGTGCAATATCTGTTCGAGGCCCAAATATTTTCGGACCGCGACGATGCCGAGGAGGCGCGCGCCAATCGTATCGGCGTGATCGCGAGGCGCTTCTATGCCGAACTGCCGCAGGCGCTGGCTGGCCGCGAAAATCGCGGTTCCCTTTCGGCCCGCGAACGCGCGTCACAGCGCTGGTGGAGTCGGCGTTGATTCCCCCTCCGCCCTACGCATCGCAAGCGCTGCTACGGGCACCTCCCCCATCAGCGCGCTTCGCGCGCACGGGGGAGGCGGGTCTCGGCCCGGCTTCGGCGGCCTTAGGCCGGTTCGCCTTTCATGAGGCGTGGTAATTTTCCGATATCGCCGCCGGCATGGCGCATGAAGAAGCGCCGGGCCGGGCCGATAGCGTCCACAATTCCCAGCCCCAGATCGCGCAACTGCCGAAGCGGCGCGATGTCGTTGGAGAAAATACGGTTCAGCGCATCTGTGGACGCGGCCAGGGTGAAGGAATCAAAGCGCCGCCAGCGCTCGTAACGCTTCAGCACATCCAGCGCCCCGATATCGCGCCCCAGCCGCGCCGCATCCAGCACCGTTTCGGCCAGCGCGGCGGCATCTTTCAATCCCAAATTCAAACCCTGGCCCGCGATGGGATGAATGCCATGGGCGCAATCGCCCGCCAACGCGAAACGTGACCGCACATAGTCACGGGCCAGGTGGAAATTCAGCGGATAGGACCAGCGGCGTCCCACCACTTCCGTTTCGCCCAGATGGGCGCCGAAACGTGCCGCCACCTCGGCGTCGAACACGCGCTCGTCCAGCGCCAGCATGGCGGGGGCCTTGTTCTTGGCCTCTGTCCAGACCAGCGAGGACCGGTCGCCGGTCATGGGCAGAATGGCAAAGGGTCCGGACGGCAGGAAATGCTCATAAGCCACGCCATTGTGCGGCCTGGCATGATGCACCGTGGCGACGATGCCAGTCTGGGGATAGGACCAGCCGATCACGCCGATGCCCATCTGCGCGCGCGATTCGGACTCGCGGCCATCGGCAGCGATGGCGAGCGCGGCCTTGATCTCTTCCCCGTTGGAAAGCTTGGCAGTGACGCCCGCGCCTTCCACATTCAGCGTCCGCACGGCGGCCGGCGCGATCAGGGTGACATTGTTCTCTTCGGCCAAGGCGGCATGAAGTGCGGCGCGGATATGCCGGTTCTCCGCGATATGGCCCAGGCTGTCGGCACCGACCTCACCGGCGTCGAAATGCAGTGAGAAAGGCGAAGCGGTGCGACCGATCGCGCCATCGCTGACCAGGATTTCACGGATGGGTTGCGCGTCGTCCTTCAGATGCGGCCAGACTTGAAGCGCCTCAAACATCCGCACGGCGGCATACGCCAAGGCAGAGACGCGGCCGTCGAATTCCGGGGTCACGGTCTCGGCGGGCGGCAACGCATCCACCACCGCGACCTTCAGCCCGCCCTTGCTCAGCGCCAGCGCCAGCGGCAGGCCCACCATGCCGCCGCCGCAAATGATCGCATCCACCTGCTTCATGGTCATGGCTTAAGCCGCAAAGGGGGCGAGACGGAAGAGTGACCTGCGCTGCAAGAAATAATACAATAGAAACAATCGGTTGACCAAAGAGCACAGCCGCCTTAGAACGCTGCGGTGACCGAAACATTGATGACCCCCTTACCGCAAGGGCCTTTTGCCCGGCTGGCGACGCTCTTGGCCGATGAGAAACCCGGCAAGCCGCCGATCAATCTTTCTATCGGCGATCCCAGCGGCACGGTTCCTGCCTTCATCACCGAAGCGCTGAACGCGGCAGCGGCCAGCTTCGGCAACTATCCCGCCATCCCCGGCACGGAAGACTGGCGGCAAGCCGCGGCGGGCTGGCTCAATCGCCGTTTCGAGTTGGGTGGCGCGATCGATGCGGAAAAGCATGTGCTGCCGCTGACGGGCACGCGCGAAGGATTGTTCAGCGTGTTGTTCCCATTGTTGCCACTCACAAAGGCGGGCGGAAAACCCGTGGTGGGCATGCCCAATCCTTTCTATCAGGCCTATGCCGCCGCCGTCTTGGGTGCGAGCGCAGAGCCGCTCTATGTCGCGGCCACGGCCGCGAGCGGCTTTCTTCCCGATTATGCCGGCCTGCCTGATGCGATGTTGGAGCGGATCGCGGCGGTCTATATCTGCTCGCCTTCCAATCCCGAGGGTGCGGCCGCCAGTGAAGATTATTGGAAGCGATTATTCATGCTGGCGGAGAAATTCGACTTCATCGTGCTGGCGGATGAGTGTTATGCCGACATCTATTTCGACCGCGCGCCCGATTGTGCCTTGCCGTCGCGGTTGAAGCAGGCGGGCAATTTCAGCCGGCTTCTCACCTTTCACTCGCTGTCCAAACGCTCCGGCCTGCCGGGCCTGCGCTCCGGCATGGTGGCGGGCGATGAAAATCTGATCGCCCGCTTCCGCGCTTTCCGCAATGTGGCGGGCCCGCAGATGCCAGGACCGATCCAGGCCGCATCCGCCGCCGCCTGGCGCGACGAAACCCATGTCGCTGCCAACCGCGCCGCCTATGCAGAGAAGATGGCTGCGGCCGAACGCATTTTGGGCAATCGCCTTCGCCGGCCCGCCGGCGGATTTTTCCTTTGGCTGGAAACCGGCAATGGCGAGGAGGCGACCCTGAAGCTGTGGCGCGAACAGGGGGTCAAGGTGCTCCCCGGCGCCTATATGGGCCGCGAAATTGAGCCCGGAAAAACCCAGTCAAACCCTGGCTTTTCTTATATTCGCGTCGCCCTTGTTAGCGATTTATCAACCATTATGACCGCACTCGAAAGGGTGAAGAATTTCTTGGGGTAACCATGATGCCCCAGGACAGTTCGGCTAAGTCACGCCCCTCCTCGCCCCGCGCATGCGAAGCATGCTGGCGGGGAGGTGGCCGTAGCAGGCTCTCGAGCCTGCGAAGGCCGGAGGGGGAGAAGATATCCGAGGCTGCTTTTGCAGCCGAAGCGGACAGATGGGGGTCGAAACATGAGTCACGGCGGCGTCTATCACCCCCGCGCCAAGGGGGGCGCCATGAGCGATGCGCTCGCGGATGCGCGCGAAGCCTTCAGCCGCCTTACCCGCATGCTGGTCTTTCGCGGCGCGGGTCTTCTACTTTTCGCAGCTACCTGCGCCGTGCTTCTCGCCTTGATCTCACATCACGCCGACGACGCCAGCCTCAACAATGCCAATGGCCGCGCCGTCTCCAATCTTCTGGGACCGCTGGGCGCTGTGGCGGCGGACCTGCTGTTGCAGACTTTCGGTTTCGCCGCTGTCGCTTTCCTGGCGCCGCCCGCCATCTGGGGCCTCAAAGCGCTCACGGGTAAGAGCCTGCGCCATGCCATGTGGCGGCTGGTGGCCTGGCCGCTGGGCACGCTCACCATCGCGGCGGGGCTTGGCGTCTTTCCAGCACCCCCAAGCTTGCCGGCCGGCCTTGGCGGCATGATCGGCATCGCAGCGGCGGGGCTTTCGTCCCATGCCGGCCAAGTCTATGGCCATTCTTCCATCGGCATTCTGTTGCCGCTGTTTCTTCTGGTCGCGGGCCTGCCGCTGGCCTTTCTCGCCACCGGTCTTCGCTTCGTGCCCTTGGCGCGCGCCAGCCTCAATATTCCCGCCACGCTGTGGTGGCTGGGACGCAAGATCAAGGCGCCCAGCTTCAAGACCGCGCATGCGCCATATGAAGAAGAAGAAGAGGAATTCGACGAGGTCTATCAGGACGAAGAGGACGATAGCGGCGACGGCTATCATTTGGATGTGCGCCCCGAACCGCTGGCGGCCGCCAAGCTGGCGGAACGTCGCGAAAGCCGCGTCAAGCGCGAGGATGCGCGCCGTGCGCCTGTCAACAGCAAGAAATCTTCCAAACAACCCGCGCTCAATTTGGTCAGCGGCGAGTACCAACTGCCCGCGCTGGGCCTTCTGGCCGAACCCACCCCCGTTGCCGACAATCACGGCCTGTCGGACGAAGCGTTGGAAGAAAATGCCCGCATGCTGGAAGCGGTGCTGGTGGATTTCGGCGTCAAGGGCCGCATCACGGCGGTGCGCCCAGGGCCGGTTGTCACACTTTATGAATTCGAGCCCGCGGCGGGCGTCAAATCCTCGCGCGTGATTTCGCTGGCCGATGACGTGGCGCGTTCCATGTCGGCGGTGTCGGCGCGCGTGGCGGTGATCTCGGGCCGCAATGTGATCGGCATCGAACTTCCCAACCAGTTCCGCGAAACGGTTTTCCTGCGCGAGATGTTCGCGTCCGGCGATTACGAAAAGGCGCGCGCACCGCTGACCTTGGCTCTGGGCAAAACCATTGGCGGCGAGCCGGTGATGGCCGATCTCGCCAAGATGCCGCATCTTCTGGTCGCAGGCACCACCGGTTCGGGCAAGTCGGTCGGCCTCAACACCATGATCCTGTCGTTGCTCTATCGCATGGCGCCGGAGCAGTGCCGCCTGATCATGATCGATCCCAAAATGCTGGAATTGTCGGTCTATGACGGCATCCCGCATCTGTTGGCGCCCGTGGTCACCGATCCGCGCAAGGCGGTGGTGGCGCTGAAATGGGCGGTGCGCGAGATGGAAGAGCGCTACCGCAAAATGTCCAAGCTGGGCGTGCGCGGCGTGGAAGCCTTCAACGATCGCGTGCGAAAGGCCAAGGAGAAGGGCGAGACTCTCAAGCGCACCGTGCAGACCGGCTTCGATCGCGAGACGGGCAAGCCGATCTATGAGGACGAGATGCTGGAACTCGACCACATGCCGTTCATTGTGGTGGTGGTGGACGAGGTCGCCGACCTGATGATGATCTCAGGCAAGGAAATCGAAGGCGCGGTGCAGCGTCTGGCGCAGATGGCGCGCGCCGCCGGCATCCACCTAATCGCCGCCACGCAGCGCCCCTCGGTGGACGTGATCACCGGCACCATCAAAGCCAACTTCCCCACCCGCATTTCCTTCCAGGTCACTTCTAAGATCGACAGCCGCACCATCCTGGGCGAGCAAGGCGCTGAGCAATTGCTGGGCCAAGGCGACATGCTTTATATGGCTGCGGGCGGGCGCATCCGCCGCGTGCACGGACCCTTCGTCTCCGACCATGAAGTCGAGGACGTGGTGCGCTTCTTGAAGACCCAAGGCACGCCGGAATATCTGGATGCCGTCACCGAAGAGCCGGACGAGGACGGCGACGATCCCTATGCCAGCATGATGGGCGGCAATTCGGAATCGGGCGACGACCTCTATGACAAGGCGTTGGCAGTGGTGGCGCGGGACAAGAAGGCTTCCACCTCCTACATCCAGCGGCGGTTGCAGATAGGCTACAACCGGGCCGCCAGCCTGATCGAACGGATGGAGCAGGACGGCGTCATCTCCGCCCCCAATCATAAGGGCGTGCGGGAAGTGTTGCTCCCCGATCACGACCGGTAGACGAGGCACGCCCTTCTTTGTCCTATTGCGCGCCGCCGCGCGCGGGGGCGTGCGGGAAGTCCTGCTGCTTGACCACGACCGCTAAGCTAGCCGGACCCGCCAAAATCACGTAGGAATCCGTCCGGTTCCGGGTGGGAGAAACCATGTCCTACATCGACAAGTCTCTGGGCGATGGCGAAACCGTGATCGCGCGCGCCCGTTTCCACTGGCTCTACAATCTTTCCGCCTGGCTGCAATTGCTGCTGCCCGCTATCGTGTTGGTGGTGGTGCTGAGCTGGGCTGGCGAGCAGCCCAATTTCATGACCACCAGCAATCCCATGACCTGGCTGGTGGCGGTGGTCGCGATCTGGCTTCTGCTCGGCCTGATCGCCTTCTTCCGCATGATGATCCGCAAATGGACCACCGAGATCGGCGTCACCAGTCATCGCTTTGTGGAAAAATACGGCGCGCTGTCCATGCGCACCAACGAAATCGCGCTTCCCAATATCGAAGGCGTGAAGGTCCATCAGAGCATGATGGGCCGGATGCTGGGCTATGGCACTTTGCGTATCGAAGGCACCGGCGTCGATGCCGTCAACACGCCCGACATCGCAGATCCGGTGGGGTTCGTGCGCGCCATCCAGACGGCGCGCGAACATGTGGCGCAGCGTTTTGAACAGGGTCGAATCGCCAACACGTAGGTGTAGTTTGAAACGATTCAACGGAGTTCTATGGGCGAGTTTCCTAAGTGTGGCGGCAATGAGCTTCGCGGCGGTGATGGCAAGACCGCCTATTGCGCAAGCGGCAGTTCCACAACTTTCCGACACCAACTCTTCCCAGCTGGCAGCGTCGGGATGCGGCGGCAATCATCAACTCAATGATATAATTCAGGCGTGTACGAAGATCATAAATCTACCTGACGCGCCTTCTACTGACCGTGCGATGGCTTACGCCATTCGCGGCCTAGCCTATGCTCAAGCAAACAATATTGCACTGGCGCGTGATGATCTGAAACACGCAGAAGACATCAAACCATCTTCCTCGCTCGATGTCATGATAGGAATGATCGACATCAATACGAGCAATTCAGAGGAAGCTATCACTTATCTTACGAAAGTTGTCGATGCGGGCGCCGCCAACGCGCTAATTTTCCGTTATCGCGGTGAGGCATATGAGAATAACGCGCAATATGATGAAGCCATCAAAGACTTCAACACTGCGCTTCAGCTGGATCCAAAACTGTTCGGGGCCATCAATGATCGTGGCGCCGCATATGCCAAACAAGGCAATCTCGATGCTGCGTTGGCCGACTTCAAGTCCATCCTCGCCGTGACGGGCGGCAGCGATCCCGTCGTGCTCCTCAATATTTGCGGCGTCGATCTAAAAAAAGGCAATATCGAAGAGGGAACACACTATTGCGACCAAGCAAATAAAGCGGCGGAAACAAATTTTTTCGTACAGGGTGGCCTTGGCGGAACCTATTACAATGCCGGGCAGTATAAAAAGGCGCTGGAATATCTCGACAAAGCCATTGCTTTGAACCCTCGAGATGCAAGAAGCCTCTATTTGCGCGGCGTGGTGCAGGCGAAATTGGGAAATCCGGATGCCGCGTCAAAAGACAAAAACGCTGCCGCACTTATTGAACCGGACATCGCGGAATTTGAAGCCAAGAACGGCGTGAAGGAATAGCCGCCGGCCTAAACAGCCTCGGCCAAGGCCGCAACGGCAGCCACGGGAAACAGCACGGTGACACGGGTGCCGTCGCCCCGCGCACTTTCGAAACTCATGCGGCCGCCATGCAATTCGACAAAAGCCTTGGTCAGAGGCAGGCCGAGACCGGTGCCCTCATAGCGGCGCTCCAGCCGGTTATCGACCTGGCCGAAAGGTTCCATCGCGACGTCCAGATCCGCAGACGACATGCCGATGCCGCTGTCGCCGACCGTCACCGCCAGACCCGCCTCACTCTGCCTCGCCTCAACCCAGATGGCGCCGCCACGCGGCGTGAATTTGATCGCGTTGGAAAGCAGATTGAGGAAGACCTGGCGCAGCTTGGCGGGATCGCCACGCATCTTGAGATCGCCCTCGATGCCGCGCACCGCAAACTCCAGCCCCGCTTCCGCAACCTGTTCGCGTACCATCGTGGCGCAATCCTTGAGCACCTCGCGCATATCCACATCGCGGACATCCAGGATCATCCGGCCGGTCTCGCTCCTAGAAAGATCGAGCACCGAGTTAATGACTTCCAACAAATGGCGACCGGACCGCAGGATATCACTGGAATATTCCAGATAGCGGGCATTGCCCACTTCGCCGAACAATTGGCCATTGATGATCTCGGAAAAGCCGATGATGGCATTCAGCGGGGTGCGCAATTCATGGCTCATATTGGCCAGAAAGCGCGTCTTGGCGGCATTGGCGGCTTCGGCCTCCTGCTTGGCCTTGCGCAGATTCTCTTCGCGTTCCTTGATGGCAGTGAAATCCGAGAAGAAGATGATGGAGCCGCCTTCCGAGGTCGCGCTGGCAGTCATGCGCACCCAGCGGCCGTCGGTCAGCTCCAACTCCGTCTGGCCCGACGCGTCAGCCAGTTTTGTTTCGGATGCAAGCAATTGGCGCTGAATCAAGCGAAGCGCGTCAGGAAAGGGCGTGCCCGAGACCAGCCTGTCCGCGATGGCGGGAAAGAAATCATGTAGCTGTCGGTTGGCCAGCACGATCGCGCCATCGGAAGCCACGAGAATGACGCCTTCGCGCGAGGTCTCCAGCGCGTCCGACAGGCGGCTTTCGGCGGAATGACGCAGGCTCTTCTCCTGCGTCATCATCTCGCGGATATTGTCCTGCATCACCGTCATGGATTTGAGCAGCGTGCCGGTTTCATCCGCGCCGCCCGCGGGGATCGGCGTCTGCAGCTCGCCACCCGCGATGCGATCCGCGACGGTCGCTGCTGCCGACAGCGGCCGCACAATACGGCTTCTGAGGAACAAAGTGATGCCGCCGGCCAGCAACAGGGCCAGCAACGTCGCACCCGCGGTGAGATATTTGTAGGTGCTGACATTGTCGACAGTCTGACGCCGGCCCACGAAGCTGTGATCGGTGTTGAGTTCGATCAGAAGATCGAACTTGTCGTCCACCTGTTGATCGAGCTTCTCCATGGCGGCGATGTCGGCCTTGGCCCGCATCGCGCGCCAGCGCGCCACCAGGGGCTCGATCTGGCGAATGAGGCGCTTCTCGTCATCCGCCATGGAGCGCTGTTCGGCCACGCTGAGATCGTCGGAGAAGGTGACGGCCAGATCGCTGATTTCCTGGGCGATCGCGTCACGCTCCTTGGCGGCCGCATGTTCGTAGCGCAGCTCGGCCATCTGCAGCATGATAAAATCGGATTGCGCCGCGCGGGCATAATTGATGGCCATCAAGGGGCCATCGAAGGTCGTGACCGCCATCGTGCCCGCGGAGCTGAGCACGCCATAACCGGCCGCGCCCAAAAGCGCGATCAGAGCGCTCATCGCTACGAAGGCGCCAAAAATCTTGGTGCCGATGGAGTATTTCGCCAAGAACATCCCGGACCGCTCGCAGGTGCGGTTGCTTCCTCATGGAATTCTGGATCGGGGACCGTTTATGGCCGCTTAAGGATAGCTGACCTGCGGCCTGCCAAATGGCGGGAAAGTCTTTGCTTTCCGCTATTTGACGTGGACCACAAGCTTCATTTTGGGGTGGATGTGGCAGCGCACTTCGAAGGTTCCCGAGCCCGGAAAGCTTTCGGTAAGATTCTGACCCGGGGCCCTTTCGTCGGAATCGAACAGGCCCGCCACATAGACCTGATGGATGAATACGTCCTTGTTGGTGAAGGTCAGCGTCTCGCCCCGGTTGATGGTGGTTTCGCCGGGGTGGAAGGCGCGGCCCTGTTGGACGATGGTGTGGGCATCGTCGGCAAAGGCGGGAGACGCCAGGACCAGAAAAAAAAAGAGCGAAAGACGGTTCATCCCGCGATCTTAAAGACCCTGGATTGACGAAGGCTAAAAACGCGCCAAAAACCCGGAAAAGGGGGAAAAAGCGGGTGGACATGGGGGCTCGGCTAGCCTATACCCGCCCACCTTCTGACGCGGGGTGGAGCAGCCCGTTTGGCGGGCCAGCCGCCCGCCAAACCTCGTCAGGCTCATAACTGCCGCGAGGCTTGGCGAACGAAGTGAGCCTTAGCCGCAGCGGCACCCCCGCGAAGGCGGGGGCGCAGAGGAGTAGAGTGAGAGAGTACCCATGACGCGGGGTGGAGCAGCCCGGTAGCTCGTCAGGCTCATAACCTGAAGGTCACAGGTTCAAATCCTGTCCCCGCAACCATCAACAAAAGCCCGGCCAGTTTCTGGCCGGGCTTTTTTGATGCCCTAGCGACTGCGCAGCACCCTATCGAGGCGGGACCCCCATCTCGACTCCACCGTCTTTTCTAAAATAGGCTTTACGTGTTTCGCTGGAAAACATCCTCGCTCTTGGCCTTCTGTCAACGGCCTCGAGACGGATCGGTCCGGCGTTCAAATGGGGGAAACGACATGGCTGAAGCCAGACATCACAAAATTCTGATCGTGGGCGGCGGCGCCGCCGGCATCACTGTCGCGGCAAGCTTGAAACGGCAAGGCGTAAAGGCCGCCGACATCGCGATCATCGAACCCAGCGAGACGCATTATTATCAGCCAGCCTTCACGCTGGTCGGCGCCGGCGCCTATGACCTTGCCCGCACACGCCGTTCCACAGACAGTTTGCTGCCGTCTGGCATCGCACGCATCAAAGCGGCGGCCAGCAAATTCGATCCCGAGCGCAAGACCGTCGAACTCTCGTCAGGCGAGACGGTGGGATATGATTATCTTGTCGTCTGCACAGGCATAAAACTCGACCTGGGCAAAGTGGCCGGACTGGCCGAAGCGTTGGGCCATGACGGCGTCTGCAGCAACTATTCGCCCGATCATGCGAACTACACTTGGACCTGCATCAAGGCGCTCAAACCGGGGTCCAGAGCCGTCTTCACCCAGCCGGCCCTGCCTTTCAAATGTCCGGGCGCGCCGCAGAAGATCGTCTACCTCGCCATCGATTATTTGAAGCGCATGGGTATCCGCGACAAGGTCGATGTCGAATATTACGTCCACGCGCCGGTGATCTTCGGCGTTCCCTATTTCGCGCGCCGCCTCGCCAAGATCGCCGAAGATCTCGGCGTGAAAATATCCTATCTGCACAATCTGGTCGCGGTGGACGCCAAGACCAAGACCGCGACTTTCGAGATCGTGAGCGGCGATAAACAGGGAGAGCGCGTTGCGGTGCCTTTCGACATGCTGCATGTCTCCCCGCCGCAATCTCCGCCCGAGGCAATAAAATCAAGTCCGTTGGCGAACGCGGCGGGCTTTGTCGACGTCAATCAGAACTCGATGCAGCATGTGCGCTATCCCGACATATTCGCGCTAGGCGATGTCGCCAGCACACCCAATTCCAAGACGGCGGCGGCCGTGCGCAAGCAGGCGCCTGTGGTCGTGCGCAACCTCCTAAGATTGATGCGCGGCGAAATGGCCGAAGCCGGCTATGACGGCTACGCGTCCTGTCCGCTGACCACCGCCAATGGCAAAGCGATCATTGCGGAGTTCATCTATGGCGGCAAAGTCACGCCGACCTTGCCGATACTCGATCCGGGCAAGCAGCGCTGGCTCAGCTGGTGGATCAAGACCAGTTTCCTGCCGGTGCTCTATTGGAATTACATGCTCAAGGGACATGAGTGGTTCCCCAAGCACAATACGGCCTTCCAAGAGCCGCCGGCCTGAGCCCGCTTGCGCCGCCGCGGTGCGCCGCGTCGGCCATCCTACGGGCATGGGTCCACTGACCGATGCGGGGCGGGAAGTTCCAGCCTGGGCGCGGGCCGATCGCTCGCGCCGCATAAGCCTTTGAAATTCAACCAAATATTGCTTGCTGCCCGGCCCGCCATTTTTGCGTGTGCATGAGTTCTCACGCCTTGCGATTGCGATTGCTTCACGGCTGCCAGCGTCGGTATAACCCCGGCCCATAAAGGCGCAAAAACCGCGCCTGGGTTTAGGGAGTGTGCATGGGCGTCCAGATCCCGGCCGACTACCGGCCGCAGGAAAACGAACCTTTCATGAATGAGCGCCAGCGCGAATATTTCCGCCGCAAGCTCAACAGCTGGAAAGAAGAAATTCTCAAGGAAAGCCGCGAGACCATCCAGAATCTCCAGGCTGAAACCATTCCGCATGCCGATCTTGCCGACCGCGCCTCGACGGAAGCCGAGCGCCAGTTGGAGCTGCGCACCCGCGACCGCCAGCGCAAGTTGATCGCCAAGATCGACGCCGCACTGCGCCGGATCGAAGACGGGTCTTACGGGTTCTGCGAAGAGACCGGCGAGCCTATTTCGTTGAAGCGCCTGGATGCGCGGCCCATCGCGACACTGTCGATCGAGGCGCAAGAACGCCACGAGCGGCGTGAAAAAGTTTATAGGGATGATTAGTTCTTTATGACCCCCTCCGGCCTTCGCACCTGATCGGTGCTACGGCCACCTCCCCCGCCAGCATGCTTCGCATGCGCGGTGGAGGCGGGTCACGGCCAAGCTTCAACAAGCGCTGGATCGTCTTGGTCGAGACTTTCTTCCCCGTGAGGCCGACTAAGCGAAAGCTCCTGTGGAGCTTTCGCCGGCCGAACGCCCGCGTAGCGGGCAGCTAGGCGGAGCCGCTGGCCGGGGATTGAGGCTTGCGACCAAGCAAGCCGAACGTCTTCCGAGGGTTTACCCCGAGGAAGACAGATGGGGGTAACTACCAAGGCATAATAATGTCGAACAGCTGGCTGCCATAGCGCGGCTGCTGGACGTCGCTGACGGTGCCCTGGCCGCCATAGGTGATCCGCGCTTCCGCGATCTGCGCCAGGTTCACGGTGTTGTCCTGGGTGATGTCTTCGCGGCGTACGATGCCGGAGACCCGCATGTCGCGCAGTTCGTTGTTCACGCGCACCTGCTGATGGCCGTCGATCACCAGATTGCCGTTGGGCAGGACCTGGGCGACCAGCGCCGCCAAAGTCATATTGATGCTTTCCTGGCGATCCACCGCGCCAGAGCCCACGTTGGAAGTGTTCGACCCCATCTTCACCAGGCTGGTGGGATCGATGCCCTTGGGCAGTGCATTCTCCAGGCCGAAGAAGTTGGTCATGTTGGCATCGTCGGAATTGGTGCGGGTCCGCGTGGTGCTGTTCTGCAGCTTGGCGGTATCGGCGACGGTGACATTGACCGTGATCACATCGCCCACATGATTGGCGCGGGGATCATGAAAGAAACTCTTGGCGCCCGGCTGCCACAGCGAATTGCCGTCATGGCTGATGGGCGGCAGCGCCGGAATGGCGGCCACGATATTGCTGCCGGCGGGATTGCCCACCGGGTCGACCTTGGGCGTTTCGCCGATATTCTGGATGCGGTCCCAGGCGGTGCAGCCGCTGACGGCGGCGCTGAGCAACAGGATGGCGGAAAAACGGGTCAGACTGTGCATGGATCAGGTCCTAGTAGCGGGCGGTACGCTGTTGCGGAGAGGGAGAAGCCGGCCCGGTCGCCAGCACCGTGCCGGGCGCTGTGATCACGCCCGCGATCATGCGGAACGAGGCAGGATTCTGGACGGTGATGGCGTCGCCGACGCCGCCTTCGCCCATGGAGCGGCCCATGGCGGTCAACTCGACACCCGGCGCATGAAACAGCATGGTCACGGTCTGGCCGCGCGTCACCACAATGGGATGGCGCAGATCGTCGCCACGCATGGCCTCGCCCGCATGCAGCATGCGGCGGGCTTCCATGTCCTTGGCGGCGGCGATGCTGGTGACCGTGCCCGCCATCAAGGCGCTGCCCGGCACCGTAGCGAAGGTGAGGTCCTTGTCGGTGATGGTTTCGCCCCGCGCAATGTCGCGGTTGGGCACCACGATACGCACACCGGTGTCGGCGGCCGCGGGCAGGACGCTCACCTGGAGCGCCAACAACAAAAGAGCAATCGCGAATTTGCGGATCATCAGCCGCCTCCCAGCTGCGCGGTCTGCTGCAGCATCTGATCGGCCGCGCTGATCACTTTGGAATTCATTTCGTAAGCGCGCTGCGCCGTGATCAGGGCCGTGATCTCGTCGACCGAATTGACGTTGGAAGTTTCGAGATAGCCCTGCTGAATGGTGCCGTAACCGACCGAACCTGGCACGCCCGCTTGCGGCGAGCCGGACGCTGGCGTCTCCAGATAAAGATTGCCGCCGATGGCGTTGAGGCCCGCTTCGTTGGGAAAGCGCGTCAATTCCAGCTGGCCTACCGTCTGGGGCGTGTTGTTGCCGGCCACGGTGGCGTTGACCTGGCCTTGAGCATTGATGGTCACGCCGACGGTGTTCTGGGGAATGGCGATGCCGGGCTGCACCACCAAACCGTCCTGGGTGACCAGCTGGCCCTGGGGCGACAGCGAGAAATTGCCCGAACGGGTATAGGCGTCGGTGCCGTCGGCCTGCTGGATGCGGAAATAGCCCGCGCCCTGCACCGCCACATCGTATGGATTGCCGGTGGACTGAAGATCGCCCTGGGTGGTGATGCGATAGATCGCGGCCGTGCGCACGCCGGCGCCGATCTGGATGCCGTTGGGCGCATAGGTGCCCTGGTCCGAGGTCTGGGCGCCCGGGGTCTGGATATTCTGATAGAGCAGATCCTGGAATTCGGCCCGCTGCTGCTTGAAGCCGGTGGTGTTCATGTTCGCCAGATTGTTGGCGATGGTTTCCACATTGGTCTGCTGGGCGGCCATGCCGGTCGCTGCGATGGAAAGAGCGCGCATTTCTCAAATCTCCTAATTCGGCGTCGAGCCAAGCTTGTCGATCGCTTGGCGCATCAATTCTTCTTCGGAATTGGTCATGGTCGCGATCATCTGATAGGCCCGCATCACTTCCACCATGTGGCTGATCTCGATCACCGGGCTCACATTGGAGCTTTCCAGCATGTTCTGGGCGATGGTCGAGTCGGTGACCGGCGTGGCGGTCTGGGTGGTGGAGTAAAGGTTGGCGCCCTGCTTCACCATGGCGCGGTCATTGGCGAAGGCCACGACCTGCAGCTTGCCGATCTGGTTGGACGCGCCGTTCAGGATGGAAGAGATGATGCCGTCGGGGCCGACGCTGATCTGGCCGTCGCTGGGCGTGACCGTGATGGCGCCGCCGTCACCCTGCACCGGATAGCCGTCGGAGGTGACCAGCACGCCATCCTGGTTGAGGCTGAAATGGCCGTCGCGGGTATAGCGCATGCCGCTTGGCGTCTGAACCGTAAAGAACCCCTTGCCGTTGATGGCGAAGTCGTAAGGCGAGCCCGTCGCGGTCAATTCGCCCTGGCCCAGGTCACGCATCACACCCGCATCTTTCACAAAGCTGAGCGTCTGCGGGCCCTTCTGATCTTCGGCAGGACGGACGTGCGAGATATATTCCTCGAACTTCGCCGCTTCGCGCTTGAAGCCGGGCGTGGACGCATTGGCGAGATTGTTCGCGATCACGTCCATCGCGCGATAAGCCGCGAGCTGCTGCGAAAGACTAACGAGAAGTGAATTATCCATGGCGTATGCAGATCCCTTCTGGTCCGCAAGCCCAAAGAGTGCAGCCGCCGTGCCAAGCAGAAAGGCCCGATTCTATTGACTTTCCAGCATCGCGTGGCACGCCCACGGAAAAACTTGCCGGGCTGATTGGGCGACGCCCGGCAATTTCAACCGCTCCTTAACCACGTTTGCTTACCGTGCCTGACCGAACAGAGCTGGGACGCGTAATGGCGAAGAAAGATAAAGAGAAAGAGCCCGATGCCGATGGCGATGGCGAAAATGCCGAGGCGCAAGGCGAAGGCGAAGCCGCGCCCAAAAAAGGCCTGAAGAAATTTCTCACCAAGAAAATCCTGATGATTGCCGCACCTGCCTTGCTGCTGGTTCTGGCTGGCGGCGGCGCGGGCGTCTATTTCTTTGTGCTGAAGCCGCATGACGCGGACAAGGAGAAGCTGGCCAAGGCCGAGGCGCCGCCGCTGACCCCGCCGCAAGTGGCCTTCAGCGACGTTCCCGACATCCTGGTCAATATTCAAAGCAGCGACGGCACGCCCGCTTACTTGAAATTGTCGCTGTCGCTGGAACTGGACAATGACCTGGAAAAGACCGGCATGACGGCCCTGATGCCGCGGCTGGTGGATCAATTCCAGTCTTACCTGCGCGAATTGCGCATCGACGATCTCAAAGGCTCCGAAGGCGTGTTGCGCCTGAAGGAAGAATTGCTGCGCCGGGTCAATGCCGCAGCGGCGCCCTACAAGGTGCGCGACGTCCTCCTCAAACAGATGATCATCCAGTAACGGCATAACCATGGCAGACGAAACACCCCCGCCCGAACAAGAGCTGGACGAGGCCGCGTTCAACAACGCGCCTGCCGAAGGCGGCGGCGAGCGCATTCTCAATCAAGACGAAATCGATTCCCTATTGGGCTTCGACGTCAATTCCGACCAGATGCAGGACAAATCGGGGGTCCGCGCCATCATCAATTCGGCGCTGGTTTCCTACGAACGCCTGCCGATGCTGGAAATCGTCTTCGACCGCCTGGTCCGGCTGATGACGACCAGCCTGCGCAATTTCACCTCCGACAATGTGGAGGTGAGCCTGGATTCCATCACCTCCATCCGCTTCGGCGATTATCTGAATTCCATTCCCTTGCCCGCCATCCTGTCGGTGTTCCATGCGGAAGAACTCGACAATTACGGCCTCTTCACCGTCGATTCCAACTTGATCTATTCCATCGTGGACGTGCTTTTGGGCGGACGGCGCGGCTCTTCCGCCATGCGTATCGAAGGCCGCCCCTACACCACCATCGAGCGCACCTTGGTGCAGCGGATGGTGGAAGTGATCCTGGCCGACATGTGCGCCGCTTTCGAACCGCTGGCGCCGGTCAATTTCACCTTGGACCGCCTGGAAACCAATCCCCGTTTCGCGGCCATCGCGCGTCCGGCCAACGCGGCCATTCTGGTCAAGCTTCGCATCGATATGGAAGATCGCGGCGGGCGTACGGAATTGCTGCTGCCCTATGCCACGCTGGAACCCATCCGCAAGCTGTTGTTGCAGCAATTCATGGGCGAAAAATTCGGCCGCGACTCCATCTGGGAAAGCCATCTGGCGACCGAACTCTGGTCCACCAAAATCGATATCGAAGCCATCCTGGACGAGCAGACCATGCCGCTGCAGCAGATCATGAATCTGGAAGTCGGCCAGACGGTGATGCTGGGCGCTACACCCGATTCCACTATCCAGCTGCGCTGCCGCGGCGTGCCGCTGTTGACGGGACGCATGGGCCGGGTCGGTTCCTCCGTCGCAGTCCGTGTGGATGCCGCCGTCGAGCGCACCGACGCTTCAAAAGCTCTTTGATTGTCACGAGGATCGCCATGACCATGACCTTCTATGTCGAAGTCGCACTGGAAATTCTCCTCGCCGCAACCCTGGTCTATTGCATTCTTCTGGAGCGCCGGCTTGCCGCCGTGCGCAAAGGCCAGGAAGGCCTCAGCCGCACTATCGGCGAATTGAACATGGCCATCGCGGGCGCGGGCGCCAGCCTGCGCGCACTGAAAGCCGCCGCCGGTGAAGCGGCCGGCACGCTGGACGAGCGTCTGAAACGCGCCCGCCTGCACATCGACGAACTGGCGACACTTTCTGGATCCGCAGAGCGCATCGCCGATCGCATCGAGCGCGGCGTTTCGAATGCGCCACGTTCCGTGCCCCTGGCCGATATTCCCCTGCCTTCGAGCAGCATCATGAACCGTCTCGACAGCATGCGGGCGGCGCAATGAAGCTTCCCCGTTTCGCCCGGCTTCTGCCCAGTGTCGTTCTTGTCGGCACGGGCCTTCTGGTCCTCAACGCCTCGGGCCTGATCCATGACGCCTATGCCGGCGCGACCCCAGTTGACGCGATGGCGCCGCCGCCCGCGCCCGCCAACAAGGATTTCGCCAAGGACGATGGCCAGATCGCCAGCGCCTCGGAAGTGGATGTGCTGACCAGCCTGTCCAAGCGCCGCAGCGAGTTGGATGCCCGCGAATCCCAGCTTCAGGTGCAGGCCAATGTGCTGGCCGCCACCGAAGCCCGCGTGGATGCCAAGATTGCGCAGCTGAAAGCACTCCAGGCCCAGATGAACACCCTGCTCGGCCAGCGCGATCAGGCCCAGGAAAAACAGCTTGCCTCGCTGGTGAAAACCTATTCGGCGATGAAGCCCAAGGACGCGGCCCGCATTTTCGACAGCCTGGACAACGAGGTCCTGGTGCCGGTGGCGCAAGAGATGAAATCCGACGTGCTGGCCCCCGTGCTGGCGGCCATGAGCCCGGAACAGGCCCAGAAGCTGACCGTGAAGCTGGCCAACCGGCTGGCGTTGCCGGAAACCACCCCCCCGGCGCCCGCCCCTGTGCCGGCCGCTCTTCTGACCCCGCCTTCCGTTGCGCCCCCGCCGCCCCTGGGTGGCCCTGCCGCCAAACCAGCCCAGGCGGCCAAGGCTGCCCCAGCCCAGGCGGCGCCCAAAACCGGCGGCTGAGCCCGAAAACACGGTTTACCAGGGGTTAATCCTGGCCGGCGAGAATGAGAAGTACTTAAGGGGCTCAAGGGCTTGGCGATCGTCCCGCGCATGATAGGCCTGAGTGTGCTGGCGCTTCTGGCGTCCGCCCCCGTGCGCGCGGCCGACAGCGTGACGTCGGTTCCCGAAAGCGGCTTCGTCCGTTTGAGTTTCGATTTCGCGCCCACCGCGCATCTGACCGCATTTGCGCAAGGCGGCGTGCTGACACTCAGCTTCGACCGCAAGACCAATCTCAATCCGCAGAGCATCGTGGGCCTTTCCGGGGGCGCGATCTCGAACGGCCATGCCGATGCCGACGGCAAGACGTTGCGCTTCGCGCTCACCCAGCCGGTCAAGATGCATCAGAGCGTGCAGGGCGACCACGCGGTGATCGATCTTGCGCCATTGAGTTTCACCGGCGCGATGGCGGACCTGCCTGCGCCCGCGAAAGTCGCGCCCAAGCCGGTGGATGTGGCGAGCCTGCCAGAGATCAAGCTGCGCGCCGGCTCTTATGCGAATTTCACCCGCCTGGTGTTCGACTGGCCCAAGCCTGTTCCCTACACGGTCTTTCCCGGCGCGGGCCGGATGACCGTGCGCTTCCAGAGTCCGGCGCGTTTCGATGTGTCCGCCTTGGCCCGCTTCGCACCGCCCTGGGTGAAGAATGCCGCCTGGCATCTGGACGGCAATGTCACCGTGGTCGAGTTCGAAACCGATACCGATTCCGGCTTTCACGATTTCAAGGATGGCGGCAAGGTCGTGCTCGACATCTTGGCGCCCAAGACCGACGCCGCCTCTTATGCGCCGCCCGGCATGGAGAAGCCACAAGTCACCGCCATGAAAGGCCTGTCCTCAAAGCAGGCGCAAGCAATCATCGATACCGCAAACCAGCTTGCCGGGAAGCCGCCGGCCGCGCCCGTCAAACCTGAGCCAAAGACGGAAGTAAAAACCGCCGACGCCAAGCCTGCCGACACCAAGGCACCGACGACGCCCGCGCCAGAAACACCTGCGCAAGAAGTGCCTACGAATGTGCAGACAGCTGACGGCCATCTGATCAAGAATGGCGCTGTCATCGCCTTCAAAGGTGCGGGCCGCCACGGCAATGCCGTTTTCGTACGCGGGCTGACCGCCTGGGTGGTTCTGGTGGACACGCCCGGCATGGACGCCGCGCGGCTTAAGACAGAGCTGGGCGACTTCGCCAGCCAAGTCGAAGCGTCATCCGCGTCCGGCATTTCGGTTCTGCGCATCGGCTTGAAGCAGCCTGCCCAGATCGCGGCGGAAAGCGCCGGCGCAGATCTGAAAGTCATCATCGGGACAAATGTCACAAGCTTGGCGGCCGCCATCAGCTTCGCGCGCAACCAGGATGACCCCAAGCGCGCCTCGCTTACCACTTTGCTGCCCGGTTCGGACCGGCTTCTCGCCCTGACCGATCCCGTCAGCGGCGACGTGCTGTCGGTGGTACCAGGCAATGGCGGCCATGCCCTGCTCTCGGAACGAGACTATGCCGAATTCGCCGCCCTGCCCACCGCGAGCGGACTTGTTCTTACCGCTTATGCCGACGATCTGTCCGTGACGGTGGCGCATGAGCGCATCACCGTCACCCGCCCGGGCGGCCTGTCGCTGACTCCGCTTCTGACGCCGGTGGAAGAAACGCCCGCAGCCCTGGCGGCGGAGCGCAACGGTCCAAGTTTCCTGGACTTCACCGCCTGGGGACCGCTCAGAGCCGGTTCTTTCCTTGCCACCGAACGCCGCTTGACGGCGGATGTGGCGCGCCTGCCGCCGCCGCGGGTCAATCGCGCCCGGCTGGTCCTGGCCCGCTTCTATCTCGCCAATCGCTTCGCCGCCGAAGCCTTGGGCGTGATCAATCTGATCCAGTCTTCCGATCCGGGGCTTCGCGGCGATATTCAACTTGCCACCATGCGCGCCGCCGCCGATTACATGATGGGCCGCTATCGTGACGCTCATAACGATCTGGCGGGCCCGTCCTTCGATGCCGACCGCCATGCCGCCTTGTGGCGCGGCTTGACCGAAGCGGCGCTGGAGAATTGGGGACAGGCGCGCACCTATCTCGAGCAGGCCTCGCCGGTTCTGAAAAAATACCAACCCGAATGGCAGGCGCGGGCGCGCCTCGCCAACGCCGAAGCGGCGCTTGGCATGAACCGTCTGGAACTGGCGGACGCGGCCTTGACGCGGGTGCCGCACGACCTCTCGGCGCATGACGCGCTGGAAGCCAGGCTGATCAAGGCGCGCATAGATGCCGGCCAGAACCACTATCCGGCCGCCGCTGTGGGCTTCCGCGCCGTGGAGAATGGCAGCGACGAGAAGCTTGCGGCGCAAGCAATCTATTATCAGACCAACGCGGCCTTGGCCGCCGACGCCATCACCGCCAAGCAGGCAACCGGCGTGCTGGAGCGGCTGCGGTATCGCTGGCGCGGCGACGCCCTGGAAATGAAGACCTTGCGCAAACTGGCGTCGCTCTATTTCGATCAGCGGCAATGGCAGTCCGGCCTCAAGACCCTGCGTGTCGCCGTTCAGAATTTTCCCGGCAACGACCAGGCCCATGCCGCGCAGGACGATATGCGCACTGCCTTCGCCAACCTCTATCTCAAAGGCGGGGCGGACAAGCTGCCGCCGGTGGAGAGCCTGGCCATCTTCTACGATAATATCGACCTCACCCCCATCGGTCCGGAAGGCGACAACATGATCCGTCGCATGGTGGACCGGCTGGCGGCGGTCGATCTTCTGGGTCCGGCAGCGAGCTTGCTCTCCTATCAAGTGGACAAAAGGTTGGACGGCGTGGCCAAAGCGCAAGTCGCCACCAAACTCGCCGCTATCTATCTGATGGATCACAAGCCACAGGCGGCAGTGAATGCGCTGCGCACTTCGCAGATCAGCGGCTTGCCGGACGAAGACGGCCATGCCCGCCTGATCCTGGAGGCCCGCGCCTTCGCGGCGCTCAAGCAATGGGACAATGCGCTGGATCTGATTGCGGTGGACGATCAGCCCGATACCAGGCGGCTGCGCGCCGACATTTACTGGGAATCCGGCAATTGGGCGCAAGCCGGCCAGAAAACCGAAGATTTGCTGAGCGCGCGCTGGAGCGATCCCATTCCGCTTTCCGATCAGGAGCGCGCCGAAGTTCTGCGCATGGCGGTCTCCTACTCGCTCGCCAATGACGAGCCCGGCCTGGACCGGTTGCGCCAGCGTTTCGGGCCCAAGATGCAGAACACCCAGGATGGCGCCACCTTCGCCGTGCTGGCGCAAGAGATCGACATGCACGGCCTCGCCTTCCGCGACGCCGCCGCCAAGATCGCTTCGGTGGACACGCTGGAATCCTTCATGAATGATTTCGGCAAACGGCATGTGGTTGCTATTAACTGACCCCCTCCGTCTCTTTCGCAGATTTCTTTGGCGCTCCGGCTCGCGCCTGCGCGCGAGCGCTCAGAGACACCTCCCTCTCCAGCGCGCTAACGCGCGAGGGGGGTGAGCATGGCGTCCAAGCCATGCGAACGGCCTGAGCCGCTTCAACAGGCGCTAGATCGTCTAGACTCCGGCTTTCTTCCCCCGCGCGGCGAAGCCGCTGGTGGGGGAAGATGCGCGCTAGCGGGCTTGCCCGCGTGGCGCACAGATGGGGGATTCCAACCAAGCAAGGCAGCGATCGCAGACCTGTTCCCAGCCGGGCTCGCCGATCAGCCAATGGCTCATCTCGGGCACAGTGATGAATTGCGCGCGGTCCTTGTAAAGAGCGGCGGCGCGTTGGACCGTTCCGGTTGGGCTGATGCGGTCATTATCGCCAGTCAAAAACAAAAGCGGGCAGGAAACCTTGGCGACATTCACTTCGCTGGTCCGCGCCATGTCGAGACCCCAATGCAGAATCTCGAAAGCAACGCGCCCGGACTCGGGCACGAATTTCTCGAAAACCTCCCGCCGCTTTTCCTTGGGGAAACGATCCAGCGAATGGGTGGCGGCGATATCGAAGACGGGCTCCAGGATCATGCTCCAAAAGCCCACGCGCAGCATCAAGCCTTGCGCCGCGCCGATTTCGAACAAGGTCGATGGCGGCACGCCCCAGGGCGCGGACGGCGCCAGGAGAATCGCGGCGGCGATATCGCAGCGCGCCGCCAGCATCTGCGCCAGAAGGCCGCCCAGCGAATGACCGACCAGGATCGGCGGTGTCTTCATCCCTGCGATCAGCTTTTCAAGATCGGCGGCATAGTCGGCAAGGCTGGTGGTGGCGAGCGCGGGCGGCGGGTCATCGCCATGGTGATGGCGCAGCGCAGGGACCTCCACCCGATAGCCGGCATCCCGGAAGCGCGCTGCGAAATTGTCCCATACCCATGGGCCACAGAAACCACCGTGAATCATGATCACCGGCGGTTTGGATGTCATGAAACCGGCCTCGCCAAGTGACGGAAGGCCGTCACGACCTTGGCATAGGAATCGCGCTTGAACGGCACGATCACGCGCGGCAATTCTTCGATGGTAAGCCACTTCCAGGACGAGAATTCCGGCTCATGGGTATAGAGATTGATGTCGCTGTCCTGGCCCTTGAAGCGCAGGGCGAACCATTTCTGGCGTTGGCCGCGATATTTGCCGTGGAATGCCACGCCCACCAGATGCGCCGGCAGCTCATAAGTGATCCAATCGTCCATCTCGGCGATGATGTCGGCCTTGTCGGTGCCGGTCTCTTCCTTCAATTCGCGCAGCACCGCCTGGCGCGGGTCCTCGCCCTCGTCGATGCCGCCCTGCGGCATTTGCCAACCTTCGACGGTCTGGTCGATGCGCTTGCCGACAAAGATCAAGCCGTCGCGGTTGAGCAGCATCACGCCGACGGAAGGACGATAGGGAAGGCGAGAATGTTGTGACATCGGGCTGTTCGCACGTAAGGCGCGAACGAATCCGCGCCAATTATTTAGGCTGATTCAATATGGCGGAGACAGGGACCAGAACAAAGCCCCGTTTTTCGAGTCCCTTGGACCAAAGCGTGATTCGCTCAATGCTGATCGGATAAAGGAAGGCGGAGCCGGCGGCGCTGCCATGCGCGCGCGCCGCATTTTCCAGATCGGAAAGATGCTTGTCGATCTCCAGCGCCGTCTGGATGCCGTCCAGCGTGTCGTTCGCTTTGACGAACGGCGCGGAAAGACGGCCCGCGACGTCGGGAGCCGCCGACTGAGCCACCGCGCCATTGTCATAGAAATAAAGACCCCGGCGCGCCAATTGGGTCATGGCGGGCGACAAGGCATCGGCGTCCGCCATGAAACGCTGGCCTAAGAGATTGGTCACGCCGGCATATCCGGTGGCGCGAGACAGGATCCAGGACAGCCGCTCGCCATTGGTATCGCGCTCCACACCAGATCGCAGCGTGTGCGGACCTGGATCGCTGTCGGGAAAATCGAAGGGCTCCATCGGCACTTCCAGCAATGCTTCATGGCCCTGCTGACGCGCCTGGGACACCCAATGCTGCACGTCGCTGGCATAAGGCGCAAAGGCCAGCGTCACGGCGGGCGGCAGGCCGGCCAGTGCGGCAGCGGTAGCCTTGGCGCTCAGCCCCAAGCCTGAAACCACGATGGCGATGCGGAATTTTCCGGCGAGCGCCGGTGCGGCATAGGCCGCCATGGGCGTGCGGCCGTCATCGGCGACGCGCGGCAAGGGCCCTTGAGGTGTGTTCTCGATCAAAGCAGGGTCGGCGATGAGGGCACGTCCCGCGAAAATGGCTTTGTCCACCACCACCGGCGGCGCGGTGGGCGTGGCGGCGACGGTAGGTGCAGCGACCTGACGAAGAGCGGGCGGCGGGGCCAGGTTCATCTCGATCGATGGCTGCTGGATCTTGCCCAGGACCGTGATCCCCAGGGCCGACGCCGCCAGGAAGCACAGCGCGCTGGCGCTAGCCAGGCCCAGGGCGCGCGCGGCGCGGGAGGCGGCGGGAGCGGTCATAGCCGTCATAATACTGGGGATTTAGCCACTAGCGTGGTTAGGAGGGGGTTAATTTCTTAGACCCCTCCGGCCTTCGCAGCTTACTTTTGCGCATCGGCTCTCGCCGCTGCGCAATAAGCGCTGCTACGGCCTGCTTCGAGAGAGTCCTTAGTCCGCCTTCGCCGTTTTGCCGCCCTGGGTGCCGTTGGTCACGGCCGCGACGGTCATCTTTCCGTGCAGAAGGTCTTCGGCATAAGAGAGCTGGAAGTCGTCATACTTCTTGCCCGGCGGCGGCTGCACCACCGGCGCGTTGATCTTCTTGGGCACCGGCTCGCCGATCAGATGACCGGGCAGATCGGCTTCGGACGGACGGGCGATCTTGGGCACATTGGCTTCGTCGCCCTGGGCCACTGCGATATCCGGAATGATACCCTGCGCCTGGATGGAGTGACCCGACGGGGTATAGTAGCGCGCCGTGGTGAGACGCAGCGCGCCGCCGCCTTCGCCCAGCGGAATGATGGTCTGCACCGAACCTTTGCCGAAGCTGGTGATGCCCACGACGGTGGCGCGTTTGTGATCCTGCAGCGCGCCTGCGACGATTTCAGACGCCGAGGCGGTACCGCCATTGACCAGCACCACAATGGGTTTGCCGTCCATAATGTCGCCGCCCTTGGCGTCATAGCGCTGGGTGTCTTCCGGATGACGCCCGCGAGTCGAAACGATTTCGCCGCCAGTCAGGACATCGTCGGACACCTGGATCGCTTGATCCAAAAGCCCGCCTGGATTGTTGCGCAGATCGATGATGTAGCCCTTGATGCCGGGGCCAATCTGCTTCTTGAGTTCGCGCACCGCCTTTTCCAGGCCGGACGCCGTCTGCTCGTTGAAGCCCGGCAGGCGGATGTAACCGATATCGCCTTCCTTGCGCCATGTGTCGGCATCCACCTGCACCACGGCGCGCTGCAAGGTCACATCGAACGGCTTCTTCTCGCCTTCGCGCAGAATGGTCAGCGTGATTTTGGAACCTTCGGGGCCGCGCATCTTGTCGATGGCTTCGTTCAGCGGCAGGCCCGCGATGGAGACGCCGTCGATGCCGGCAATGCGATCGGCCGGCTTGATGCCGGCCTTGGCGGCGGGCGTGCCGTCGATGGGCGAGATCACTTTGATAAGGCCGTCTTCCTGCGTCACCTCGATGCCGACGCCGCCGAACTGGCCTTTGGTGGTGATCTGCATGTCGTTATAAGACTTGGAATCCATATAGCTGGAATGCGGGTCCAGGTTGGAGACCATGCCCTGGATGGCGGCGCTGACCAGCTCATTGTCCTGCACCGGGCGGACATAATTGGCGCGCACGCGCTCAAAAGCATCGGAGAACAGATCGAGCTGGCGATAGGCGTTCATCTCGTTGGCGCCATGGGCCTGGGGCAACAGGCTCAAGGCCAAGCCGAAACCGGCAACACCACCCAACGCGATCAAAGCAACTTTCTTCATGTTCCTTTTGCCTTCCTGAGTTCCAGGCTTAGCCACGGTCGAGGATCCAGCCCATGACCGTCATGCCGCAATTCGAAGTAAAGCCGGCCGGCCATAGTGTCCGCCGCACCGCTTTCCACTGGCATGGTACCGACGGGCTCGCCCGCCAGCACTTCGTCGTTCAGCCGCACGGTCACGCGCCCGAGTCCGGCCAGCACCAGATCGTAGCCAGTGGTGATCTCCAGGATCAAGACCTGACCCGACTTATGGTAAGGGCCCGCGAACAAAACTCTGCTGTCGGCCGGCGCGATCACCTGGGCGGAAGCGCGGGTGGCAAAGGAAAGGCCCGGATTCCGGCTGGTTTCGGCCGCTTCGTCGCGGCCCTGGACGACTGTTCCGATAACTGGGGGCAATAATGAACCTTTGGTCAGGGGGCCCAAGGAACCGGAATTAGACGCCGTCACGATGGTGATGCTGTCGCCCTCGCCGCTGGAACGCCTCAGTGCCGCCACCCGGTTGACCAGCGCCTGGAAGTCGGCCGCCTTGGCGGCGATCTCCGCCATCCGGCGTTTCAGCACGCCATATTCATCGCCAGCGGTCTGGGCTTCCGCTTCCTTCTGCGTGGTCAGCACTTCCAGATCGGCGCGCGCCTTGGTGAGCTGTTCGGCGGTCGTGGAGGCTTCGGCCCGGCGCTTGACCAGCGCGGTGCGGGTTTCCTTGAGCGCGTTGATGCGCTTGGCCAGCCTGGCAGCCTCGGCATAGACCGGCGGCAGGCTCGCGCCCACCAACATGGAGCCACGCGCCGCCGCCAGCGCGTCGTCGGGCCTGACCGCCAGCGCTGGCGGCATGTCATGCTGTAGCCGCTCCAGGATGGCCAGCAGCTTGGTCACTGAGATGCGGTCGCGCTCGAAGCCCGCCGTGAGTTCGGCGTTCTGTTTTTCCAGGCGCGTGATCTCATCGTCTAGCCTGATCGTCTCTTGCTCCAGATTTTCGATTCTGGCGGCGGTGGCGATCAGCTTCTGTCGCAGGCTGGTGGCTTCCTGGGAAAGTTGGTCGCTTTTTTGTTTGGCATCGGCCAATGCGGGTTTGTCGCGCGCGATCTCCGCGTTCAAAGTGCCCAATTGCGCCGTGCTGGAAGGAAGCTTCTCCATCGCTTTGCCCGGCAGCGCCTTGGAAAGATCGAGCGGCACATCGGGCGCAGGCTTGGCATCGTCTTTCAGTGCGGGCCTGGGACGCGGCACCACATCCACATTGACCTTCAAGTTGGGCGCATCTTTTGGCGCGGCCGCAAGCGCCAGCGGCATCAGCGCCACGCTCGCAAGCGAAAAGAAGAATGAGCCGCGCAATCTAGCCTTTCCGGATCAGGGAATGGCCGGTCATGGGCGCCGGCTGTTTAATGCCCATCAACGCCAGCATGGTGGGCGCCACATCGGCCAGTCGGCCATTTTCCAGCGTCGAACCTTTGGGCGCATTGATTACCGCGATGGGCACGTCAAAAGTGGTGTGCGCGGTGTGCGGTTCGCCAGTCACCGGATCTTTCATCAACTCGATATTGCCATGATCGGCCGTCAGCAGCATGACGCCGCCCGCCGCCTCGATCGCGCACCGCAACCGGCCCAGGCATTCATCGATCGTATCCACCGCCTTGATCGCGGCCGGCATGATGCCGGTATGACCCACCATGTCGGGATTGGCATAATTCGCCACGATCAGATCGTACTTCCTGCTGCCGATCGCTTCCACCAGCTTGTCGGTCACTTGATAGGCGCTCATCTCCGGCTTGTGATCATAAGTGGAGACTTTGGGGCTGGGCACTAGGATCCGATCTTCGCCCGCGAAAGGTTCCTCGCGCCCGCCATTCAGGAAGAATGTGACATGGGCGTATTTCTCCGTCTCGGCGATGCGCAGCTGCTTCAGATCATGTTCCGCCATCACTTCGCCCAGCGTCTCGCGCACATCTTCCGGCGGAAATACCGCCGCCATCATTGTGGCGAGTTCTTCTGAATATTCGGTCAATCCGGCCGCGGCGGCGAAGTTAACCACGCGGGCACGCGCAAAGCCCTGAAATCCCTTGTCCAGCAGGGCCAGCGAAATCTCCCGCGCCCGGTCGGCGCGGAAATTGGCGAACAGCAAGGCATCGCCATCGGCCATGCCGGCATAGTCGCCGAGCACCGCGGGGACGACGAATTCGTCTGTGGCGCCGTCCGCATAGGACCCATCTAGCGCGGCGAAGACATCGGTGTGGCGCGGCCCGCCGGCATCGACCAGCGCATTATACGCCTTCTCCACCCGGTCCCAGCGCTTGTCGCGATCCATGGCGTAATAGCGGCCGCAAAGCGTGGCCAGCCTTACGCCGGGAATGCCGTCTATGTTCTTGAGGAATTTCTGCAGAAAGCCCCGCGCGCTTTTGGGCGGCGTATCACGGCCATCCAAAAACGCATGCACGAACACCGGCAGATGCGCCGCCGTCAGCACTTTCACGAGTGCCGCAATGTGATCTTGATGGGAATGCACGCCACCGGGCGAGAGCAGGCCCATCAGATGCACGGCGCCCTTGCTTGCTTGCGTTTTGGCGATCAGATCGCGCAGCGCGGGACGCGCGGCCAACGAGCCATCCTCGATCGCCACATCGATGCGCGGCAGATCCTGCGCCACCACCCGGCCGGAACCGATATTCATGTGGCCCACTTCGGAATTGCCCATCTGGCCGTTGGGCAGACCCACCGCGCGGCCGGACGTCGCCAAGAGCGCATGCGGGCAATCTTCCAGCATCCTTGTGTAATTTGGCGTCTGCGCTTCGGCGATGGCGTTGTCTTTTCTATCGGTGCGCCAGCCCCAGCCATCGAGAATACAGAGCAAGGCGGGACGGAGCGGCGACATAAAGACCTCAGTGCTGGAAAATCCCAACATAGGAATGTGGGCATGCCCTGTCCATGCGACAGGGGCTGACGCGTCATGCACGCTGGAGGGCTGCATTTTTCTCCAGGAACCCCCCACATTTCGCGTCCACGGGGAGACAAGCATGCGCCGGTTCGGTCCGCATTACGCGCTGGTGGTGGTGGCGGTGATTTTCTTCGCCTTGCTGGCCACGGCGGGCGTGCGCTCTACACCCGGCGTGCTCTTGGTTCCATGGGCGGTGAGTTTCCACTGGTCCCGCGGCATGATCTCCTTTGCCGCAGCGGTGGGGATTTTCTTGTTCGGTCTTACCGGACCCTTCGCAGCGGCTGCGATGCAACGCTTCGGCATCCGCAAAGTGGTGATGGCCGCGCTGGCGCTGATGAGCCTGTCCGCCATCGCCAGCCTTTGGATGGCGGCGCCGTGGCAATTGATCCTGTCCTGGGGCGTAGTGTCGGGCATCGGCTCGGGCTGTGTGGCCAATGTGCTGTCCGCCACCATCGTCAATCGCTGGTTTGTCACCAATCGCGGCCTGGTGATGGGTTTGCTGGCGGCCTCGACCTCGACCGGCACCTTGATCTTCTTTCCCGCGCTCTCTGCCATCCAGGAATGGGGCGGCTGGAAGCCTGTGGTGATCGTTGTGGCGGCGGCGCTGGCGCTTCTTATTCCCTTCGTGTTCTGGCTGTTGCCCGAATGGCCGTCCGATGTGGGCCGCCAGCCCTTCGGCGCCGACGCCGATCATCCCCTTCCCGCGCGCGTCACCGGCAACCCGCTTAAGACTGCTTTTGCGGGACTGCAGGAAGGTTTGCAGAATCGCGATTTCTGGCTGTTGGCGAGCACATTCTTCGTCTGCGGCTTCACCACCAACGGCTTGGTGGGCACGCATATGATCGCGCTGTGCGGCGATCACGGGCTGGATGCGGTGATGGCCGGTGGGCTTCTGGCGATCATGGGCGCATTCGATCTGGTGGGCACCA
>Ga0134128_10001208_pt1 | contig 33848 bp, 34 predicted proteins | sample KB31754_FD_96462 | JGI IMG/M metagenome (GOLD analysis project Ga0134128, IMG submission 96462) | Terrestrial soil microbial communities with excess Nitrogen fertilizer from Kellogg Biological Station, Michigan, USA - KB3-175-4 | ecosystem: Environmental > Terrestrial > Soil > Unclassified ...
CGGACGTTCTTCAATGTGGCTGGTACCTGGCGGCTTTCAGTAAGGGATCAATTAGCGTTGCTGGGCTACCCGGCTGCGTCAACGTATCACAAATACAAGGCAGGACAAATCGGAGCGCTGCCTTACGACATGTTGACACGCATCTCGCTCGTACTGGGCATTTACAAAGCCCTTCACATTTTGTATGCCGACGCGGGCCTGGCGGACCGATGGGTTCACTTGCCCAATTCGAACCCGATGTTCGGCGGAAACCCGGCGATCCGGTTGATGACGGATGGCGGCATGGACGGTTTGCTTCAGGTACGGCGGCTGCTGGACGGGCGGCGTGGTTGAAATTGACGCTCCGGCGGTTCCCGTTCATTTCCTCAATACGGTCCGGCTGGTCCCCAGCCGTTATCCTTCGACCGGCATCCTGGACGTCGTGGCCGGGCCCGAGGATCTGGACGCCATCATCGAGCTAGAGGCGTGGACCAACGACCGGATCTCGACCGAAATCGGTATTCTGTATCGTTTGCCGCCTGAGGAGTGGGTGACAGGAAAGCCGATGTCTTCCGTGATTATGGCGGCCTTTTGCCATCCACGAGCGGGGGGCGCGCGCTTTAGCGGAGCAGACCGCGGCGCCTGGTACGCCGGCCGGACACTTTCGACTGCCCACGCCGAGGTCATCTATCACAGGACTCAGGAATTGGCGGAAATAGGCGTGTTCGACACATTTGTGCAGGTACGCGCCTATAAGGCCGATTTCAATGCCGTGTTCCAGGACATCCGCGCCGAGCGGCGGGAATTCACGCCTTTATACGACCCGGACAGCTACATTGCGTCGCAGGCGTTTGGCCGGACTATGTTTGAAAGCGGCTCAAACGGAATTGTCTACCGAAGCGTGCGCGCTTCCTCAGGCGAATGTATTGTGTGTTTCCGGCCGAAGCTCGTGAAAAGCGTACGGCAAGGCGCTCACTTCGAATACCGCTGGAGCGGCTCGCCGGAGCCGAAAGTGCGGCAACTTCCGTAGCAATCGGCAACCAGGCGTGGCTGTAAAATACATGCGGAAGCGCCCGTGTCATTCCGCGGCAATCGATCGCCTGAGTTCAGCCTTCAAAGGCATCTCAAGTTCGTGGCAAGCGGACAACACGGTCTCGCGAATTCTGTCCGCATACTGAGCCAGTTCAAGATCCTTTCGTGCAAGCGCATCCGGCGCCCATTCGTGGCGAACTAATCTTCGAGGGAATTGATCGCATTCGCTCATAATGCCCTCGAAGATCCGCAGCTTATCATCCCAAGGAGCATCCAATTGATGCGCCATCGTAGTAATGCAGTCACACCCGTCTACAACGTTGACGCGACCGGAAAGCATCGCACGAAGTGTCGCCAGGATATGAATCTTCGCCTGCCGTTGGATCTGGGCTTGCATATCTTTGTCTAACCTGACTAGCGGGCTCGGGATCGGCATTTCTTCTGGCGTGGGAGGGCGTATTTTGTTCAAGAACTCCCGCTGAGAGGCGCCCATCTCAATGTAATTGCGGCGAGCTTGTTCAAGACTCAGGGAATTGGCTCCGCCGCTGTTTTGTGGGTCTTCATTTTGAACGGGGTCATCTTCCCAAAAACACACTGGGCAGACTTCGTATCGATTTGAAACCGTGAGCGTTCGAAAACCGCAGCAATTGCACTGATACTTTCGATCTGCCATCGGGCCTCCTTGATGGGTCTGCGCCATCGTGTAGCGACTCCTCGCTCATAAGTGACGCTATCAGAAACGCTATTCCACATCCCGCAGCCTCGCCGAAAGCACACGAAGCCGAGCGTCCGGCAATGCCGTAGCACCGGTCATACCTTGTCAATGGTCCCGCTCTCCCGCTCTTTCTTTTCGACGCTGCGTATTGCGGCATAGGCGAGCGCCAGAACGCTCACAAACATCATCAGGACTTCGCTGTCGCCCAGATTGAATTCGAACAGACCCTCGACCAGAATGGCGATCGTAAACGCAATTGCGCCGTGCAGCACGAAGCGGGCCTGCGAAGGACCGGGCCGGAGGCGGCGCAGACACCGCGCGCAATCCCAAAGCATTTCGGCGATCAACCACATCATCACGAGCATGGCGGGAATTCCGCGTTCCGCCGCATATTGCAGATAAATGTTGTGCAAGTGCCCGTAGTAGCCGACAGGAAGCGGGCGCGGGATGTAGGCAGGCACATAGGAAAGGAACTGTTTCCCAATCTGTTCCGGTCCGATGCCAAACCATGGATGGGCCTTGATCATCTGCACGCCCGTTTCCCACGTTACGATGCGGTGCCGGTTGGAGTCCTCGCTCTGGGGGTTAACCAACGACGTTAGCCGCTCGCGTGTTGCGGGAGGCGCTAATGCGAATCCGATAACGACCACGACCGGGACAATCCACATCATTTTGGGCTTCCAAAACCAGAACAGATACAGCGCCGAGGGAACGGCCGCAATCCAGATGCTTCGCGTCCAGGCGAAGAGGATGGCCGCGCTTAGAATCAAGATGCTCAGATAGGCCCAGCGCGGCAACCGACGGTCGGAGAAAAACCAGTGCGCCAGCAGCAGCAGCAGCACGCTCAATTGCAACGCGCTGAAAGTCATCCAGTGGCTCTCAAAACCCGTTATGCGCGCGCCGAGGTAGGACGTGTAAAAGTCTTCGCCGGTGAATTGCGAATGCTGGTACTTCAAGTAAAACTGCACCAGTCCCCAGATGCCGGACGCGGTCGCCGTAATGGCCCACCCGGCAATCAGATAATAGACTTTCCCAAGGCGGCGCGAAAAGACTCCATATAGCAGCGGAATCAGCAAAAATACATAGAACTTGCGAATCTGCGGCCGGCCGCCCCAAGGATCCACTGAAAGCAACAGCGATACAAACGTCAGCGCAAAAAAGACGGCCAGCGGTATCCAGATGCGTGGAAACGCCAGCGGTCTTCGGAAAATCAGCATCAATCCGATGCCCACGCCAAGAAGCGATTGGCTGGCGGCGATGGATACGTGAATCAGCGCCGCCGAGAGCACCGCGACGATCAGCAAAGCGCGTTCCTGCCTGTCGTGTTGCAAATCAATAGACGAAAGCATGAAGTTTTCAATATGACAGAATAGAAAGCAACCCCCGAGATATGCAGGTTTACTTGCTTCGTCACGGTATTGCGGAGGAGAGTAGGGCAGCAAAGGCCGATGGGGACCGGGAATTGACACCTGATGGCCGCCGGAAGCTGAAAGACACCTTACGCGCGGCTGCCGCCGCCGAAGTAAAACCAACGCTGGTCCTTACCAGCCCTCTGGTGCGCGCTATTCAAACCGCCGATATCGCAAGTAGCGTCTTGAATTATAAACAGGAAATTCTACGCACCAAGGCGCTCCTGCCCGGTTCGATCCCTGAACAGGTGTGGGAAGAAATCCGTGTCCATCGCGAGGAGGCCGAACTCCTGCTGGTGGGACACGATCCACTATTCACGAGGCTCGCCGGATATCTGCTCGGCGCTCCGGAACTGCACGTCGATTTCAAAAAAGGCGCCATTATGCGCGTGGATTTCGATCACTTCGGCCCGCAACCGAAAGGGTTGTTGCGGTGGTTTCTGGTGTCGAAACTCGCGGCGCGGAATGGGCGCGGACCAATCAAGAACACAGCGCCCCGGCAATAACCGTTATTTTGCCGGCCGGGCGCGCATCGATCGCTCGACTGCTTTAATTCGCTTCTTCTCTAGCAGCGCCGCGTGGATGTTCTGTTGCCAGGTCAAGCGCTCGGCTTCGCGTTGAAGTTTATGGTAGCTTCGCAAGCGGCTCTCGTTTATCGCTCCTTTCGTTACCGCGCAACCCGGCTCACCGTCGTGCGTGCAATTCCGGAACCGGCAATGTTGGGCTAATTCCGCGATGTCGCGGAAGCTGGAATCGATATGTCCGGGCTCAACCCAAAGCTGAAGTTCCCGCAGTCCTGGCAAATCCATCAGCAGCGATCCATCGGGCATGACGAACAATTCCCGCTGAGTGGTAGTGTGCCGTCCGCGGCTGCCGGCTTCGCTTACCTGCCGGGTGCGTTGGCGTGGTGCACCCAGCAATGCGTTGAGAATAGTGGATTTTCCTGCGCCAGACGACCCAATCAGGGCAGCCGTCTGGCCTGGCCCGATGTAATCCGCAAGCTCTGAAACGCCCCAGCCCTCCGTCGCACTAATCGCAAGTACTGGCGCTCCCGAACTGATCTTTCGCGTCTCTGAAGTTATTCGAGAGGGCTCGTCGCACAGATCGGCCTTATTCAAAACCAGCACGGGCCGTGCGCCGCTTTCGTTTGCGAGTAATACATACCTTTCCAGGCGGCGCGGGTTATAGTCCAGGTCGAGACCACTCACGACAAACAAGACGTCCACATTCGCAGCCAACATCTGTTCGCCAACTTGGGAACCTGGCTGCTTTCGGGACAGCTTGGTCCTTCGGGCCAGCACGCTCGCGATCGAGGACCCTTCCTGAACGAGCACCCAATCTCCAATACAGGGCCAATCGCACCCACGGCGGCGCAGGCTTGCGTTTGCGGGCAACAACAATTCGCCGCCCTTCATCCACACGGTGAAATACCCGCGCTGGATCAGGGCGATACGGCCGGGAAGGTAAGGAGTGTCGCGGCACTGGTCCGCGAAAAAATCGTTCCAGCCAATCTGTTGCAAATCCACGGAAGTTCCTTTCTCTGCCAATTGCTTGAGGACAAGAGACACCCACGGCTTGCCGTAATGGCAGCTTATTCGAGAAAGGAATTAGACAAGGACGAGCAGCGGCTATACCTTGAAGCGATCTTACCAGGAATTTAGAGGCACGGCTCAGGGCTTGGTCAACGCCGCTCGCGCGATCCGCAGGGCTTCTTCTCTCGTGCCGATCAGACCTTCCAGTTGTGCGGTTTCGACCTCTTCGAGCGCTTTGCCGAAAGCCGGCCCAGGTTCAAAACCCTCCGCAATGAGATCCCCGCCCCTGAGCAGACGCGGTGGCCGAAGCTGTTCGGCCGGCAACGTGGCGCGCTTGTGACGCATGAATTCCCAGCTATCGAGCTGCCCATGGCTCGATACGCAATCCAACCGGTTCAATTCGAGGTGCTCGTCGAATCGGGGCAGCCGGAGAAATCGCTTCAACGTGCTTTCCCGCATGTTCTGAACGTCTTTGAAGCGCATGTGATTCGAGATGAGCGCCAGTATCTGATCCGAATCGTCGCGGGAAAATTTCAGGCGCTCGAGAATGCGGGCGCCGATCTCGACGCCTGCCTCCACGTGTCCGTCGAATCGAATGCGCTCCGCCACTCTGAACGTGGGCGGTTTGCCGATATCGTGCAGAAGCACGCCCATGGCAAGGGTCGGCGATGGACGGTCTAATTTCCCAAGCATCAGCAAAGTGTGCGTCCAGACGTCGCCTTCCGGATGAAACTGAGGAGGCTGCGCGACACCTTGCATCGCCTTCACCTCCGGGAGAATTTCGGCGAGCAGGCCCGAGCGGTCCAGCAATTCGAAGCCGCCGCGGGCGCCGCCTTCCGTCAAAATGCGCACCAGTTCATCGCGGATACGCTCGGCGGCTATCTCGTGAATCAGCGGCGCCAGTTGCCGGATTGCGGCGAACGTCTCTTCTTCAATTTCAAAATCGAGGCGCGCCGCAAATCGCACGGCGCGCAACATGCGAAGACGATCTTCTCCAAATCGCCGGATGGGGTCGCCGATTGCGCGGACACGTTTTTCCCACAGGTCTTGCCTGCCGCCGACGTAATCGAAGACCTCGCCGGTGATTGGATCTTCAAGCAACGCGTTAATGGTGAAATCCCGCCGAAGCACGTCCTGGCGGGGATCGGTTTCAAATTCCACGCGATCCGGCCGGCGCCCGTCGGAATAGGAGTGATCGCTGCGAAATGTTGCGACTTCGACATGCACGCCGGCGGCGCCGCGCACCAGCATCACACCGAAATGAGCGCCTACTTTTTCGGCCCTCGGGAAGTAACGGACGATCTCATCCGGGCGTGCGTTTGTGGCAATGTCGTAATCTTTAGGATTACCGCCCAGGAGGCGGTCTCGAACGCAACCGCCCACAAAATAAGCTGTGTGGCCGCGATCACGTAAAACCTGAATGATTTCAATAGCTAGCGATGAGGCCGTCACCTGTTCGACATTCTCTCACCGGCCATCGCGTTGTACATCCCCACGAATGTCGCTATTATCCTCAACTGTGGCCCGTATTCGGCCTGAAGTGTAAATGGAAGAAAGTTCAAACAATGCTGCTTCGCCCGTTGGCGGCTCACGGGGAGCTACAACGGCCAAAGTCGTTGTGGCAACGACGGTAGCGTTATCCTTCATCAGTTTTTGGCGTGGCGCGGCGATTGTCCTCAGCGATCTCGCGTCCTCGATGTTTTACGCCGGCGGCATCGCGGAGCAGGCGATTGGGAAATCGGCCGCATGGTACGTGCTCGGCGTGATGATCTTCAGCTTTGCCGTACGCGCCGTCTACACGGAAAGCTGCGGCATGTTTGTTCGCGGCGGCGTGTACGTCGTCGTACGCGACAGCATGGGACCTATTCTGGCCCGGCTTTCGGTTTCCTCTCTGGTTTTCGATTACATTCTGACAGGCCCCATCAGCGTGGTGACCGCCGGGCAGTATCTGAGCCGGCTTTTCAACGAATTGATGGCGGACCTGCACCTGACAACTCACCTCGATCCGAACTCGTTCGCCGCGTTTTTCGCCGTTGTCGTGACGCTCTATTTCTGGTGGTCGAACGTCAAAGGGATTGAGGAGTCCAGCGGACAGGCGCTGCGTATTATGCAGATCACCACCGTAATGGTGGTTGCGCTTCTGATCTGGTGCCCCATCACGATCATCCTGCGCGGCTCCTGGAATTTCCCCCCCCCGCCCATTCCGTCGAACTTGCACTTCAGCTCCGACGCCCTAGGCTGGTTCCGGGGCACGGTATGGCCCTCCATTCCGGTGGTGGCAATCATCGTCGCGTTTGGGCACTCGCTGCTGTCGATGAGCGGGTTTGAAACGCTCGCTCAGGTATACCGCGAAATCGCCTATCCGAAGATGAAGAATCTGAAGATCACGGGACTAATCGTGTGCCTGTACGCGATCTTCTCGACCGGCATGATCACGCTGTTCGCCGTGATGATCATCCCGGATGATGTTCGGAAGAATTACGTCGATAATTTGATTGGGGGCCTGGCGAACAATCTTGCCGGTCCGCCTGTCCTCCGGCTGGGATTCCATATCTTCGTTGTCGTAGTAGCCGTTCTGATCCTGTCCGGCGCCGTAAACACGTCCCTGATCGGCGCTAATGGCGTGCTGAATCGCGTTGCCGAAGACGGCGTTCTTCTGGAGTGGTTTCGAAAGCCGCACGCACGGTTCGGCACCACGTTCCGCGTCATCAATCTCGTTACCGCGCTGCAACTGATCACCATCGTTCTCAGCCGTGGCGATGTCTATCTGCTTGGCGAAGCGTACGCGTTTGGCGTCGTATGGAGTTTCGTATTTAAATCGGTCGGGGTGTTGGCGCTGCGTTTCCAGCGGCACGATCAGTCCTACAAGGTCCCCCTGAATTTCCACATCGGGAAAACGGAAATTCCGCTGGGTCTCATCGTTACCACGTTGGTCCTGATCGCGACCGCCGTGGCCAATCTTTTTTCCAAGGAATACGCCACTAAGTTCGGAATTGCTTTCACTATCGCGTTCTTTATCCTGTTTACGATTTCGGAACGTGTCAATGCGCTCAGGCACAAAGCGCGAGTCAAAAAGAGAGCGAAAGGCGACGCGAATGCGCTCGAGGAGTTCAATCTCGAGCAGCAACCTCAAATCGGCGCCACGGCGCTCCACGCACGCCCAGGATGCGTGCTTGTGGCGGCCCGCGACGCTCATCATCTGGAACACCTTCGGCGAACGCTTCAGAAAACCAATCTGCGGCGTCACGATATCGTCGTGATGACAGTCCGCCCGACCTCGGCGGACAGCGAATATGCGCTGTCGGAGTCCCAAGTATTCGGCGAACAGGAACGCGAGTTGTTCAGCCGCGTCGTGAACATTGCCGAGAAGGAAGGAAAACCGGTGGAACTGCTGGTCGTGCCCGCGCTCGACCCATTCGATGCGCTGGTGCAAACGGCGGACCGGTTGAAAGCGACCCGGCTGGTGACAGGTGTGTCGCCGCAAATGTCGTCCGATGAACTGGCGCGCCGCATCGGGCTGGCATGGGAGCGCCTGCCGGACCCCCGGCATCCGTTTTCGCTCGAGATCATTACACCGGACCGGCCATCCACCTACGTCAACCTTGGTCCTCATCCTCCACGGCTATGGCCGGAAGATGTGGATAAGCTCCACGAGTTATGGCTGCGTTTAAGCGCGGCGGATGCTCTCGGCGCAAAGCTTCATCATCGCGACGTAGTTGGCTTGGCCTTGCGACGTCTTCAAAGAGACCTGCAGGGTAGCGATAGAGACCAGTTGCTGAAAGAACTAGAAACCGAATTGCGCTTGCATTAAGATGCCTGATTGAGCGGGCATCCGGCGCTAATTGCCGGCAGTCTCCGACCCGCCAGATGCCTGCGCGGCCGCTTCCATCGCCTCCGCGGCTTTCTTCAATTCTTTCTTGGAAGGAGGAGCCTGCCCATGACGGAAGTCATGATCGTGATAGCACGTCCGGCAGCGGACCTTCGCTGCTTCACCTTCAATAATGGAAACAATCGCGTGATTCGTAACCCGGCGGCACTTGATGCAGTGGTCGTCGATGACATCACCTAGTCGATAATTGGCCATAATACAGCAGCAAGCGGAGTATACCAGAACACTGGCCTTCACGTACACCACTGCGCGACGGTGTACAACTTCGACAAGTAGCTGGCGCGTTTAAGTATGCAATACCATGAGGTTACCACGATTCGCTGTTTGTTCGTATCGAGAACGCCGGAATCGCACTCTGCCTACCCCACAACAAATTCGCAAATATCATGGTCCGTTATAGGAGCGAGGCATATCTCGCCGCGCCTTAACTCCAACAATTTTCATAGCCACAGTTTGTGATTGATAAACGCCCGTCCGATTGTGGAGACCGCGAAGGATAACATGAGAACTTGGATAACTCAGGCATGGACGACCTTTGCGAAAGCTTAATTGAATTAATTACCCAGACATCGACTAATCTTCCCCCGGATGTCCGCGCGGCGATGGGTCTCGCGCTCGACGAAGAAACGCCGGAATCCCAAGCTGCGCAAGCCCTGAACATCATCGCGACGAATATCGATATGGCTTCGGAGGACGAAGGCCCCATTTGCCAGGACACCGGAATGCCGACCTTCGCAATTCACACGCCTGTCGGCGTCAACCAGTTAGTCGTCAAACGCGCGGTGCGTCACGCCATCGTGGAGGCAACCAGGCGGGGCAAATTGCGTCCGAACTCGGTTGACTCGCTGACGGGCAAAAACAGCGGAGACAACCTCAGCGACGAAACCCCTGTCATTCACTTCGAGCAATGGGAGCAGGACGAGATTGAAGTGAAGCTGATTCTGAAGGGGGGCGGCTGCGAAAACAAGAATATTCAATACTCGCTGCCGGCGGAACTGGAACACTTGGGCCGTGCCGGGCGTGATCTTGCGGGCGTGAAGAAATGCATTCTACACGCCGTGTGGCAGGCGCAAGGGCAAGGCTGCGCGCCCGGCGCGCTTGGCGTTTGTATCGGCAGCGATCGCGCGCATGGGTACGCGCTCGCCAAATATCAGCTTTTCCGCTGTCTGGACGACGTGAATCCGAACCCGGTGCTGGCGAAATTAGAAGCTGAAATTATGGAGGAAGCCAATAAAATCGGCGTGGGCGCGATGGGGTTCGGCGGCGGCGTCTCTTTGATCGGTTGCAAAATCGTCGCGGCGAATCGCTTGCCCGCGAGCTTCTTTGTTTCGGTAGCTTACGACTGCTGGGCGTTTCGGCGTCTCGGTGTACGGCTCGATGCCGGCACGGGGGCGATTACGAAATGGTTGTATCGCGATCCAGCCGAGCCGGTGAAGCGCATGGCGAGAACTGAAGGTTTCCCGTTGACAGGCAGGGAAGTGGTGCTGACGCCCCCGCTGACGGAAGACGCTGTGAGGCAATTGCACGTTGGCGATGTCGTGCTGATTCGCGGCGAAATGTTTACGGGACGCGATGCGGTGCACGCACACATGATGAAAAATGCGCCGCCGGTCGATCTTCGCGGCTCCGTGCTGTATCATTGCGGGCCGGTGATGTTGAAGCAGGGCGAGCAATGGACGGTAAAAGCGGCTGGACCAACGACCAGCATGCGTGAAGAGCCATACCAGGCGGAGATTTTGCGCCGCTACGGCATTCGCGCGGTGATCGGCAAGGGCGGCATGGGCAAGAAAACGCTGGCAGGCTTGCAGGAATGCGGCGCAGTGTACCTGAACGCGATCGGCGGCGCCGCTCAATTCTACGCGAAGTCGGTCGAGGACGTGTACGGAGTTCATCTGATGGAATTCGGCATTCCCGAAGCGATGTGGCATCTCAAGGTGAAGGACTTCGTCGCTATCGTCACAATGGACTCGCACGGCAATAGCCTTCATGCTGGCGTGGAAGAGGCTACGGCCGCTAATTTGGAGCAATTGCAAACCGCGTAAAGTTGCCGTTCACCATCGATAAGACCCGTTTGAGCGATTTGCTAAACTGATCTTTCGCGTCCCAAGGCCAGGTAGCTCAGTCGGTAGAGCGCAGCCCTGAAAAGGCTGGCGTCGGCGGTTCGATTCCGTCCCTGGCCACCACATTCTAAAGGCTCTTGAAGGGCGCGCTAAAGGTTAGCTGTATAGATTGCCGATGGCCTGCGGGCACTTGCGCGAACATCGCTTTCAGAACATCATCATCGCAGTCTGGATTGGGATATCACAAATTGTGATCTCCAGCCATTCAGCAGCTTTTATAAGAGCTTGAGAAATTCCTCGACAGAAAGGCCAGCCTGGCGGATGATACTCCTGAGCGTTTTGATCGGCAGGTCTTTGTTGTGAATAGGAATGGTTACGCGCAAATCGCTTCTGCTCCGATGAAAAAGCCTGGCGTGACTTCCAGACTGATGATGAATATAAAAACCGCCGCGCTCGAGCGCCCGCAGAACTTCCTTAGAGGTCAGGGTTGGAAGACGTGGCATTAAGCGCTAGACGAGAGTGACCGCTAAAGTTTCGCGGGCGGGTTGAACATCGGGCGGAATTTGTTCGTGATCTTCCTGCATGCTTTCAAGCACACATTTGATCGCATCGGCGGCCATCTCGCGGGCTTCTTCGAGGGTTTCGCCAAAGGTGCAGATCTCCGGCAGGGCGGGAACGGTCACGTGATACCCACCTTCCGGCACAGGTTCAAAAAGCACCGTGTAGCGGTATTCAGCCATCGGTTCCTCCTTGTTTGATTGTATCTTTCGGAAGTGCATTGGATTCGTTTGAGTACGTGTGAACTTTACTCCCCTCACCGAATCCGTCAAGCTCCTCCCCTCGCCGTCCACATGCTTCGCCGCGCTCAGCCGGCTAGGGGAAGATCTCCGCTTTCGTCCGATCAGAGGCGTCTCATGTGACGTATAAGAGCCCATTGATCCTGTTGCCGGACTGTGCGTCACGCGCCGGCACTGGTCGCCTCCGTCGCGCACGCCGGGAAAGACCCATGTGTGTAAGCCCATCCGTTGTGCTGAGGGGATCGCCCTTGAGGAGTGAGGAACGGAGCCGAGGCTCTTCCGTATCAATTTAAGCACTTGCCGGGGTTTCTGCAACCACTCTCGGTAAGAGAACGCGAGGCGACGGTCTATTACTTCCACCGAATTCGTTAAGCTCTACTGTCGTCCGATTGATTACTGGCGTCTCATGTCACGAATGAGAGGCCGGTGATCCCGCGTGCCGGCCAAGCGTCACGGTATCGACAATAGTCCTTCCGTCATACGGGAGAGGAGCCTCATGCGTTTGCAAGGCTTCGCCGCGTGTGCACAAATCAAGATTTACGCACAGTGGCCGACGCCACTTGCGTCGGGTCGGGCCTATGCCCGGCTATTTTTTTAGACGTGAAGTGCGGCTCAGGCAGTGAGTACTCGCCTTCTGTTTGGGTTTCTGTTGCAACGTCGGGATTACCCGAACTCTTAAAAGTGCCTTTGCCTTTCAGTCCTTTGAGCTTGCCGGTACCGCCTGTGAAGAACCACGTACCTTCAGCAGACAAGCCCGTTTTTCATTTACGTTGCCTGTGTCTTGGAAACGGATGTATGCCTTATGGCCGTTCTCCATCGTTAATACACCGTAGCCCTGCGCCTGAAACTTCGTGCCCATCACATCAGCGGCATCGGCGCCGGTATAGCTTGTCGATTTCAGCCCAGCTAAGGGGCCCGTTCCGGTGGACACAGTATAGGAGCCCTTCTCAATGACCAACATGTGGCCGGCGTGGTCGCCAACCTCGATGGACTGCGAGGTGTCCGGTTTGCCGCACTTGAGGACACTAGACGTGTGATTTTGGGCGGATGCCGATGCGGCGAAGGCCGCTAATAGAACAGTCAAACTGAGTGATTTGTATTTTATCGTCTTTCCTTTCAGAGGTCCCGCAAAAGGCGTCCCTCACGGATGTAGTGCTCATATTTGCGGATTTTGTCATTGAAGCGCCTGCTGCCTGACCGTTCCTTCTCTTGAGCATTGTCGAGCGGTCAGCTTCGAGAAGGAAGCTACGGGTATTCTTTTCTTCCGGCCGCAAGGTGTGCCGGAGCGTAAAGAACGCATCGGGCTGAATTGAGACCCTCCGTTGCGATGGCAATGATCAACCGCGACTCGAAAGCATCGGAAAAGATCGAAGCATTCAACAATATCGAAAGATGAGGGCGGCAAACAAGGTCGTAAACTTTGCGGATCATCACTCCGGAGTCGCGGTGCATAGTGATACGTATCGTCAGTTCCTGGCCAGCGTACAATCAACCGAAGTGAGAGGAGTTTCTTCAAATTGATCGGACTCAACGAGGTTCGAGCCATTGCGATGACCCTGCCGGAGGTGGAGGAAGGGCCGCCAGTACAGGCAGCACGCCGAATGGCCGCCTTCAAGGTGGCGGGAAAAAGCTTCCTCGGCGTGGAAAGGGGTGGCGCGACTATAACGGTTAGCCTCGCCGAAAAGGAGGCAAAAGCTATAGCCGCTGAACGCCCCGATGCTTACGAGGAGATTTGGCGCAATGGGACGATATTCATGGGTCTGCGCGTAGATCTATCCAAGATTTCTTCCCGTGGACTGCGTGAATTGATCGAAAAATCGTGGCGCCATAGCGCGCCCAAACGCATCGCGGCGGCGTATAACAACCGTATCTTGTAGTCCAGTTAGTTAGTCGGCAGTGGATGATGCATTCTTATGCCGCAACGCCGAGCGCATGTGCGTCGGAGGTCATGCGGCGCGGCTTTTCGATTTCGCTGCCGTAGCGGTGTGCTTCACGTGCGGGCAGTTCGAGACCCACTCCGCTAAGAGGCGCTAGATGCCGGATAGATTCTGGCGTGCGGCGGCTCTCTCTTTCGAAAACTCCAGAATCGCACGGGCCGCGGCATCGCCGGCCCCTACACGAATTCGTTGTTTGTTGTAGGGGTCGAGGCATGCCTCGACCGCCGAGTTCAATTTTCATCACCTTCGGGCATGCGATCCGTTCATTTGCTACGGTTCGGCTTACCTTGACACGGAGCCGCATTGTGTAAGGATTTGTGAAAAGATCCAGAAGTCCGCTCCGTAGCCGTCGCGGCTCAGTTAGCAATATTGGATATTTGCAGCGCATTACCGAGCAGGAGCGCCAGCGAGTGGTTGCGCTTAAACGGTCTTTTCACGGCCAGTAAGCAGGCGCATTGTTCGCACGTGTGGCCCACACTGGCGTGACAGGCCGAATTTACAAATTCTTTACAAGCCGGTTGTCACGGATGCCCTCGCCCCTTCTCAGTACGAGGCGAAGGAGAGATACATGTCAAAGCGACCAATGGCACTCACGCTAGGCGCCATCGCGCTCGGATGCTGCATTGTTGCGATACAGCCGGGCCGCGCCGTCCATGCCGATGACGATTTCGATCGGGACAGTCATCAAGGCGCAGCCTCGCCGGCGAAGCACGCCGAAAGGATGATCGCGGAAGGACGACAGACATTTCGCTTCGATACCTTCGGGGACGAGGACTTTTGGGGAGGCACGTTAGAACTCCACAAGGCTGTCGAAGGAGCGAAACTGGGTGGTGTCGGTCCGGGCTTGAGCCCCCTGGCTGCTTTGACGGCTGGCCTCAAGGTGGATGTGGATGCGCTGCCACGCGGCGTTCGCGAACAGATCGAAGCAGGGCAAGTGAATCTAAACGACCCTGCGGTGACGTTGGCGTTGCTGCGTTTTCGTTCTGTAGTCGGACTCACTGGATTCTTCAATGAGTCGGACGGCCTTCGCTCGATTGGAATTCAATGCGCGTTGTGCCATTCAACAGTCGATAATTCGTTGGCGCCGGGGATCGGGCGCCGGCTCGACGGTTGGGCAAATCGCGATCTCAACGTAGGCGCCGTCGTTGCGCTTGCTCCCAACTTGAAGCCGGTTGCGAATTTATTGCACGTTGACGTCCCTACGCTAAAGAAGGTGCTGCTTGCGTGGGGTCCCGGTAAATTCGATGCCGAAGTATTCCTGGACGGCAAGGGATTTCGCCCCGACGGCAAATCAGCGGCGACTCTGATTCCTCCCGCTTTCGGACTGGCGGGCGTCAACCTGCATACCTGGACCGGTTGGGGTTCCATCCCGTATTGGAACGCGTTCGTCGCCAATCTGGAAATGCATGGGAAGGGCCGGTTCTTCGACCCGCGGCTGAACAATCGCGACCAGTTCCCGATCGCGGCTGAGAACGGACTCGGAGACCTCCCACATATCAGCCCCGATGAAGATCGAATTACAAAGAAACTTCCGGCCTTGCACGTGTATCAGCTTTCGTTGAAAGCGCCGAAGCCCAAAGCAGGGAAAGATTTCGATGCGGAAGCGGCCGAGCGTGGCGACGCGCTCTTCAGCGGCAAAGCAAAATGCAATAATTGCCATGTCGAGCCGGCCTGGACGGAACCAGGGTGGAACATGCATACGCCCCAGGATGTGTGCGTCGACTCTTTCCAGGCGGATCGCGCTCCAGATCATCAATACCGCACTGCTCCGCTGGGCGGTCTGTTCACGCATCAGAAGGGCGGCTTCTACCACGACGGGCGCTTCCCCACGCTCGGAGACGTCGTGAATCACTACGATAGTTGCTTCAGCCTTGGATTGACTCCTTACGAAAAAAGCGACCTGGTTCAGTATCTGCTGTCGCTGTAAGCGCGGCATTAAGCCCGCATCGAAAAAACCTCGCTTGCTACGTGAGGCTGCTGTAAGTGAAGGCAAAACTCCAAACGGAGCTGCCGCACGTCAGTCCGCGGGTTGCATGATTGTCGAACCCGCTCACGTAAGGTGGCTCCGTGTCGAGGTAATCCATGCTCGGAGCCTCCGTACGTCATGCTCAGAGTCATCGAGAAGTTGAACTACTTCGGCGGGAGGCATTGATCGCTCGGGTACGCCGGTTGCGAGATCGCCATTCCGTTTCCGAGAGATGCAGGTTGCCCAGCTATAGCGACGATGCCCTTATCATCCTCGTCTGTATCATGTTTTATAGAATGACGGATTACAAGTGGACCATGCCATTACTACGAAGGGGTTAAATCGAGCCCTGCTGGCCCGGCAGATGTTGCTTGCGCGGGAAAAACGGCCGGCGCTTGGTGTGGTGGAACGGCTGGTGGGCTTGCAGGCGCAGCAGGCACGGCCGCCGTTTGTCGGGTTGTGGTCCCGGCTCGACGCTTTCCGGCGTGAGGAACTGCTGAAACTGCTTACTTCCCGGAAAGTCGTTCGCGCGACGCTGATGCGAGCTACGCTCCACCTGATGAGCGCGAAAGACTACGTTGCGTTCCGTCCGGCGCTACAACCGATGCTCAGTCTTGGGACGACGTCCGTGCTGCGGAATCGCGCCAAGGACTTGGATCTCGATGCGATTGTTGCGGCGGCCCGCGAAACGTTGGCTCGCCGCCCCGGCGCCTTCGCCGAAATTCGCCGTAGTCTGGTGGAGTCGTTTCCAAATGGCGATGAGCGGGCCATGGGTTATGCCGTCCGCACATCTCTGCCGCTGGTGACGATACCGGACGATTCGACGTGGGGCTTCCGAGCCGATTCCAGTTTTGGGTTGGCCGAATCGTGGATTGGCAAGCCTTTATCCAATCGAGAGCAGCCGGAATCGCTTGTGCTCCGGTATCTCGAAGCGTTCGGACCGGCGACAGCGGCGGATGTGAAAACCTGGTCCGGATTGCAAGGCGCGCAGCCGGTACTGGACTCGCTACGTCCAAAGCTGCTGGTCTTGCGTGACGAACGCAAGCGTGAACTATTCGACCTGCCGCAGGCTCGGCGTCCAGAGGAAGATACACCGGCGCCGCCGCGATTTATTGCGGCCTTCGATAACCTGATTCTTTCCCACACAGACCGCTCTCGCATCGTTCCGGCGGAGCATCGGCCGCGGATTGTGACCAAAAATTTGCAGGTGCTCCCGACGTTTCTGGTAGATGGCTTTGTCGCAGGCACGTGGGGATCGAAGATCTCCAGGAATATCGCCACGCTGACGATCTCGCCGTTTGTGCGTCTTGCAAAGCCGGTAAAAGCGGACCTTTCCGGCGAAGCGGAAAAGCTGATTCGTTTTATGGAGCCAGAGGCAAAGAAGTTTGAAGTCGAGTTCGCGTAGACGATAAAGTTCTCGCTTGCCGCACGAATTGGCGAATCATTGTTAGGGAATGTGCCTCGTGTTAACAACGGGCCACCACCCCGCGAAATAGAGAGCCGCAAAATCTGTCTAACCAACAGAGGTCTTATGGGCTGGCTCACCGTTGCGATTATTTCGCTGTTGATCGCGATCGCGGTGTTGCCGGTGTGGCCTTACAGCCACGGCTGGACTCTTTATCCCAGTGCAATCTTCGCTTTCTTCGCGTTCCTTTGCTTTATCGTGAGTATCTTTGGCCGGCGCGGTGGGCCGCTCTGGAAAGACCGCGGTCAGGGATAGCTCACGTGCCGCCGGCCATCTCTGCCGAAATTGCCACCGCAGGAGTGTTCGAACTAAAAAAACGGCGCATCTCTTCCGATACGTCTTGTGAGCCGCAACGGCGGCCGCGAGGCATCCATGACATCGATTTTGCGCTCAGGAAGCGCCACTCTGATCTTTATTTGCGCCAGTTTTGTGCTGACCGCGCAAACCGCAGTCCAGTCCGGAGGCGCAGCGGTTACGTCCGCTATCCGGCCAGTTCTTGCGAAGGACCGCAACTTGTTGCTCCCCGCGGACGGCGCCTCTATGAGTCCGCTAAATAAAATCACAATTGCTCAAGTGTCCGAAAGAACGGATCGCAAAGCGAAGCTCTTCTGGAGAATCAGCATCGCAGCTCTCGTCACGGCGTCAACGATGGATGCAGTCACATCGATGGGGAAATACGAAAGCAATGGCCTGCTGCGCGGATCGGACGGCAAGTTTGGCACGAGGGGAATTGCGCTAAAAGCGGGGATCACCGGAATTACGCTGCTTCCTCAGCTGTTGCTGCGAAGCCACGAGAACTTGCGGAAACCGTTTACGATCGCCAATTTCGCGCAGGCGGGCATGTATTCGGGAATCGCCATTCATAATGCCGGCATCGCAAAGCCTCGGGACTGACGGCGCTCGGATTAGCCGCGCGGCTGCCGTGTCAACATTGGGAGAAGCTAACGAGCGAATTTCACATCGCCAACTTGTGGCGTCTGCCGCCGACCGAGACTTTGATCGACCGACCAAGCGCCGGCTCCACGCAGCATCAGCACCACGGTGATCGCGAGGACAAGCAGATGGTACTCAATCCCTTCGCCCTTCTGTGCGCCGGACCAATTCATAAACAGACCGTTTGGAGAATGCACCATCAGAACTGCCACAATCATGTTGACGAATACACCGAAAGCGGCAACACGCGTGAGGATGCCGAATATCAGCCCGAGGCCGCCGAGGAATTCCGCCATAATCGCGAGAAAGGCAAGCGGGGTGGGAATGTGCATTCCCTGGGTGAAGAAGCCCATTGTGCCTGTAAACCCGGCTCCTCCGAACCATCCGAACACTTTTTGTGCGCCATGAGCGAAGAAGATCACGCCCAACACGAGCCGCAGGATTGTCAAATACGCTTCGTTCCTGGTTCCGATTAGCTTATGAAACACAAATAGCTCCTGGACTGACGCTTATCAACAACGATGCTTTACGTCAACGTTAGGATTCGGACGAGAAAGCGATCCGGGATTTGAGCCGAATTAAAGCACTGGGCCAATTTTCCACGGTACGAATTCATGGTGGCCCAGTCGTTCCGCGCAAGTGCGTTCGCCGGAGGCGATGCGCAGCAACGCTTCGAACATCTCACGGCCCACTTGTTCAACAGTGGCTTCGCCGTCGGTGATGCGTCCGGCGTTGATGTCCATGTTGTCGCGCATACGGCGGTACGTATTGGAGTTGCTCGCGATCTTTAGAACAGGAATGGTCGGGAAGCCGATCGCGCTGCCGCGTCCCGTCGTGAAGGCGATGAGATTTACCCCGCCTGCCGCCAATCCAGCTAGCGACGCGGGATCATAACCGGGAGTGTTCATGAATACGAAACCATTCGAGGAAATTCGCTCGGCGTACTCAAACACATCTTCCAACGGCGTGGTTCCGGCTTTCGCCACCGCCCCCAGCGATTTCTCGAGAATATTTGTCAAGCCGCCTTCTTTGTTGCCAGGTGAAGGATTGTCATTAAAGCTGCCGCCGAACTGGCGCAAATAAGCCTTATATCCGTCCACGCAGCCGATCAACTTGGCAGCCACCTGTTCGTTTCGCGCGCGGCGCAGTAGTAGATGCTCGGCGCCGAAAATTTCGGTTGTCTCCGCCAGTACGACGGTTGCGCCTTGATCGACGAGCAGGTCGCAGCAATATCCTAGGGCGGGATTGGCTGTAATGCCCGAGAAGGAGTCCGAGCCGCCGCAATTCAGGCCGAGCGTAATTGCGGACGCGGGCTGTTCTGTCCGCCGTTCCGACGCGGCACGGTCGATGAAACTCTTGATGTGAGCGCGGGCCGCTTCCACCGCGGAACGAGTTCCACCCGATTCCTGCAAGGTCAAACCCGCGAGTCCTTCGGGCGGAATGTATCCCTCTTCGGCCCGGCCTAAATAGTGGCTGATCTGATTTACTTCACAGCCGAGGCCGAGGATAACGGCTGCGGATACATTTGGGTGAGCGAGCACTCCCTCGAGGGTGCGCTGCAGTTGTTGGGAATCCGGGCCAATCGCCATGCCGCAGCCTTCGCCATGCGGAAAGGCCACGATTCCATCCACGTTAGGGGGCAGGCTCTGCTTATCGAAGCTTTGCGCAATTAAGTCGGAGGTGTACGCGGCGCAGTTGCTTGCCGCCACGACCGCGATGTAGTTCCGTGTTCCGATGCGGCCATCTTTGCGGAGATAACCGTGGAAGCTTTCGGTCGAGTTCAGTACGCTGCGGGGCGCCATCGGTTCCGGCCGCGCATTGTGACAATCGATTTCGGAAAACGCGAGGTTGTGCGTGTGGACGTGATCGCCTGGGAAAATCGGCGCCGTAGCGAAGCCGATCACTTCACCGTAACGATGGACAGGCTCTCCCGGGGCGACGCTCCGAATAGCTACCTTGTGCCCCGCGGGCACGGACTGATTAACCGTGAATGTTTGAGACTCAACTTCGAACACCTGACCGGGAGCAAGTGGCATGCGCGCAATTGCCACGGCATCGCGCGGGTTCAAAAGAATGACTGCATTGGCGGCGGTCGGAGTGGCCTGTATGTCGTAGAGCATCCGTGATTCTCACCTTCACTGTAGCGCCGCGCAACCCGCGCAGTAACGTGCGGCTCGGATCGCGCGTTTCCGAGCGAATCAGTGTGCGGCTTGTTTCCCAGCGGCAATCAATTCCCGGTACAGTTGAATTGTCTGGTCGGCGATCGACGTCCAACTGAATTTTTCTTCCGCCCTCTTCCGGCCCGCCTCGCCAAACTGCTTGCATTTATCAGGGTCGGCCAGTAGCTCCGAAATCCGGGCGGCCAAGGCGCGCGCGAAGTCGTCCGGGTGTGTCGGAAATCCGGTCACCGGATGCTGCTCGTAAGGCACGAGATATCCGGTTTCTGCATTCACCACAACTTCCTTGATTCCGCCGGTGGCGCTTGCCACGACGGGGGCTCCGCACGCCATTGCTTCCAGATTGATAATGCCGAACGGCTCGTAGACCGACGGGCAGCAGAATACGCGCGAATGGCTGTAAAGCTGGATCGTTTCCGCTCTCGTCACCATCTTCTCGATCCACACTACACGCTCGTTCAATTCGCGCGCCTTTTGAACCTTCTCCCGCATTTCCGCTGCAATCTCCGGTGTGTCCGGTGCGCCCGCGCACAGAACCACCTGCGTGTCGCGCGGCATGTAACGGATCGCGTCGACAAGGTGCGTCACGCCCTTCTGTCGCGTGATGCGGCCGACAAATAATACATACGGAATCGATGGGTCCACGCCATACGCTTTCAGCGCGCTGGTGTCCTCCGTGTACCGGTATTCGGTGACATCAATGCCGTTATAGATGACGTGTACCCGTTCGGGCGGCAGCGGATAAACGCGCAGGATGTCTTGCCTGGTTCCTTCGGATACCGCAATTACGCCGTCGGCGTCGAGAATGGCCGTCCGCTCCATCCAGGAGCTCATGGCATACCCGCTACCAAGCTGTTCCGATTTCCAGGCGCGCAACGGCTCCAAGCTGTGCGTGGTGAGGACGAACGGAACGCCATACAACTTCTTGGCGAGATAACCCGCCATCGACACGTACCACGTATGCGTGTGGACAATGTTGACGCCGGTGAGCGCCTTTATCTGTGTCAAATTCAGACTGAACGCTTCAAGCGCGCCTTTGAATTTCTCCTGCGTGCCGTTCGTGATTTCGCTCCAGGGCTCGGCGCCGCGCACGTGAAGGTTTCCGTTATCGGAGTGCTGATCGCCCCAGCAGTGTACTTCTACCTCGATCTTCTTCGCGAGTTCGCGGCTCAAATAGTCGACATGAACGCCTGCGCCGCCGTATATATTCGGCGGGTACTCACGTGTAAATAGCGCTGTTCGCAAAGGCAATCCTCCCCATTCGAATAGAAATCAATTTTAAAGATGCTGGAAGCCAGTCTACAATCCGGCGTTGCGGGCAGCGACTTTCGCAACGCTGGACCAATCCGCTTCCTCCTGGCCGTGCGCGACGGCGGAAAGGAACTGATCGCGAAGCAGGCTGGCGATCGGCATCGGAGCAGCGCATTCCTCCGCGGCCTGCAGCGTCAGCCGGATATCTTTCAATCCCAGCTTTAAGCCGAAAGAAGCCGGCTGAAAGTTTTCGTTTGCGATTATGGCGCTGTAATTCGCGTAAACCGGAGAGCCGAACAGCGCATTTATCACTTCCAAAAAGAAGTGCGGATCGACATTCGACTTCCGCAGCAAGGCAAAGGCCTCGCCAAACGTTTCCATCATGCTCGCGATCATAAAATTACCGCATAGCTTGACGGCGTTGGCCTGCCACGGCTCCGTTCCTGCAACAAAGCTTGCGCGGCTTATTGCGTCAAACAGCGGGCGGCATCGGTCAAGGGCCTGAGGGTCGCCCGCGCTTACGACGAGCAGTTTCTTTGCTTCGGCTGCTTCGGACCGCCCAAACACAGGGGCGCTTAGATAAGCTTGGCCTCGCTGGCGATGCTCGCTTGCAAGCATCCGGGCGAACGCCGTGCTGATTGTGCTGCTCGACATGTGGACAGCATTCGGTTCAAGACCCGCCGCGATGCCGCTGTCGCCGAAGACCATCTCCTCAACGGCACGATCGTCGGCGAGCATAGAGATCGCAGCTTCCGCGTCCCGGCATGCGGCTGCCGGAGAATCCGCTACATGGGCGCCTTCTTTCGCCAGAGCTTCGGATTTCTGCCGTGTGCGGTTGTACACCGTAACCTGATGGCCCGCGCGCAGCAGATTGCGCGCCATGCGGGACCCCATTCTGCCGAGCCCAATGAAAGCGATCTTCATAACTGCCAGCTTACTGCTGCAATTTTCAGAGCCGTTTCATTCAGCATCTATACGGACGTGCTTGCTATGGCAACGAGTGTAGCCACTGCGCTGTGGCTGCCATATCCTCGGATTGGAACGCCAGTGAGCCAGGAACAATCACGGCGGCGCCGGCACGGCGCAGCAACGGTACTGTATGTATCCGAATCGCGCCGTCCGCAACCAGGCGAACGCGCCCACCATGTTCCTGAATCGCTTCCGACGCCTCCGTCAATCGCGCGCATGCATTTGGATGCAGATCGCGTCCCTTTACACCAACTTCGGTTCCAAGCAGCAGAAGCGCCTCGATCGATGCGAGATAACGAACGCTTGCGCTCACTGGAGTGTCGAGCCGGAGAGCGATGCCCGCCGCGATGCCAGCCCGGCGAATCGTCTCGATAGCCGCTCCCGCTTTCTCCTCGTCCAGCTCAGCGTGAATTGTAATCAAGTCCGCGCCGGCATCGACAAAATCGGGAATCAGTTCCGCCGGATTTTCTGCCATTAAATGAACGTGGAACGGCTTATTCGTATGGGGCCGAAGAGCGCGCACCAAGTCCGGGAAAAACAGCAGACCCCGGATGAAGTGTGCATCCGCGACGTCGAGGTGAAATGAATCGGCGAGCGCCGAGACGCGCGCCATCTCCGCCTGGAGGTTCGCCAAGTCCGCCGACCACAGCGAAACATCCGCAAGTAGCCGGTTGCGGGGAAGATCGCTCCAGAGTCTCATGCGGAAAGCGTATCGCGGAACGGCTGTACAATGACTCCGGACACGTCGAATTTGCCGTGCAGCAGATCATGTCCGGATTCGATGGTTACGATTCGCGTTGCCGCCGGGATCAGTTCGAGAGCCGCCGAGAGTTCCTCGATGGAGCCGAACGGATCTCGTGTGCCGTGTGCGAATAGCGCAGGCGTGCGAAGGGCGGCGAAGTGCGCTGTCCGTAGATTTGCGGGTTTCTTCGGAGGGTGCAATGGGTAGGAGAGCAACAATAACGCATCGGCAAGATCCGGTTCTTCCGAGGCAAGTATGCTCGCCTGCCTTCCGCCGTAAGAGTGGCCGCCCATAAATACGCGGCCGGGAGTGATTGCCCGAATTTCGTGTAGGGCGGCACGGAGCCCTCGACGGTCTTCCTCCGCATTTGCGGGTGATGGCGGGCCAAATGGCCTCTTCTGCCGGAAAGGCAGATTGCACCGTAGGACCTGGATTCCGGATTCCGCGAATGCGGCCGCTACCGCTCTGAGCAGCGGCGAGTCGGCATTTGCGCCAGCTCCGTGTGTGAGTACAAGCCCATCGCCGGTCGGACGCTCGGGTCGATGCAGGTAGCCGCGAACCAGCGCCGTTTCGATAGCTGTAATTCCGGCATCACGCTGCGTCAATTGCCTTCGCCACCCTGTTTGCGGAACGAGTGGCGGCCTCCTGTCCCCAGTTGAGGTTGTCGCAATACGCCCCGGCAAAATGGACTCTGCCTTCCGGCTCAATCAGGGCCGGCCAGAAGCGCGCCAGATCACCCGGTTTGTAGTTCGTCGTTTCGCACGCCATGCGCCATGGATCGCGCGACCAATCGACGATTCTCGCCTGCTCGATTGTGTCCCCCTTGCCGGAGTAGTGTGACCGGAATGTATCGAGGGCCTTCCCGGCCGACACGCCGGGCTGCGCCGTCCCGACAATCAGACCGTGTTTCGTATCTACGTCGTCGGCCATCGACCAGACGTGTTCGAGTGTGGGTTGATAGAACTCCGCGTTGATGCTCACGCCCTGATCGCGCCAAAATTTCGTTCGCGATTGTAGAATGGGGCGGGTCGCGGAGTAATACGGGACATTGGCGACCGCCCACGTTTTCCGTTCGCTGAATGCAGGCGTGATGGGGAGTTGTCTCAGCATGACGGCCGACATGCAGCAGACCAGGTAATCGCCGGAGATCTCCCGCTTTTGCCCGAACTCAGTGTAGTCGACGGTGACGGCGGACGGACTATGCCGGATACCCGTAACAGGGCACCCCAGCTTCACGCGATCGCCCAATCGCTTGGCAAAGGTTTCCGGTAGAAGACTATTGCCGCCCTTCAGACGGTAGACCTGTGTAGGCCACAGCGGCACGCCGCGCTTGCGCAGAATACCCATGTGCCAGACATCGTGCAGAGCAGACCCGGAGCCGCCGGCGAACCGCAGGCAAGCGCCGGATGCGCCCTCGCGCTGCAGCAACTGACGCGTGCTGATAGTGTCCAGATCGTTCAATCCCGCGTCAAACGGTTTGTATTCGTCACGAAAGCGTTCGGCGTATTTGTCCAGGTATAGGTGAGGCAGTTCCCACCACGCATGCTGCTTCAGATAATCCACTTCTTTCTGATTAAATCCGAAGCCGCTCAGTATTCGCGGAGTCGCCAGTTCCTCCTCCGAATACATGCGATTGCCGATCCAGCGCATCATGTGCTCGCGCCGCAGGTCGTGAATATGAGGCAAATCGAATTCGCGAACGTAGCCCCAGTACAACTCATATCCGGGCTTCGTGAACTGCTCGGCGCCGGCGTCTACGTACAAACCGTCGGGAAGATCGTCGCGAACCGTTCTCACGTGTCCGCCTACCCGTCCAGATGCCTCGAGAACGGTTACGTTGTGACCGCGGCGTGTCAATTCATAAGCGCAGCACATTCCTGCGATGCCGCCGCCCGCAATCACCACCGTCTTTGAGTTCCCGCGCTGAGCCGCCGCTGCATTCAGAGCCAAACCGGCGCCAGCCGCGCTTTGCAGCACTTGCCTGCGAGTGAGCATGTCAACACCCCCTGTTCCGATAAAGTCTACAACACTGGCGTATGCTCTATAAAGTCGCTTCTTTTCGGAAGACGATCACGGTTACGAACGAGAAAGGTGTCTGAATGACGTATTCAAGAAGAGATTTCGGCAAATTGGCTCTCGCGGCCTTGCCTGTTTCGGCGGCTCTCGGGAAAGCAATCAATTCGAAAGTGGACGGCGTGCAGCTAGGCGTACAGTCCTACAGTTTTCGCGACCTTCCACTCGACGAAGCGATCAAAGCCATGGTGGCCGATGGTCTTGGCGATTGCGAGCTGTTTTCTCCGCACATCGAAGCGGGCGGGATAAAAGCGGGCGGTCAGGCGTTCCGTCGGCCCAAAGGCGTTCGTCCGAGTCCCGAGCAGCGGAAGGCCGCCGCCGCGGCCCGTGAGGAAGAGTTGCGTAAGTGGCGTTTGTCTGTGCCGCTCGATTATTTTAAAGACGTTCGCAAGAAATTCAACGATAACGGCATCAATCTCTATGCGTACAATTTCAGCTTCAACGAGCATTTTACCGATGAGGAAATCGACCGTGGTTTCTTGATGGCGAAGGCGCTCGGCGTGGGCATTATCACGGCATCCACTACTCTTCCGGTGGCGCAGCGAGTTGTGCCGTTCGCCGAGAAGCACAAAATGATTGTCGCCATGCACGGCCACTCCAACCTGACGGATCCGAATCAGTTTGCGACTCCGGAGAGCTTTGCGAAAGCTCTGGCGATGTCAAAATATTACAGAGTTAACCTGGACATCGGCCATTTCACTGCCGCCAACTTCGACGCGGTCGATTATATAAAGAAAAACCATCAGCATATTGTTCTCCTGCACCTGAAGGATCGGAAGAAGAATGAGGGCCCGAATGTCCCATGGGGCGAAGGAGACACACCGATCAAGCAGGTGCTTATGCTCTTAAAAGAAACGAAATATCCGATACCGGCCTTCATTGAGTATGAGTACAAGGGAGAGGGCACTTCGCAAGAGGAAGTTCTTAAGTGCTACCAATACTGCAAGAAGGCTGTCGCCTGAGCGCCGTTCATCAAGAGCGGCGTTGATCGTTACACCCGCCGCAGCTTTGTGACGCGTCCTACTTCCACCCACTCAACCACGAAAATGTTGCCGCGATGGTCGAAGCATGCTCCGTGCGGGCAAACGAATTTGCCGGGACGGAAGTGATCGCGCGACATTATCCGCAACTTATTCCAATCGTTTGCCTCGGAATCGTCGCCCAAATGCTCGATAACTTGATTATTGCGGTCGAGAAGAGTGACGCGGGCGCCCAGATCAGGCACCACCGTCATATCGCCTTTTCGATTGAACCAGAAATAGCACGGCAGGTTGGTTCCTCCAATGAAGCTCAGGTGCTTACCATCGAGCGAAAAGGTTTGAATTCGATGATTCGTGCGGTCCGCGATCATCAGGATAGGCTCGGTCCCGCGCGTGTCGCAAATAATACCGTGCGGGCAATTTAACTGGCCTGGTTCGCTCCCCAGACCGCCGAAGGTGCGCAGATATTTGCCGTCCTTGTTGTAGTGATTGATGTAGCTCGATCCATATCCGTCGCCGACGTAAATATCTCCGTTCGGCGCAACCGCCAGGTTTGTCGGAATATATTTCTTCTTTTTGCCGTCCGAGTCAGGCTGGTAAGCGGGCGACTCGTTCGGATATCCGATCTTCCAGACGTGCTCGCCGGTCAGCGTTGTCTTCACAACGCGATCGTTTTTGATATCGCAGAGATACAGGAATTGCTGGCTGCCTTCTTTGCGAATCAGCAGTCCGTGGGCGCCGCCCTTGTACTCTTTGCCCCAGCTCCGGACAAATTTGCCTTTGTGATCGAAGACCACCATCGTGTCGTCCGACTGGCTCGCGGCGTTAACAGTGTGATGCACATAAATATGTCCCTCGGCGTCTTCACAAACACCATGAGTGTTGCCGTACTTAATCTCTGGTGGCAGTACGCCCCAGTCGTGAATACACTCGTATTGATGCTCACCGGAGCCGAGGATCGGGTTGGCCGATCCCGATTTGTTGGTCATCCCCAGCAATATGGGAGCGCTGCCGCCCACCGCCGCCAGAAAGCCACGACGCGTTTTCATGAAGGTTGGAATCCTCTCTCCGAGAGTCTATCCTAACGGCGGGACAGTGGCGGCGGCGCATTCCGCTCGGTAATTGGGGGCGTCCCTACAGTTGGCTTACTGATTGTCCTTCCACTCCTCGTACCAAGCCATTTGGATCGCTTCGAGTTTGCCTTCAGTGGACGCATTCGCATCGTCGCCAAAATTAGCCAGTTCCGTGATCCATTTGTGCATATCGGTAAAGCGGACCGCCAGTGGGTCGAGGTCGGGATGATTCTCGTAGAGGCTGAGGGCGATATCTTCGATGTGGTCCCATGTGAGTCCCGGCATGTGTCTGCTCCTGTTGGTCGGATTCCGGCAATCAGTCGATTTTCGTGCCGCGCAGCGCGCCGCGGACGGCAGTATTCATCATAGTCTCGGCGAGTTTCATCGTGACTTGATTCAATGCTTCGATCTTCTGGCGGATTAGGTCATGATCGCCGGAGTGATAGATGTTTTGAATGTCGCGGATGGCGTTATCCACTGCCGCGCATTCTTCGGCGCTCAATTCCCGCCATGCCGGATTCCGTTTAGCCTTTTCCGTCGCCGCGAGGATGTGATCCGCGTCCACGCGCGCCTCGCGCACCTGGCGCTCCCGCATGTCCTGCTCGGCTTTGTCGAACGACTCGCGAATCATCGCTTCCACCTGATCGTCCGTCAAGCCATAGGACGGTTTCACTTCGACGCTATGCTCCTTGCCCGTCCGGGCGTCGCGCGCCGCCACCTGCAGAATACCATTCGCGTCAATTAGAAAGCGAACTTCAATACGGGCCAGCCCCGCCGGCAGTGGATCGATATCTTTCAGATCGAAACGCGCCAGGCTCCGGTTGTCCTTTACAAGTTCGCGTTCGCCCTGCAACACGTGAATGAGTACGTTGCGCTGTCCGTCCACGGCAGTGGTGAAACTCTCGGTCGCGCTCGCGGGTATTGTCGAATTCCGGTGAATCAATTTCGAGACTACGCCCCCCATGGTTTCGATGCCCAATGACAACGGTGTTACGTCCAGGAGGAGCTTATCTTCAACGTCGCCCGCCAGAATGCCTGCTTGTACCGCGGCGCCCAGAGCCACGACTTCATCGGGATTCAATTCGGTGTGCGGCTTGGATTTGAACAGCCGCTCTACCGCGGCACGAACCAGCGGGATGCGGGTCGAACCGCCAACCATTACGACTTCATCGATCTGCTCTGGCATCATGCCGGCGTCCTTCAGAGACGCGCGGCACGGTTCGAGCGTGCGTTCGATGATAGGGCCGATCAACCGGTCGAACACTACGCGGTCGAGCACGCGCTGGTAGCTCTTGCTTTTGTAGTGCAATTCGATGGTGGCTCGCGCGACATACGAAAGCTCTTCTTTCGCTTTGATCACCGCGCGCCGCAGCCGCTGAACGCCTTCCGAATCGGTCGAGAGATCGTCGCTCCACTCGGTAGTGATATCTTCCAGCGCGACCTTCAGCAACAGATTGTCAATATCGTCGCCGCCGAGGTGTGTGTCGCCGTTCGTCGCCAGCACTTCAAAAATGCCATCGTGAAGACGCAAAATGGAAATATCGAACGTGCCGCCGCCCAAATCATAAACCGCAATTACGCCGTCTTTCCGTTTATCCAGGCCATAGGCGAGCGAAGCGGCGGTCGGTTCATTCACGAGCCTCAGCACTTCCAATCCCGCCAACCGCCCGGCGTCTTTCGTTGCTTGCCGTTGGGCGTCGTTAAAATAAGCGGGAACGGTGATCACCGCTTGGGTGACCTGTTCTCCCAAGGCGATCTCCGCGTTTTCCTTCAACTGCCGCAGCACCGCAGCGGAGATTTCCGGCGCCGTGAAGGTTCGCTCGCCCAGTTTGAGCCGGATCAGCGATTCACTGTTTTCGTCGACGCGGAACGGGAATAGTTTTAGCTCGTCCCGGACATCAGCAAGACCTCTGCCCATTAGCCGCTTCACCGAATACACGGTTTGTTCCGGATGCGTGATCAGCATCTCGCGAGCCGTCTCGCCGGCAACTAGCCCGCCGCTTTCATCGAGCGACACGATGCTGGGCACAATTTTGCGGCCCTGCGCATCCTCGACGATCGTTGGATGGGTTAAATCCATATGGGCGATCAAGCTATTAGTCGTGCCTAAATCGATACCGACGACTCTCGTTTTGCGGCGCTCTCCGAAATCAATTTGGAAAGTGGACATGTCTTCGATTTCTATAGTTCGCGTTGCTCCGGCTTCAACTCCGCATTGAGCGCGCGATCCACGTCGCGGACCAGATTCTCGATATAGCGCCGCTTGTTGAGCGCGTTGCGGATTTCCTGAAGCGCCTGTTTGGCCGATTCGCTTTCCGGAGCAGCGGCGTCGTAGCGTTGAAACAAGCCTTCGAGATGTCCATCAATTTCGGCCCGCATCTCTAGAAAATGTTTGCCGGCACTCTCGAGTTCGTGCCGCTGCGATTCGTCTCCAGAGCGAATTTCCTCAAGCATCATGTTCAGCTCAAATACTTCTTCGAGCAGTTCGGGCGGCACATTCTTAGATCGCTGCTCTCCAATCGGAAAGCCTTCCTGTGCCAGTACGTACATTGCGCGTTTCATCGGATCGCGCAGGGTTCGGTAACCGTCGTTGAGAACAGACGTCGCCTCCAGTGCTTCGTTCTGCTCCTCAACGGGCCGCCTGCCGAAGCGGTCGGGGTGCCACTGGCGGCTTAGCTCGTAGAAGCGGCGCTGCAGCACTTCCGCATCCACGACAAGCCGGCGTTGCAATCCGAAAAATTCGAAATAGTCTTTGGACGGCGAGGGCATGGCTGGACAGGATTCAATGGGGGCTTCGTGAACCAATTCGATTTATGCAAATACCGAAACTGAGCCGGGAGCATAAGCTATCTACGGCGAAGCTCGAACGGATTGAAGCGAACCGCGCTGCGGTTCGCCTTGGGGTCGCTTACGCTCCCGGCTCAGTTTGGAAGGTTCCAGATCTCAGACGGAAAAAGATGTCCCGCAGCCGCAACTCTTTTTCGCGTTCGGATTCTCAAACACGAAGCCAGATTGGATGATGGAGTCTTTCCAGTCCAAGGTCATCCCATCCAGGAACAGGATACTTTTCGGGTCTACGAATACCTTCACGGCGTCGAATTCGAAGACAAGATCGGTCGGGCGTTGCTTCGCGTCGAATTTGAATTGATAGCTCAATCCGGAACACCCGCCGCCCAGCACACCAAGCCGTAAGCCCCCGGAAGCACCTTCTTTTACGAATGCCTCTCGGATCTTCTCGACAGCTTTCGGTGTCACGTAAATCTGCTTCGGCGTTTCCTGGACAGTCTGTCCCGTTCCGCCGAGTTGTTGTAATTCGGCCATTATTACCTCACTAAACAGCGGCTGCAGTTTCGGCGGTTTTGCCGGCCCCCGTTTTCCCTTTGTAATCGGAGATTGCCGCCTTGATTGCATCTTCCGCCAGTACCGAGCAGTGAATCTTCACGGGCGGCAGGCTCAATTCGTTCACAATATCCGTATTCTTGATCTGTAGTGCCTCATCGACAGTTTTGCCGCGCAGCCACTCGGTCGCAAGAGAAGAACTGGCAATGGCGCTACCGCAGCCGAACGTCTTAAATTTGGCGTCTTCAATGACGCCTGTTTCGGGATTCACCTTCACCTGCAGTTTCATGACGTCGCCGCACTCCGGCGCGCCCACCATTCCGGTGCCGACGTTGGGATCGCTCTTGTCCATGGAACCGACGTTGCGAGGGTGATTGTAGTGGTCGAGAACCTTATCCGAATAAGCCATGCATTTCTCCCTGTTTTATTTCCTGTTCATTCCCGGCGGCACGCTCTTTAGTGGGCCGTCCACTGCATCTTCGACAGGTCCACGCCCTCTTTCGCCATCTCATAGAGTGGAGACAGTTCGCGGAGCTTTCTGACGACGTCGATCACTTTGCCTGCAACATAATCCACTTCTTCTTCCGTGTTGAACCGGCCCAACCCGAAGCGAATCGACGAGTGCGCCAGATCGTCACCCGCGCCAAGAGCCTTCAGGACATAACTTGGCTCCAGAGTCGCCGACGTACAGGCCGAGCCGCTCGATACCGCGATATCGTTGATACCCATGAGAAGGCTTTCGCCTTCGACATACGCGAAGCTCAGATTCAGGCTATGAGGCAGATGGCGTTCCATCGTGCCATTGACATAAACCTCATCCAGGCTATTGACAATCTTGTCCTGCAGTTTGTCGCGCAAATGCCGCAATCGCTTCGACTCTTCGGCCATTTCTTCTTTCGCGATGGCTGCTGCCGCGCCGAGGCCGACGATGCCGGGCACATTCAGCGTTCCGGATCGCATGCCCCGCTCATGGCCGCCGCCGTCTATCTGGGCCGTTACCTGGACACGCGGATTCCGACGCCTGACATACAGCACTCCGACACCTTTCGGTCCATAAAATTTGTGGCCGCTCAGCGACAACAGGTCGATGCCATCGTGAATCACATTGACCGGAATCTTGCCAACGGCCTGCACGCCGTCGGTGTGGAATAGAACGCCGCGCTCTTTCGCGACTTTTCCAATTTCCTCAACCGGCTGTACGATGCCAATTTCGTTATTGGCGTACATGATGCTGATCAGTATCGTCTTATCCGTAATCGCATCCCGCAGTTGATCGAGATCGATCAGGCCGTCCTTTTTGACGGGCAGATAGGTAACGCGAACGCCTTCTTTTTCGAGATGCTTGCATGTGTCGAGCACTGCCTTGTGCTCTGTTACTTGCGTGATAATGTGGTTGCCCTTTTCGGCATACATCTGGGCAATGCCCTTGATCGCAAGGTTATTCGATTCGGTAGCGCCGCTCGTGAATACGATCTCTTTCGCCGTTGCGCCGATAAGGTCGGCAACTTGCTTGCGCGCTTTTTCTACCGCTTCTTCGGCCTCCCAGCCGAAACTGTGATTGCGGGAGGCGGCGTTGCCATAGATGTCCAGGAAATAGGGCTTCATCGCCTCGAAAACGCGCGGGTCCATTTGCGTGGTCGCGTGGTTATCCATGTAAATGGGCAGTTTCATGTTTGCTTCCTTCATCGCACCGTCAATGTCTCTACCGCTCCCGCGCGCTGGAGCGCCACCAATGGGGAAGCCGGCGGCACAGATTCATCCTGTGAATCCTGCAACATGTCTTGGATGGTGACACTTCCAAGAAGTCGCAGAATGCCTTCGTGAATCCTACGCAGTGGCCGGCGCACGGAACAACGGTCACTGTGATCGCAGTGGCTGTGCTCGGTGAAACACTCGGTCAAGATAATGGGGCCGTCAATAGCTCGGATCACTTCAAGCGCCGAAATCTGCCTCGGATCGCGCGACAATCGGTAGCCTCCGTTTGTCCCGTGCTCCGAAATAAGAAGCCCGTTCTTCGTCAACGTCTGGAGAATCTTCGACAGCAGCGGTAGCGGGATACCGTAACTGTCAGCCACTTCCTTGGCGCTGACGGCAGCGATCCCGGATTCCTGGCGACTAGCCGCCAGATGCTTTAACGCGATGAGACTGTAGTCCGCCTTTTTCGTGAGCCGTAACATAGAAGTAGGACTGCTTTGATCCCATATCTTTTATAGCAGCTTTAAGCTCCTCTGGTCAATCTGTATCCTCTTGCAAATCAATTGCTTATAGATTTCACCCAAGATATACATAAGCTTAGGAATCGCCTTAGGTTGGGAGATCGCGCGCCGTTTCAGGCAGGTAAGCCGCAACTGCGTCAGGCCGTGACGAACGCCAGGGCGGGCCCGCAGGATTCGCGATCGAAGTTCCAGGTGTGAGCGTGCGCTTCTGGCTTTGCGTAACATTTTGAACACCCGTCGCTGCTCCTTTCTTGTGAGGCTCTTTCATCCCCGACCACACGCCGGTTTATCCCGAAGATTGCGCGCACTCTCTCGTTAACGTGCGGCCGCTCCGTTTGAAGAGATTGCCTCGACACAGAGCCGCCTTGCGTCAGCAAGCGGGTTTTTTGAACAATCATGCAACCCGCGCAGTCACGCACCGTGGCTCTGTTCCCGATTTGCTCTAAGCACGCCGCCTTTGCTGCTTGCCTGGGATAGAATTGTACTTTCTTTCCTCCTGCGGCGTCTACGGCTCGTGGACCTGCAGGTGGGCCCTCCGTTCATGCCGTTATCTCTCAAAACTCTGCCGCGTATCTGTATTGCGCTTGGATTCCCCGATGCTCAGACATTGCTGCGAGCCGCGGAACGGGAGTACCGCGACGGTAACACCTTCCTGGAATTTCGCCTCGATTATCTACGCGAACCGGGTTCCGGCATGGCCATCATTGAGCGGCTGAAACGCCGTCATCCGGATGTTCGCCTTCTGGCGACCTGCCGGCACCATGTGAATCACGGCGGCTTTAAGGGCTCCATCGATCAACAGTTTTCGCTTTTGTGCGATGCCGCTTCGGCAGGCGCCGAATTGGTGGATCTCGAAGTGGAGCACGCGGAAATGCTGGCGAAGCGTTTGCCCGAACTCCGGCAGCTTGCGTCATTGATCGTGTCGTATCACAATTTCGAGAGCACGCCGGCGCTGATGGCGCCCTGGCGGCGGTTGAGCCGGATCGACGCCGATGCCTATAAGCTCGTGACGACCGCTCGCAAACCCGGGGATAATCTGCGGATGTGTGAATTCTTTCGTGCAAAACGAGAGGTTCCACTGATCGCGTTTGCAATGGGAGAGCCGGGCGTATCGACGAGAGTGCTGTCTCTGCCGGCGGGATGTCTATATACGTATGCCGCTCCGATCGAGAGCGAGGGAACGGCGCCCGGCCAGATTCCAGCCAAGTCGATGCGCAGTCTCTATCGCGCCGATAAGTTGAGCAAGCACTCCCGGGTGTACGGAGTGATCGCCGATCCGGTTGCTCATTCGAAATCGCCTCAGATCCATAACCG
>Ga0134128_10001209_pt1 | contig 33840 bp, 25 predicted proteins | sample KB31754_FD_96462 | JGI IMG/M metagenome (GOLD analysis project Ga0134128, IMG submission 96462) | Terrestrial soil microbial communities with excess Nitrogen fertilizer from Kellogg Biological Station, Michigan, USA - KB3-175-4 | ecosystem: Environmental > Terrestrial > Soil > Unclassified ...
AGATCACCCTTTGCTGGGAGATGCTCAGACCCGAATTCTTTGACTGGCGTCCCACCTTCACCGGAAAAGACATCCTCTTCATGGGCGGCGATAATCCTATCAAGGCGCTGAACCTCGGTTTACGTGTCTTTAACCGGCTGACACGCCGCCATCCGGAGATGAAATTGCACGTGGTGGGTTCGGTGAATTATCATTTCGACCACCCCAATGTTATCCTGCATGGCATCCTCGACGCCGCGGGTATCTGCCGCGTCTATTCCGAATGTTTTTGTCTTTACCATCCTTCGCTCATCGACAACAGCCCTAACTCGGTTTGCGAGGCCCAGGTCGCCGGTCTGCCCGTGGTAGCCACCCGCGTGGGCGGCGTTCCCTCGCTGATCCAGGACGAACAGACGGGTCTGCTGGTAGCAAAGAATGACGAAGAAGGACACTATCAGACCCTCGAGCGACTTTTCTGGGATATCGATCTCCAACGCTGTCTCAGTCACAACAGCCGCGAGATCGCCCGGCGCCGTCACGATAGACACACGATCGTCGAACAAACGGTCGACACTTACCAAAAACTGGCATCGTATGAACTGGCTTAGATATGCTTTAAGGGCCGTCAAGATTACCCGCCGCGGGGCATGGGCCGTCTTCACGACGCACTATACCCGCCTATGGTTCCGCGCCAATGGCGCCACGGTCGGTAAACCCTTTCTCAGCAACGGCATGCCGGAGCTCGAGATGAGCATCAGCGGCAGCCTGACCATCGGCCGCGATCTGCAGCTGCAGAACGGCCTTCATTACAACATGATCGGCCGGCAGCAAAAATGTTATTTCGTTATCGCCAGGAACGCGGACATCACCATCGGCGACCACGTCGGTCTGAGTGGTACCGCCATCATCTGCCATGAACGCATTACCATCGGCAACCACGTCCAGATCGGCATGAACTGCGTGATCTACGACTCCGATTTCCATGACCTCGACTACCGCCGGCGGGCGATGATCCCGGAAGACTATTCCCACGTCGTCACCAGAACGGTGACCATTGGCAATGACGTCTTCATCGGCGCGCACTCGACGATCCTCAAGGGCGTCACCATCGGCGACAAAGCGATCATCGGCGCAGGTTCGGTGGTCGCCAAATCGGTACCCGCGGGTGAGATCTGGGCCGGCAACCCCGCCCGGTTTATCGGTATGGCTCCCGCTCCCGATGCGCCGGCCGAAACAGCTCCGGCCGTCCCCCTTGTCCGGGAACTAAATGAATTAGGATGAACAAGTTCAATCTGACACTCCTCCTGGGCTTTGTGCTCGTAGCGACGATCTTCTTCGATGACCCGCACTTGTATTATTACAAACGTGTCATCTATGTGATCTTCATGGGCCTCTCGCTCTGGCAGCTCTATCTTTTTTACTTCAAACGCCCCGCACAACCTACGGACCTGGCCATGCCATCCTGGTACAAACCCTGGATGTTCCTGTTCACCATCTTTATCCTTTACAACCTCATCGTAGACCTGCGGAACCCCCGGTTCAGCCTGATCACCGAGCTTAACCACCCGCTGGCGGCGCTGGCCGTCGTCCCCGTCCTCGCCTTCCGCATCGGGTATCAAACGGAAAATGAAAAACAATTCGTAAACTTCCTGCTGGGCACCGGCCTGCTGTTCGTCTTTTTCTTCATCGTCCCCATCCAGGGTACGAATATCTATACCCAGGGTCTCGCCTGCTGCTATGTCGTGGCGCCGCTGGCGATCTTTGCGATCGTTTACCGCAAATACCGCCTCTTCGTCCTGCTGCTGATCGTCCTCAGCATGCTCTTCAGCCAGCAGTCGGAATCCCGCACCATCATCCTCCGGATCATGCTCTTTTTCGGCCTGCTGGTCGCCATGAGCTTCGTCAAACGCTGGCGGCCGCTGAAACTCGTCATGATCGTCGCTGCCGCCTGGCTGCTCTATCAGTTCCTCACGAATCTCGGGGACTGGCTCGAATACTTCAAAGGCATTATCCACGTGAAGAACTTCGACGACGAAGATACCCGGACCTTCCTTTTTAACGAGGTCTTCGGCGACATGAACACCAGGGATATCATTTTCGGACGTGGCTTCCAGGGAGATTATTTCAGCCCCTACTTCCTCTGGCTGCGAACGGCCAACCACGATTTCAGCGGCGATTTCTACTACCGCTTCAGCGTCGAGGTCGGCTTCCTGGAATGCCTGATCAAAGGCGGGCTCGTATTTTTCTTTTTGTACACCACGCCCCTGATAGCCGCGATCCACAAAGGCCTATTCAGCCGCCATACCAGCCGCACGGCCTTTATGATCGCCATTTATATCCTCACGGAATTCCTGATCATGTTCATCGAGAACATCCCCTCCTACCATTTTCAGTTCTTCCTGATCTTTTTCCTCTGCGGCTACTCATGCCGGCTGGCGACCATCCATCGATCAAAAGAAGCATTAGTACATGAAGATTTCCATTATAACGCCTTCCTTCAATCAAGGGCAATTCATTGAGGAAGCTATCCACTCCGTGCTCGTGCAGGGCTATCCGGATTTCGAGCATATCGTCGTCGACAACTGCTCGACCGACAATACCCTCGAGGTCTTGCGCCGATATCCGCATGTCCGCTGGATCTCCGAACCGGATCGCGGTCAGAGCCATGCCCTGAACAAAGGTTTCCACCTCGCCACCGGTGAAGTCCTGGCGTGGCTGAATTGCGACGATTTCTATTTGCCGGGAGCCTTTCAGGCCGCAGCGGACGCACTTACCGACCCGGCTGTCGACGGCGTCTACTCGGATCTGCAATTTTGCGATATCGACGGACACATCGTCAAACACTACCGGTCGCACCGGCCGGCGAGATTCCTCTCGTTGTTCCATGCCTTTATCTCCTCGGAGTGCTTCTTTTTCAAACGGAAGGTCATGGAAGGAGTCGCTATCTGCGAGGATCTGCACTATTGCATGGACCAGGAATTTGCCGCCAATCTCCTGTATCATAACTACCACCTCCAATACCTGAAAACCTGTTTCGCCGTATTCCGCTGGCAGGGCGCCAACAAATCCATGGACACCCCTGGTGGGCGTATCCAGCGTCTCCGCGAAGGCATCCGCATCTTCAACCGGCACAACGGCCTCATCCGGCTCAACGAAGAAAGCCCGCTCAACCGGAACCTGTATTCCCTGAGCCGCAACCTGCTTAAGCCGTACCGTCTTTTTCTGAAAGCAACCACCGCCTGATGACAAGATACATCACGACCAGCTGGGACGATGGACATCCCTGCGACCGGCGTCTCGCCGATCTCCTGGGGAAGTACAACCTTAAGGGTACCTTTTATATACCACAGCAGAATCCCGGACACCGGGTCATGAACGAGACGGAGATTGCCGAGCTGGGACGTAACTTTGAGATCGGCGGCCATACTCTGCGGCATCGTAATCTGCGCCGGCTCTCTCCACGCGACGCATATGATGAGATCAACGGCAGCTTCCACTGGCTCCGCTCGCTTTTGCAAAAAGATCCGGTTTCCTTTTGTCCCCCCTTTGGTGCTTATTCCAAACGCTCGCTTGACGAGATCTATGCCGCCGGGTTCAGGGTCGTACGCACCGTGGAACTCCTGTCACCGGATCAAAAGACGGGCGTCCTCCCTACCACCATCCAGATGTTCGATCATACGCCGCTGACCTTGTTCAAACATCTGCTCAAACGCGGCCGTATCCGCAACCTCCGGCTCTGGATCAACTCCCGTTTTGCCGCCGACACCTGCCGCCTGGTCGACCACTATCTCGAATTCATCGCAACACATGGCGGCTGCCTCCATCTCTGGGGCCATTCGTGGGAGATCGAAGACCATCGGTACTGGGCCCGGCTGGAAGATATCTTCTCGGCGATCAGCACGCTCCCCGGGTTCACCTATGTAGAGAACGGACAACTCGCAAAAACCTCCTGACATGAAGATCCTGTATATCCATACCTACTATATCCAGCGCGGCGGCGAAGACACCGTGTATGAAGACGAGCTGCGCCTGATCCAGGAAGCCGGCTGGGAAACGCAGTCCCTGCTCTTCAGCAACCGGAAATATGCCGCACTTAAATTCCTGGTCTTCTTTTTCAACCCCGTATCCTTCTGGAAGACCTGCCGAGCCATCCGCCGGTTCAAACCCGATGTCGTCCATGTGCACAACTGGTTCTTCGCGGCTTCCCCCGCCGTTTTCATCGCGGCACGTTGGAGCCGCGTTCCCGTGGTGCATACCATTCATAACTTCCGCATCCTCTGTCCTTCGAGTTTCCTCTTTGTTAAGAATGAAATTTTTCTCGACTGCATGTCCCGCGTCTTCCCGATCGAGGCCATCCGCCGCCGCATCTACCGGGACTCGGCCTTCAACACCGGCTGGCTCCTCACCGGCACCCGGCTGCACTATTTCCTCGGCACCTGGCAACGGATCGACAGGCTGATCTGTCTCACCGGCCCTGCCCGGCAGATGCTCGTCGACAGCCTCCTCCACATCGAACCGGAACGCATCGCGGTCAAACCGAATTTCTTTGCCGGCATCGATCCCAACGACCCGGGACTTGCCGCACCCGACAAAGCGGGACATCGCAAAGACTTTCTCTTCGTCGGCCGCCTCTCACCGGAAAAAGGCATCAACCTGCTGCTCGATGCCTTCCGCAACAGTCCGTTCACCCTGCGGATCATCGGTGACGGACCGCTACGCAGGGAAGTAGAGAACTGCGCAGCCGATTACCCGAATATCCATTACCTCGGTCACCAGGATAAACAACAGATCATCAGATATTTACATCATTGCCAGGCCCTTATCTTCACCACCATCGGGTTCGAACAGTTCGGCCTCGTGATGGTCGAGGCCTTTGCCTGCGGCACCCCGGTGATCGGCCCGGATACCGGCTCACCCGCCGAATTGATCATCGAAGGCTTTAACGGTTTGCATTTCCGCACCGGCTCCGTCCCTGACCTACGCCAGAAGATCCAATATTTTAATCAGCTCCCCGAAATCACCCGCCAATCCTTCTCCCGCAACGCCCGGGACCTCTATTACAAGCACTATACTCCCCAAACCAATCTCCGCTTATTATCTAACATTTATAAATCGGTGTTACATGAAAACAATGCAGATCTTCAACTTCCCCATTAGCGTGGGCAAGTACCAGGACTACATCGAGTACATCATGAATTCAGCCTCCACAGGCAGAAGCCAGTACATCTATGTCGCCAATGTCCACATGGTGGTAGAAGCGTTCTGGAACAAATCTTTTTCAGAAAAGGTCCGTCACGCCGGTCTGGTGACGCCCGACGGCAAACCGCTCACCTGGGCGCTGCGTTTGCTGCACGGCATCAAACAGGATCGCGTCGCAGGCATGGACATCCTCCCTGCCTTGCTGAAACAGTCGGAACAGAATCAGACGCCGGTATACATCTACGGCGGCACGGAGACCGTGCTGTCCCGGACACAGAACTACCTGGACCGCAACTATCCCAACCTCCACATCAAGGGATTGTACAGTCCGCCATTCCGCGATCTCACACCCGAAGAAGAAGAGCGAACCATTGAACGCATCAACAGCTCCGGCGCCAAGTTGCTGTTCGTTGTATTAGGTTGTCCCAAACAGGAGCAGTGGATGGCCAACATGGCCGGTCGCATCAACGCGGTGATGATCGGTATCGGCGGCGCCTTACCCGTCCTCATCGGCATGCAGAAACGTGCCCCCAAATGGATGCAGAATGCCGGTCTCGAATGGTTGTTCCGGCTGCTGCAGGAACCCCGCCGCTTGTTCAAACGGTATTTCGTGACTAACTCGGTCTTTCTCTACCTGCTAAGCCGCGAACTGGTGACCAAAACATTCACGAAGAAATTTGAACCCCACGAAATGAACTAATTTTTTTACCCAATGCCTGATCCCAGCATATCTACCCTTCTCTTGTCCGCCTATGCCTGTTGTCCCGATCGCGGGTCCGAACCCCGCTATGGCTGGAACTATCTCCTGCTCCATGCAATGAGCTTTCGTCACGTTATACTGGTGACGTCGGCAACGGACAGTGACCGTGTAGCCGCGGCGCTGGAAAAGCTGAAGATCCGAAACGTGACACTCGAGGTTGTCCGTATGCCCTTCCGTCTCGACAAGCTACACTTCATCCCGGTGGGCGGCATCCATCTGCATTACTGGCTTTGGCTGCGCGCCGCCGTCAAACGCATCCGCCGGATCAAAGAGGAGGTCGATTTTGCCCACCATGTTACCTATGGCAGCCTGCAATTCGGCTCTCCCCTGTACGAGCTCCGGTGTCCCATCCTCTTCGGCCCCGTGGGCGGTGGGCAGGTGACCAACAAAGTCTTCTATCCGCTCATGGGAAAGGCCCGCCACATGGAAAGCATCCGCAACCTCGTAAGCACATTGTTCTATCGCTTCAACGCGCATTTCAAAGGGACGATGGCCAGGGCCTCGCTTATCTATTGCTCGAACTGGGAGACCTGGACGGCAACCCGTGCGCATCTGCCGGGCGACGCCAGAAATAAAGCGCAGCTCCTGGTGGATACGGTGCTCGACGACCGCTTCCTTTCCACACCGCCGAGAGAGCGAAGAAGAACGGGACAGCGCATCTCGGCCCTGTGGGTCGGGCGCCTTATTCCCCGCAAAGGGATCGAGATCCTTCTCAATACGGCGCTTTTGTTGAAAGACGAAGCCTTTATCCTCACGATGGTTGGCGACGGCCCCCTGCGGGAGAAAACGCTGCGGTTCATCAAAGACCATGGATTGGAAGACACCATCCAGTTTGTCGGACAAAAAAGCCAGGAGCAATTATTGCAGTATTACCGCGGGGCGGACGTGCTGCTCTTTCTCAGCTATCGGGACAGCGCCGGTCTCCAGATCATGGAAGCCTTTTCACAAGGCGTACCGGTGATCGCCCTCGACCAGTTCGGCGCGTCGATCCTGATCACGGACGAGACCGGCATCAAGATCCCGGTGACAGGTACACTGGACGACATGCAACAAAACGTCGCGGGTTCGATCCGCGATCTTATCCGTGACCCACAACGTGTCGCCACGATGAGCGAGAACGCCGTCCGCTACGCACGCGGATTCAACTGGGAAACAAGAAGACAAAAAATTTTGCAGGATATCAAATCTTAGCTGCTACATGAAGACGTTGATTTGCGACTTGAACGTGTATGATAACGGCCACCACATCGCGTTCGTAAATTCGATCCTGACCTATTTCCGGGATCGCCAGGATTGTCTCTTTCTGTTCAATGAAAAGGCGGCCGGTTTGTGCAACGGCATCGCAGACGACGGGCGCATTTCCCTCGTACCCGAAGAAAAGCTTCGTCCCAATGAATACGGGAGCCTGCAGGCCAAATTCCGGGAATACCGCTATATCGAACAATTCGCGGTGGAGAATGGCGTCGGACGCGTGATCTTTCTGGAGATCGATAGCTATCAGATCGCCATCGGGCTCAGCCGGCCGCAGTTCCAGATCACCGGCATCTATTTCCGTCCCTTTCACCAGATCCCGACCCGCTCCGGCGGTTTCAGGACCAGCCTCCGGTCGCTGCTCTATCGCTGGAAGAAGCGGGCCTTATTCCAGGTGCTGAGGATCAACAGGAAGGTCGAACCGCTTTTCCTGCTCAACGACCGCGCTGCGGGGACGCGCTATCCTTCCTGGTTCCGCTATCTGCCGGACCCGGTATTCAGCACCACCGGCGCTGCCGACCGCTCGCTGTCCATCCGCAAGCAGTTCAACATCCCGGCTTCGACGCACATCTTATTGGCCTTTGGGGCCATGGGGGCGCGGAAGAATATCCCCAATATCGTTGCCGCCTACAGACAATCCCGGTTCTCCGGCGATACCGTGCTGTTGATCGCCGGCAAGGTCCGGGGCGACTATCGCCAGGAGTTCGATGCCGCCGTCAATAGCTTCGTCATGAACACCGACCCTGCCAAACGGCTCATCGTCCTCGATGAGTTCGTCGATGAAAGCTACGTCGACGGCTATTTCCGCGATGCCGGCACCATCCTGCTCTGCTACAGCAAGTTCTACTGTTCCAGCGGACTCATGGGCAAGGCAGCGCAACACCGGAAGACCTGCATCGTACCGGACTGCGGACTGCTCGGCGCACTTAACCAGGAATATGAACTCGGCTATGCCGTCGACCCCGAAGACGTCGAGAGTATCGCCGGCGCCATGTCCCGCGCCGAACGGCATCCGCTGCCGGTGCGGGGGTTCCAGCGCTTCGTGGAAGACCATGCCGAAAAAGCCTTCCTTCGCACATTGCTTACGGCCTGAACATACCTCAAATAAACCTTTTAAAATTTTCCGCTATGAACAACAGGTTTCTGAATCATCTCCAGATCACCCTGGTGGTACTGGACCTGGCGGTCATCAATTTTATCTTCTTTTTCTCCCAGATGTTGTTTCGCCGAAGCCTGGCCATCACGGCCGTGCTCGAGTACGACTACTTCCTGTATTTTATGAACATCTGCTGGATCCTGATCACCTCGCTCAGCGGCGTCTACAACAGCAAGACCATCGTCAACTTCGAGACCTTTGCCCGCCGGTCGATGAACGCGTTCCTCTATTTCATCGGCTTCGTCACGCTCTATCTCTACTTCTTTCACCAGATCGTGATCTCGCGGACCTTCATCGTCATGCAGCTCACGGGTATCGGCGTGCTGCTGTTGGCCAACCGCTTCCTCTTCCTGCTGATCTATCAATATTTCCGGAAGAAAGACTACCTCATGCGGAAGATCGTGGTCCTCGGCTACAACCCCGTGGCCAAAAAGCTGGTGCACTACCTGGAGAACCAAAGCATCAATTCCCGCGTCGTGGGTTTTTGCGAAGACCAGGAGAACGTTCGGGAAATTACCAACTACCCCATCCTGGCCGGCATCAACGGCGTGCTGGAAGAATGCCAGCGCTATGGGGTCACGGAGATCTATTCCACCATCGCGCCGGAACAGAATGCCTCGCTGTACGACCTGATCCGCGGCGCGGAACGCAATTGCATCCGCTTCCGCATCGTCCCGGACCTGGGTGCGTTCATGATGAAAAAGCAGGTGTATATCGATTACCTGGAAGACATGCCCATTCTCTCGTTACGCCGCGAGCCGCTCGAGGACCTGGGCAACCAGATCCGCCGCCGCATCTTCGACGTCTTCATCAGCACCCTGGTGTGCGTCTTCGTCCTGAGCTGGATGATCCCCCTCATCGGCCTGCTGATCATGCTGGAATCCCGCGGCCCCATCTTCTTCGTCCAGGCCCGCAGCGGGAAGAACAACCGGCCTTTCAAATGTCTCAAGTTCCGCAGCATGGTCGCAAGCCCCAATGCGGATCTCACGCAGGCTACCCGCAACGACAAGCGCATCACCCGCCTGGGCGCCTTCCTGCGCCGGACGAGTTTGGACGAATTCCCGCAATTCCTCAACGTATTCAAGGGAGATATGAGCATCGTAGGCCCCCGCCCGCATATGCTGAAACACACCAGCGACTACTCGCAGCTGGTAGACCATTTCATGCTCCGGCAATTCGTGAAACCAGGCATCACCGGCTGGGCCCAGGTCAACGGCTACCGCGGCGAGACCCGCGATCTCATCCAGATGGAGAAACGCATCGAGCACGATATCTGGTACCTCGAGAACTGGAGCCTCTGGCTGGACGTGCGGATCGTCTTTATGACCATCGTCAATCTCTTCCGCCGGGAACAGAATGCGTTTTAACGCCCGCGGTCCGTTATTGTCGGTTCCACTTATAGTCCAAAAATTTCATAAAGTACCCCCCAACCACGCTCCGCGCCTGGAACCCAACCTGCCGGCCATCGGTGGTCTCGTGCCAGTCACTGAGCGGCACCCGCGTAGGCGTTTCCGTGAGATAGGTATAGATCGGATCGATGAGCGCCTGAAAGTCTTCCGCATTGTTCGTCAGGGTGGCGCTCCAGCAGATCCAGTCCGACTTGGTGTACGTCTTGCGGCTGTCTAAGGGCAGCCCGAATTTCTGCTGATGATGCAGATACCAGGCGGTTTCCTTGTTGTAGACCTCGGCCGGGAAGATACCCAGCTTGAGGAGCTTGTCCCATACGAGATTGTATTTCTGGCTCCAGCTGTCCTTTTTGTCGAAGGTCAGCGCATAGTGATCGCCGGCATCCGCCAGCACCATCCATTTCCTCGCCATCTCCTTCGCCATAGCGCTGTACCGCGCGGCCGCCGTGTCGATCCCCAGTTTTCCCGCCATCCAGCCGTACGCGCCGAGCGCTACGATCGCCTTCGCACTAAGATTGGCGTTGCGCGCCAGGTGCCCCGCAAAATCATCGGTACAAAGCTGGTTCACCGGGTCGAAGCCATTCGCCTCGAGATAGTGCGCCCAGGTGGTCAGCGTAGCCCAATGCTTCCGCGCAAAGTCCATATTTCCCTCCGCGCGCGTGATCCCCGCCGTCAGCAGGATCATATTCCCGCTTTCTTCCACCGGCATGCCCTCGCCATAGGTCTGCCCGTTCGCGATCGGATAGGTGCCCAGATCGTGCGCGGCAAAGGGCTTGTTCCACCCGCCGCTCTCGCTGTAGTAAAAGATACCGTTGAGCATCCCTTCCAGCAAATGCGGGTTGTACGCCAAGTAGAGTGGTGCCGAGGGATACGTGACGTCGACGGTATTGATCGAACCATTGGAGAAATTCTCTTTGCTAAGGAATAGCAGCCCCCCTTTTGGGCTCTCCACCAGCGCGTGGGCGGCTATGCTTTGGCGGTAAGCCGCGACACAGAGATCGGCATAGTGCTGTCCGCCCGCCGAGAGCGCCGTCGAATAAAGCGTGTTGTTGAAGGTATCGCAACGGCTCAGCACCTTGTCGTAATCGGCATAGGACAGCTTTAGCATGTCCTCCATGGTGATCTTCTTTTTACCCGTTTCGGGATGGCTGCGCCACCACGGCGCAAGGTTGTGATGAAAGTATTCGACCGAATATAGCTCGTCATAGCCCACAAGCGCGAGCTTCTCCACCGGGTCCTCGCCCACCGTCACCACGGGAAAGGTCGTATTGAGCCAGCTGGTGTCGGCCCGTTGTTCGACCCCCCTTTCCGCCGGCGTAGCCACATAGACATATCCCCAGTCGATCCGGATATCATCTCCCTTTTTCTGCAACACAGGCTGGTCCTTCGTGCCTGCCTTCAGGAAAAGCAGCTTACCCGCATGCCCCTTGCCCGTGACCAGCTCCTGATCGGGGGTATTGGAGGCCAGCCTGCCGCTGACGTTAAAGAATAGCTGCGCCGTATGCGTGGCGCCGTCATTGCTCTGCATCCGAAAGGACACATACGTTACCGGACGCGACAGCAACGCCAGATCGTTCAACAAGAGCGGCGAAGTGAAATTCAGCTTTAGATTCAACCCGCCGCACTGAAATTCATATATTGTCTGTGTCGCATTGACGCTTACCCATTGCTGCGTTGCCGGTACGGCGTCGCCCATGCTGGTATCACCTGCGGCGGGATGCCCCAGGAACCGGTAGGCTTTTCCATCTACAAGGATATACCCCAGCAATGACTGCGGCTTACCCGTCCAATGCCGGGTCTCTTCGCTGTTCAGCTGGTCCGCAAAAGACCATACGCTGAAATAGGTGTCATGCGTGATCAACGGATAGGCCGGCATCTGCCGTAACTGACCAAAAACAGTTTGTGAAATCAAAAGGAGTACAACAGAGATTTTTTTCATATGTCGTTTTTACACTGGGTGAACAAATATAGAGTACTTCCACCGACATTTACCCTTAGTCCACCGGCCTTTTTCCCCAGCTCCCGGAATGCAAGACTGCCCCTGTGAGGATTTCCCTATTTTTACAGTGTTATGAGCCAAACCAAAAAAAAACCCAAAGGACCAGGCTTGTTCTCCATTCTCAAGCCTTATCGGGGCCTGGTCTCGCTTTTGGTGTTCCTTACTATTTCAAGCTCCTTTATCGGGTTGCTGATCCCGCGGATCATCGCCCATGGGATCGATGCCTTCATCGGCCATAAATTCGATATCCATGTGGTGATCTGGCAGTTCCTGGCGGCGAGCCTGGGTGTCTTCGTGCTGACCTTCGGGATCAGCTTCGTCCAGACCTTTACCGCGGAACGCGTGGCGCGTGACCTGCGCACACAGCTGGCCGGCCGGATCTCCCGGCAGGACTATCACTTTTTACAGAAGACCACTCCCGCGCAGCTCCTCACCAATCTTACCGCCGATGTGGATTCGATCAAGATCTTCATCTCCCAGGCGGTGGCGACGATCTTTTCATCCATCTTCGTTATCCTCGGCGTCAGTGTCATGGTCCTCCGGATCGAATGGCGGCTGGCCCTTTTCGTGATCGCCATCATCCCGATCATCGGCGTCACTTTTTACATCATCCTCAAAAAGGTCCGCGTCCTGTTCAAAAAGAGCCGGGAGATCATCGACATGTTGAATAAGGTCATCAACGAGTCGATCCTTGGCGCCGCGCTGGTGCGCGTGATCCAATCTCAACAACTCGAACATGCGAAGTTCGTCCAGGCCAACGCCAAAGCCCTCGGGCTGGGTCTCCGCATCTTGAACTTGTTCGCCTCGCTGATCCCGGTAATCATCTTCACCGCCAACCTCGCGGCCCTGGCCATCCTGGCACTCGGCGGCCACTATGTGATCCTGGGACATCTGAGCCTCGGGGATTTCACGGCGTTCACCACGTATCTCACGATGCTGATCTTTCCGATCCTCACCATCGGATTCATGAGTAACCTGATCGCCCAGGCGCAGGCGTCCTTCGGCCGGATCAGCGGCACCCTCTTCGCCCCCGACCCGGTGGAAAAAGGTACCGTCGTCAAGACACTGGATGGCGAGATCGGAGTGAAAGATGTCTTCGTGAGCTTCGGCGGCAAATATGCCCTAAAAGATGTGTCCTTCCGCGTCGAAGCCGGCTCCAAAACGGCCGTGATCGGCCCCACGGCCGCCGGGAAGACCCAGCTGCTCTACTTGCTGACCAATCTCAACAAGCCCGAAAAAGGCGTCATCACCTTCGACGGCGTCCCTGTAGAGGAGTATAAAAAGGAGGATTTTCACCGCCAGGTAGGCTTCGTGTTCCAGGACAGCATCATCTTCAACATGAGCATCCGCGAGAACATTGCCTTTAGCGATAAGGTTAGCGACGCCGCGCTGGAAAAGGCGATCGCCACGGCAGAGCTCCGCGATTTCGTCGATAGCCTGCCCGATAAACTCGACACCGTGGTGTCGGAAAGGGGGACCACACTTTCAGGCGGTCAGAAACAGCGGATCATGCTGGCCCGCGCGCTGGCCATCGAACCGCGTGTTCTGCTACTGGACGACTTCACCGCCCGCGTGGATACGCACACCGAACAAAAGATCCTCGCCAATGTCCGGCGCAACTACCCGGGCATCACCCTGCTGTCCGTGACCCAAAAGATCGCCGCCATCGAAGACTATGAACAGATCATCCTGCTGATGGAAGGCGAGGTCGTCGCCGCGGGAACGCATCCCGAATTGATGCAGACCTGCCCCGAATATGTACAGATCTATCAATCACAAAGAAGCACCAGCCACTATGAGCAGCCAGAACTACAATCTTAACGATCTAGCACAGGCGCAAGGCAAGAAGAGCACCACGGGAAGGGCCCTGCTGAAGCTGGTCAACCTGCTGCCCGAACAGCGCGGAAAACTGATCCTGGCACTCGTCGCCATTATCAGCTATTCGATCTTCAGCTTACTGCCGCCGGCGCTCATCGGATATACGCTCAACCACATTATTTCGAACAAGAACAACGCCGGACTGGATATCCTGGGCTTTACCGTCCTCAAAGGGACGGGCTATCCGCTGATCTGGACCGTCTGCACCTGGCTCATCGTGATCTATGTGCTGAACCTGGCGGCCGTCTATCTGCGTACCATCCTCATGGGCGGTTTCGGTCAGAACCTCCTTTTCACGCTCCGGAATAAGATCTTCAGCAAACTGCAGGAGCTGCCCGTTGCCTTCTTCGCGCAGAACAAGGCAGGGGACCTCATCTCGCGTATCAACAACGATACCGATAAGCTCAATCAGTTCTTTTCACAGGGGCTCATGCAATTCGTGTCCAGTTTTTTCATCGTGATCGGATCGGGCATTGCGCTGATCTGGGTCAACTGGCGGCTGGGTCTCGCCACCCTCGCACCCGCCGCGGTGATGTATATCTACAATAAGCTGGCCTCGCCCTGGGTCAAACGCCTGAACGCCGTGTATTTGAAAAGCATCGGCTCCATGAGCGCCGAGATCCAGGAATCGCTGGGCAACTTCAAGGTCGTGCTCGCATTTAACCGCCGCGACTATTTCCGCCAGCGGTTCGACCAGGTGAACAAACACAACTATAAGACCGCCATCGCCTCTACCCTTTCCAACAGCACCTATACGCCGGTGTATGGCTTCCTCGCCGCCATGGGACAACTGGTGGTGTTGCTCTATGGCATCTACCTGATCTCGATAGGTTATTTTACCGCCGGTTTCCTGGTCACTTTCTTTATGTACGTGGGAACATTCTACGATCCGCTCCGACAGCTGGCTGCCCTCTGGTCCGGCTTTCAAACCGCCATCGCCGGCTGGGACCGCATCTCGGTGCTGCTGACCCTGGAATCCGATCTCACTACCCTGCCGTCGACCGCCGCCGAAAAGAATGCGGCCCTGCTCGAATTCCGGAATGTCTCGTTCAAATATCCCGGCGGTAAAGACGTGTTGCATAACAACAGCTTCCGCATGGAACAGGGCAAGACCTATGCGCTTGTGGGACCCACGGGTGGCGGCAAGACCACTACGGCCTCGCTCATCGCCAGGCTCTATGACCCCACCGCGGGCACCGTACTGCTCGATGGCCGCGATATCCGGACGTACACGCCTGTCGAACGGGCCGATAAGATCGGCTTTATCCTGCAGGAACCCATCCTCTTTACCGGCACCATCCGCGATAATATCCTCTATGGCAACGAAGCCTATAAGGACTATACCAACGAACAGCTCGCGCAGGTCCTTCATGACTCGGGTCTCGAGACCCTACTGACCCGGTTCGACGAAGGCCTCGAGACCAAGGTGATCTCGTCGGGCGAAGGCATCAGCCTGGGCCAGAAACAGCTCATCGCCTTTATCCGTGCGGTGCTGCGCAATCCTTCGCTGCTGATCCTCGACGAGGCTACGGCCAACATCGACACCGTGACGGAGAAGATGCTGGAAGACATCCTGCTACGGCTGCCGGCGTCCACGACCCGCGTGATCATCGCGCACCGGCTGAATACCATCGAGAATGCCGACGAGATCTTTTTTGTGAACGCCGGCGAGATCACCCGCGCGGGCAGCCTCGACCAGGCCGTCAATATGCTGTTGGAAGGAAAACGCGTGAGCTAGGTGCGGCGGCCCCCGCCGGGCCAGGGCTACAGATTCTAACCAGAATCAGGAAATAGCTTGGGACAAAATAATACCATGAAATATTCCCTCCTCGCGATCCTGCCTTGCCTCATAGTCCAGGTCGCCGCCGCACAAGGCGGCAGCGGCTTTACCCTGTCCAAAACCTTCAAGATCGGCAGCCCCGGCGGCTGGGATTATATCGCCGTAGGGCCCGATAAAAAGCTCTATGTGTCGCATGGTACCCAGGTCAATATCCTCGACGAGAAGACCGGTGACTCCGTAGGCGTGATCCCCGGCACCACCGGCGTCCATGGCATCGCCTTCGACGAAGCGCACGGAAAAGGCTATACCAGCAATGGCCGGCTCAACAATGTTACCGTTTTCGATCTCAAAACCGGCGCCATCCTCACCCAGATCGCTGCGGGCCAGAACCCCGACGCGATCATGTATGAGCCGTATACGAAGACCATCATCACCTGCAACGGCCGCAGTCACGATCTTTCCGTGATCGACCCCGTCAAAGGCCAGGTCGTTGCCACCATCGCTTTGGATGGCAAACCCGAGACCGCCGTCTCCGATGAGCACGGAAAGATCTATGTCAACATCGAAGACAAGGGTAAGATATCGGTGGTGGATATACGCAAGAATACCGTTCTCACCAGCTATCCGCTCGAAGCCGAAGGGCCCACCGGCCTGGTCATCGATGAGAAGAGCCATCGCCTCTTCGCCGGGTGCGACAAGACCCTGGTGGTCATGGATGCGACCAATGGCAGCATCATCAATAAGCTGCCGATCGGCGATGGCTGTGACGGCGTGGGCATCGATACGAACCTGGGTCTGGTGTTTGCCAGCTGCGGTGAAGGAAAGGTCACCGTCGTCCGGGAATCGCCGCTGGGCGTGATCGATAATATCCCCACCAAACGCAGTGCGCGTACCTGCGCTGTGGATAGCAGGACGCATGAAGTCTTTCTGCCGGCTGCCGATACCGAACCGGCTGCCGCAGGCGAAAGGCCTAAAATGGTCCCCGGCACCTTCGGCGTGCTCGTCGTCAGCAAGTAGCGCCCGATATGTGTTTTTTGTGGTAAATTGTCGGTATGATCGACAACTTTATCAATGGAGCCTTTGTCCCAAGCTCCGCGCAGCGGAGCATACCCATCACCTCCCCGCTCGACGGTTCCCTGCTTGACGAAGTACTTTGTTCAACGGCGGCTGATCTGGACAATGCGGTTCAGGCGGCCGCCTCTGCTTTTCCGGGCTGGAGTAGGACGCCGGTTAAAGAGCGGGTGCAGGTCTTTTATCGTTATAAGACCTTGTTGGAACGCGATGGGCAGGAACTCGCCGCGCTCGTCAGCCGCGAGAATGGCAAGACCCTGGATGAAGCCGTCGCCGAGATCGGGAAATGCATCGAGCTCACCGAGTTCGCCACCTCGCTTCCGCAGCTCGTCATAGGTGACGTGCTCGAGGTGTCCCGCGGCGTGGAATGCCGCGCCGAACATGTGCCACTCGGCGTTGTCGCCTCCATCGTGCCGTTCAATTTCCCTGCTATGGTGCCGCACTGGACCATTCCCAATGCGCTGGCCCTCGGCAATTGCATGATCATAAAACCCTCGGAAAAGGTGCCGCTGACCCTCCAGCGGGTCGCCGCCCTGTTAAAAGAAGCGGGGTTGCCGGATGGGGTCTTCAATATGGTGAACGGCGACAGCGAGATCGTCCAGGCCATCTGTGATCATCCCGGTATCGAAGCCGTGAGCTTCGTGGGCTCTACGCGCGTGGCAAAGCTGGTCTATCAGCAGGCGACCCATCGATTCAAGCGATGTCTTGCGCTTGGCGGCGCCAAGAACCATTTATTGGTATTGCCCGATGCCAGACCGGACATGACGGCTCAGCATGTCGTGGCCTCGATGAGCGGCTGCGCAGGTCAGCGCTGTATGGCGGCCTCTGCGATGGTAGGCGTCGGAGCCGTGGACCATATCATAGAGAAGATAGTGGAGGAAGCGCGCAAGATTGTTCCCGGCCGGAATCTTGGCGCCGTGATCAGCTTCGAGGCCAAACAACGGATTGAACGTTATATCACGGAGGCCGAACAGCAGGGCGCCAAAGTGCTGGTCGATGGCCGTAACGTTCAGGTCCCGGGAAAAGAGAACGGGACCTATGTAGGCCCCACCGTGATCGATCGGGTAAAACCGGGCATGGCCGTGGCCACCGAAGAGATCTTCGGCCCCGTGATAGCCATTATTCGGGTCGATGACATCGATGCGGCACTGGCCATCGAGAATGCCAGTCCTTATGGTAATGCCGCTTCTGTATTTACCCAAAGCGGTAGCCACGCACGATTCGTCATGGAACATGCCCAAGCCGGCATGATCGGTGTCAACGTCGGGGTGCCCGTGCCCCGCGAACCTTTTTCCTTTGGCGGCTGGAACGAAAGCCGCTTCGGTGCGGGCGATATCACCGGCACGTCGTCCATCGAATTCTGGACACAGTTAAAGAAAACCACGGTCAAATGGAACTAGCAGTATCACCGACACAAGCCATCATCGGGGACAACCTCGACTACACTCTCTTCCCCTGGTCAAAACAAAAAGGGATCAATCCCATTGCCGTCCAGCGCGCCCAGGGAGTATATCTCTATGATTATGACGGCAAGCGTTATCTCGATTTCTCTTCGGGGCTGATGAATGTCAATATCGGTCATGGCCATCCGCGTGTTACCGGGGCCGTCGTCCGCCAGATGCAGGAGGTCAGCTATGTCACCCCTTCGAGTGTGACGCGGGTCCGCGGCGAGCTCGGCAAGAAGCTGGCGGCGATCACCCCCGGCAATCTGCAAAAGACGCTGTTCACGGTCTGCGGTGCCACGGCCATCGAGAACGCCATCAAGCTGGCGCGGCTCTATACCGGGCGGCATAAGATCATCGCCCGCTACCGCGCCTTTCATGGCGCTTCCTATGGGGCTATGACGGCAGGCGGCGACCCCCGCAAACTTCCCGCCGACGCCCAGCAGGCACCGAACTTCGTTCATGTCGAGGACCCCTATTGCTATCGCTGTCCCTGGAGCCAGGAGATATCCACCTGTCATAGAGAATGCGTAAGCCACATCGAACGCGTCATCGAATTCGAGGGACCTGCGAATATTGCCGCCATCCTCATGGAAGGCGAAAGCGGCAGCTCCGGCTGTATAAAATATCCACCCGATTACCTGCAGAAGATCCGTGCCCTCTGCGACCGTCATGGCATCCTCCTCATCATCGACGAGGTCATGAGCGGCTTCGGCCGTACGGGAAAATGGTTTGCCTCCGAGCTGCATGGCATCGTCCCGGATATGATCGCCACGGCCAAAGGCATCACCGCCGGCTATATCCCCCTCGGCGCACTCATCGTGACGGACAAGATCGCGCAACATTTCAATGATCATGTCCTCTGGCTCGGGCTCACCTATGCCGACCATCCCGTGGCCTGCGCCGCCGGGCTCGAAGTCCTCAGCATTTACGAAGACGAACACCTCATCGAAAACTGCGCGGCGATGGGCCGCTATCTCGACAAGCAGGTGGAACGTCTTAAAACGCAGCATCCCTGCATCGGCGACTGGCGCAACACCGGTCTGCTTGGCTGTCTCGAGCTCGTCCGCAACCGCGGGACCAAAGAGCCCATGGCGCCTTTTAACGCGGGGCCCGGCGACATGACGGTGATGAACCAGGTAGCCGCACGGCTCAAACAGCTCGGCATGTATACGTTCGTACGCTGGAATTATGTGTTCATCGCACCGCCGCTGTGCATCACGCGCGAGCAGATCGATGAAGGGCTGGCCATCATCAGCGACGCGCTTACGATCGCGGACGCGCAGACTTTTTGATCTTATTTCGTCGAGAACGAAAAAGTCGTCGTGCTCCGGAAGGTCTGACCCGGTTTCAGCTCTGTCGAAGGGAACGACGGCTCGTTGGGCGAGTCGGGATAGTGCTGCGTTTCCAGACAAAAGGCGCTCCGGTAATCGTCTTTCTTCCCGAATTTAATGGGATTGGTCCCCTTCATGAAATTCCCGCCATAAAACTGCACACCCGGCTGATCCGTCCGCACGGTCAGTACGATGCCGCTCTTGTCACCCTGCGCAACAGCCGCGATCGCCAACGAGTCTTTCGATTTGTTGAGCACAAAATTGTGATCATAGCCATGGCCGTATTTCAACTGCTGGTTATTGTCATTAATGCGGGCCCCGATCGCTGTCTGCGTCCGGAAATCGAACGGTGTACCCGCCACCGGCTCGATCTTCCCCGTGGGGATCAGCGTGGAATCCACCGGCGTGAACCCATCGGCATTGATCATCAGTAAATGATTGTTGATGGTCCCGCTGCCCTGGCCATTGAGATTGAAGTATGAATGATTGGTGATGTTGAGCACCGTCGCCTTGTCCGTCGTGGCCTCATAATCGATCCGCAGCGTATTGCTGTCCGTGAGCGTATACGTGACTTTGACCTGGAGATTGCCGGGGAAACCCATCTCGCCATCGGTGGAAAGATAATATAGTTGGACCGATCTGTCGCTCAGCTGTTTGCCGGTCCAGATGCCCGCGTCGAAACCTTTGGTGCCGCCGTGCAGTGTGTTGGGTCCGTCGTTGGTGGGAAGCGTGTATTCCTTGCCATCGAGCTTGAAATGCCCTTTGGCAATGCGGTTGCCATACCGGCCCACGATAGCGCCGAAATAAGTGTCGGGCCGATGCAAATAGCTGTTGATGTTGTCGTAGCCAACGACCACGTCGGTGGGATTACCGGTCTTGTCCGGTACGATAAGACTCACCAGCCGTGCGCCATAGTTGGTAACGGCAGCCTGCGCGTGCCCGTTCTTCAGAATATACAAGGCGGTGGGCTGAGCGCTCGTGGTATCGCGGAAAGCCGCGGTATCCGGCAGGGTGGCGGGTACGACTTTCACGAGGACAGTGTCGGTGTTGGTAGTTGTCGTGGATTGGTTGGCATTGTCACAACCGGTCAGCAGCGCCATTGAGACGCCTAGTGATGCGAGAAAGATTCGGTTCATATAGCAATAAATGTTTTTGCCTGTTAGCGCAGATCTGTAAGCGCCGAGGTGCCGTTCTCGATCTGCCCGATGTACACCTTCAGCTCCTTGTTCATCGTCTTCCGGTACAACGGCGCGATCCGCTCCACCAGCGCGTCTATCGCGGCTTCTTCGACCAGGTTGATCGTACACCCGCCAAAACCTCCGCCCATCATCCGGCCACCGATGACGCCCTGCTGTCCCCTGACCTGCCCGACCAGGAAATCCAGCTCGGGACAACTGACCTCGTATTTTTTGCTCAGCCCCTCGTGCGAGCCATACAACTCACGGCCAAAAGCGGCAATGTCTCCGCGCAACAGATCCGCGGTAGCGCTCTGGAGCCGCGCATTCTCTTCGACGACATAGGAACAGCGGCGATAGATGAGTTCATCCACCGGCGCGACATACGCCTGTAATTGCCCGAGGCTGACATCCCGCAGGCTGCGTACCTCCGGATGATGCTGTTGTACCAGCCGCACCCCTGCTTCGCATTGCTGGCGCCGGGTATTGTATTCGGATGAAGCCAGCGAATGCTTGACATTGCTGTCGAGGAGCACGATCCGGATGCCATCCGTTTTGAACGGGAAATAGGTGTATTCGAGACTCTGGCAGTCCAGCCGGATCACATGGTCCTTTCGGCCGAACATAGAGGCAAACTGGTCCATGATGCCGCACTGCACACCTACAAAGACATTCTCGGCTTTCTGTGAGAGCTTGACCATCGTCATCGGGTCCAGGTCAAAGCCGAACAGTTGGTTCAGCGCAAAAGCCGTCGCACATTCCAGCGCCGCCGAAGACGACATGCCCGAACCCAGCGGGATATCTCCGCCAAAGACGCAGTTGAAGCCGCCCACCGGTTTTCCAAGCGCCTGCAGCTGCTGCACGACACCCAGGATATAATCCGGCCAATGATAGCCCGAGGGCTCCAGCCGTTTGACGCTGCCGGTATAGCTCCGGTCGAGGTCGAAAGAAACAAGATGCAGTTCATCGTCGGCCCGGCGGCTGACAACCATGTAAACGGCCTTGTTGATGGCGGCCGGCAGCACAAAACCATGGTTGTAGTCGGTATGCTCCCCGATGAGGTTCACCCGCCCCGGGCTGCGGACCGTAAGATGATCGCGGCCACCGAATACATCCTGGAATTTTTCCTGGACACGCAGGGCTAAAGAGGAGGTCGTTTGCATGGTCAAAGTCATTGGCTATAGCTTGGATCGGTAAATGTCAAACTTACATTTTTTTCGCGAGAACACCTTCATATTTTACACCCAGCCCCGGACCGCGCGGGATGGTGACGTGTCCGTTGTCACGAAAGACGAGCCCCGTCGCCAGGTCTTCCGTGAGCAGGAGCGGCCCGTCCATGTCGACGTAATCTAGCGCGGGCAGCAAGTGCGCGATGGCTGCACTGCCGATGGAGCTTTCGTTCATGCTGCCGACCATGACCTTCATGCCCAGCGTCCTGGCCTTTTCGATCATCCGTCTCGCCGGCGTGGGCCCGCTGCATTTGGTGAGCTTGATATTGATGCCGTGGAAATGCCCGTGACACCGCTCCACATCCTCTTCCCTGACACAGGATTCGTCGGCGATCAGCGGCAGCGGCGATTCGCGATAAAGCACCTTCATGCCTTCCCAGTCGTCTTTCGCCAGCGGCTGCTCGACGAACTCTACGCCCATCTCCGCCAAGCGGGGTATCTTTTGCAGGGCTTCTTCGACCGTCCAGCCGGCATTGGCGTCAACCCGGAAAACGGCATCCGTATGCTGCCGCAGCGCCGCCATGATGGCGAGGTCGTCGGGAACCCCTAATTTGATCTTATAGATCGGCCAGGGCTTCTCCTTCATCTTGGCCACCATCTTCTCAACGGTATCGATCCCGATGGTAAAATCCGTCGCCGGGCCCTTGGTGCCATCCAGCCCCCATAGTTCGAACAACGGTTTGCGGACCATCTTACCGTACAGATCCCAGCAGGCGATGTCCAGAGCGCAGACCAAAAAGGAATTATCGGGTAATAAATGATGCAGGTAATGCCAGTAGCGTTGCGGATCGGTGAGCGCGAATTTTTCGATCATCGCCCGTTTCGCCTCCAGATCGGCGATCATCTGTTCTACCGGAATATGATAATAAGTAATGGCAGGCGCTTCTCCATAACCGCGGAGCCCCTGGTGTTCCAGTTCAACGATCAGCGTGGGTTGGTGGGTCTTGGTGCCCCGGGATATGGTAAATGGATGCCGGAAAGGAAGATTATAAGAATAATATGTACAAACCATGAGAGGCAAATGTAGCGGTTTCCGTCCGGAATTGCGGCGGTTTCCGCCCTGATTCGCGGTTTCGGAATTTACCATTACGGTTAGGGTTTCCACGCTCTTTTTTGCATTTTCCGGAATGATTTTCCCGCTCTGGGAAGGTTTTGGAAGCTGGCACGCGCGCAATTGATTGGTCATTAGGAGATTAGGTTTTGGCACCCTTTTCCATATACTTACGATACAAACACGCAATCCTTACCAGTATGAAAACGAGCACCAATGCGATCCTTATGAAGCGAGTTTCAGGCCGTCAAACGACGAATCTTTATGGCCGGCCTAAAACGACCTTTACGAAAACTACCCTGATTCTTCACCTCGCTTTAGCCGTTGCTTTTCTCTTCGCCGGTCTGACCCGCGCCGCAGCCCAGACCACTTCTACCACCAGCATTAATACTACGCCCGCGCTTATCCTTAGCTTCGACGGTCAGGTGACGAATAATGTAGCCTTACTTACCTGGGTCATGGAGAACGAGACCAACTCGAAATGGATCGTGATCGAACGTTCCGGTGATAATGGTGAATATGATTCCATCGGTGTGGTCGCCGGCGTGAACAACAACAACATGACCACCTATACCTTTAGCGATAACAACATGCAGAGTGGGAATAACTACTATCGTCTGCGGATGGTCGATATGGACAATGTAGTTCGCTATTCCAAGATCGTAAGTCTGGATAATTACAGTGCAGAGCAGACGACCGCTGCCGCTCCCAAGATGACCATCTACCCCAACCCCGCTGCCGCCACGATCAATTATACCGTTTCCGCTACCGCTAACCAGCAGGTGATCGTTCAGGTGTACAACCTTGCCGGTGTCGTTCTTTTGACTGCCGAGCAGCAGCTGAATGCCGGTAACAATGTACAGACGCTTGCAGTAAGCAGCCTCAAGGCCGGTAACTATTTCCTGAAAGTAACCAACGTAGAAGGCAACTCCCAGTATGTTCAGCCTTTCGTCAAGATAATGTAATAGCCTGAAACAAGAACCCCCGAACAAAGACCCCTAACCCCCTTTTTTACCCCTTTACTCCCTTTACCCAACAGCCGGCTGTCGCATAATTGCGCGCCGGCTTGTTGTTTGGGCCGGCTTCGTCTCGTACAAAGTACTCGCCGGCCCAAACCGCTAATGATGGCAGGCCTTCGTCGAAGCTGCTTCGCCACGCTTCTCCTCGGTCGCAACCTTCGCTAGCGCTCGGTTGTGGACAACGGACCCGTGGTCCGGTCTGGGCCGTATCGTGGCCGTGGTCCGGTCTGGCCGCTATTTCTTCCCCGCATGCCGGCCAGCCGCCTCTACCTCCGCCCGGAAATCGCTGTTAAAGGCCTTTTCCTTGCCCAGCTCTTCCAGCGTCAGATGCATCCGGTAACGCCAGTAATAATGCGGCTCGGCGGGGACATTGATGCGCTCGTCATGCGGGTTCTCCCGCCGGAACTCCTCGCTCATCCCCATGATATCCTGTAGCTGGAAGATCGCCCATTGCGCCGGCGAGTGCAGATGCTGCAATACGATGGCCTTGTTGATCCAGGGTTCGCAGAACGACGGTGCTTCGCCCCATTGTCCCAGCTCCTGGTTGAAAAAACGCTGGGTCACGCTCCGGTCCTCTTCCCACCAGCCCCGGATCGTGCTCATATCGTGCGTCGATGGCGTGACCACGGAAAGATAGGGGGCCTCTGCCGGATGAAAGAACTCCCGTTTAGGGTTCTTGGGCATGCGCTGGACCTCCAGGCTCAGGATCCCCAGCTGCCGCATGACATCGGGCACGCTGCGGGGCACCATGCCCAGGTCTTCGCCGAAGATCAGCATATTGGTCGCGCGCTTGAGCGCCGGCAACTTGTTCATCGCCTCGCGTTGCCAGAAATCGTCCTGCCGGTAATAGAAATAGTTCACATAAAGGTCCTTTAGCTGCTGCTGTGTATGCCATTCCAGATACTTGAAGGAAGTAGTGGTATCCATGCTGATCCTGAAATGGAACTCCTGCCCGTTCGATCCATCGACCTCCAGCAAAAGGACATTCGATACCAGGTCATACAACCCAATGCGGAGCTTGTCGTTCAACGGCGAAGACTCCTGTTTGCCCAACCACGCCGCGATCTTCGCCTGCGTGTTGTAAGGCTCCTGCAAAACATAGAACCCATTCCCCGCAGGCTGCAGATACCTGCCTTTCACCTCCTCCATGTCCGGACCGAAGATGTCCCACAACACGGCGTCGTTGATAAAGGGTTTGGTATAGCGCAGGTAGTCGAACCAAATATTGCGTTGCTGGAACTCGATTCGGTTGATGGGTATCGCCGGAACAAAATGCCCCAGGATGCCTTCCACCACGTCCATCGGAATGCTCCAGATACGGAAAAAGCCCAGGATATGGTCGATCCGGAAACCATCGAAATAATTGCTCATCTGGGCAAAACGCCGCCGCCACCAGCGATAGCCGTCCTTCCGCATTTCCTCCCAGTTATAGGTCGGAAAGCCCCAGTTCTGGCCCTTGACGGCAAAATTGTCGGGCGGAGCCCCGGCCTGCAGATCCATGTGATATAGCTTCGGCGCCACCCAGGCGTCACAGCTGTACCGGCCGATGCCGATGGGGATATCTCCTTTAAGGATGACCCCCTGTTTGTGCGCATAATCCACCGCATCCAGAAGTTGCAGATGCAGATGGTATTGGATGAAATAGTGGAGGGCAATGGCATCATAATGCCGCGACGCGGGGGTGGAGAGCTTCAGGATACCCGCTTCGTCGTACTCGCTGTGCATCGGCCATTTGCTGAAATCCGCGGTGCCATGTTTGTCCCGCAGATAACAAAAGGCGCCATAAGGTACAAGCCAGGTTTGATTAGCGGCAAAAAAAGCCTGGAAACCCTCATCTTTCTCAAATTCCTCTTTCTGTAACTCGTATAACTCTTTTGCAACCAGTAATTTAATTTTAATCACCTGTTCATAGTCCACCTCGGGTAGGGCATTCAGTTCCTTTTGTTTTTTATGCAATGGCTTGATGAGGTCCACGTATTTTTTGCCGGCGCAGGCCTCGAGGTTCAGGTAGAGCGGATGCAGGGCGAAGGCGCTTATGGCCGCATAGGGATAAGAATCGACCCAGGTATGCGTGGCCGTTGTATCGTTGACCGGAAGGATCTGAACGAGTCGCAGACCGCATTTGACCGCCCAGTCGACCAGCAGGGGGAGGTCCGCGAACTCCCCCACCCCGAGTGAATCCTTGCTCCGTAGGCTGAACACCGGGATCGAGACGCCTGCCGCTTTGAAACCGGTATTGGGCAGATGCAGGAATCCATCGTGGAGGATACTGACCTTTTTGGGCCGGGCATCGCCGGGCAGCTGGCGATTGGCGCCTGCCTCATAACGCGTCAGCCGTTTTTCTTTTTTATTGTAGACGCCGTATTTGTATTCCAGCGGAAAGGACTCCGGCGGAATCGACAGCGAGATCGTCCACCAGTCGTCTTCCGGCGCCAGCAACAGCGGATCCGATTCCTGCCAGTCGTGCAAAGCCAGCGCATTGCCAAGGAGACACACCAGCTCGTCCTCCTGCAGGAGCGGCGCCTTGACCCGGAAGACATGCGTCACCGCACCTTTGAGCTTTTGTTTTTTTCCCGCCTTATGATGGGGAAGCAGCACATTGCGGAAAGGCGCCGTCGAAAAGACATTCTCGAATTCACCAGCAAAGTTCCAGGTGTCGATCACTGAAATTTCTTCCACCTCATTCCCCGGCGTCTCGATGGTCTTGTCATCCCCCCATTCCTCGGTAAGCCTGCCGTCGGGGGAGCGGAGAATATAATGATAGTGGATGGGCTCGGATGGCATGGTGCCTACGGTGAGGCTCAAATGCCAAAATTCTCCGTTTACATACGCCATCGGAAGGGCTGCCGTCACATCGCCATCCCCCAGTTCAGCCAGATTGCCTGTTAAGTAGATCGACTGGCCCGGATGGGTATAGAAACGCAGGTAGAAATCTAGCTTCATAGTCTTTTCTTTAAGCAAAGCAAGCGTAATGTGTATTTGTTACATCATGTTGCTAATGTATGCTAAAAAATTTATTTGCAATTATCGGGCGGTAGAATTTTCGGTTGTGTGGCGGCTCGAAGTTATTGATTTTTTTGATGTTGGTTCGATAAGGTATTTCCTTTAACTTCGCGCAACAAAGTTTTCTTATGGAACAGAAAAAGAAGAATACCGGCGGTTATTGGGTAATGTTTTTCATCTCCACCGCTGCTTTTATCTGGGCTTGCGCCACGCATTTCGAATACCTCACCCTGATCCTGCCGTTCGTCACCACTGGTTTTGTTAAGGCGATGGATATCATGTAGATCAATTCTTAAGCCATTCGGGCCATTCCTTGATCCAGGCAAACGACACCTACTACCGGGAGAACGCTGCCGCTCATACTGCTGCGATCCGGAAACTGCAGCAAAAGATCAACCTGATGTCGCTGCTGCGGCTTTTGGTTTTTGTATCCCTGGTTTGGTGCGTCTATGACCTCCTACAGGACTATTCTCCTATCCTGCTCGTACTGGCCTTTGTCCAGGTGGGTCTCTTCATCTTCTTCATCAACGTCCATTACGGCTGGAAAGACAAACGCAGGCTTCTCGAAAGATTGCGGTTCGTCTGTGAGAACGAGCTGCGCATATTAAAGGGGGAAGGCAATAGCTTTCCGGATGGTTCCGGCTTTCTCGACGACGACAATTATCTTGAAGACCTCGATATCTTCGGCCGGCATTCCCTTTTTCATCTGCTCAACCGGACGACGACCATCCGCGGGGCGGGTGTACTGGCGGACCGGCTTCGTGAGCCGCTGCTGGAGGCTCCCCGCATCCTCGCCCACCAGGATGCCATCCGTACCCTGGCGCCTCAAACGCATTACCGGCAACTCCTGACGGCAACCGGCCTGCTCTTACAGGATGCGCCCGACCGTGAAGCGATGAAGCCCCATGCCGATCTCAACACACCCGGTCTTCGGGAGTGGCTGGAGACCGAGCCCCGGCTGCTTCGCAATCTTCCCGTTCGGATCACGGCCTGGCTTTTATCCGCCTTCAATCTTTACGCGTTCTACGTGCTTTTTGCCACGGGTGCTTACACCCTTGTGCTGCTGGGCCTGGCGGTCTCGCGCGGCATCTGGGGCATTTATGCGCGTTATCTGGGTGATCAGCACAAGCTCATCGGGCACAAACATGCCGTGCTCGATCAATACGCCGGCATCCTCGCGATATTCAACCAGATCGATACCGGGCAGTCCGCGGTCTTGCAGGAACTCCAGGGACACACCGGCAAGGCGCATACGGCCATCCGCAAGCTGTCGAAGCTGACCTCCGCCTTCGATCAACGGCTGAATCTCCTGGTGACACTTGTCCTCGGCAATTTCTTTTTTTACGATCTGTTTTGCATGATAGCAGTAGAGAAATGGAAGACGCGTAACCGGAACGGTCTGCTCCTGTGGATCGACGCCGTCGCCCGTGTCGAGGCGTTGAATGCGCTGGCGACCTACGCCTTCAATCACCCGGAGAACCACTACCCACAACCTGTAACGGAAACCGGTCCGTCCCCCGACCCGGCCCCCCTGCTCATCGAAGCTATCGGGCTTGGCCATCCGCTGATCCCCGCATCGCGCCGTATCGCCAACGACCTCACCATCGGCCGCGAAGAAAGGCTGATCCTCGTCACCGGCTCCAATATGTCGGGCAAGACCACTTTCCTGCGGACCCTCGGCACGGGCCTGCTGATGGCCCAGTGCGGTCTGCCCGTTTGCGCCACATCGTTCCGATTTACCCCGCTCCAACTGCTGACCTCGCTTCGCATCAGCGATTCGCTGCAGGAACAGACCTCGTATTTCATGGCCGAGCTGAAAAAATTGCAGAAGATCGTAGTGCAATTGCAAACCGGCGCCCCGGCGCTGGTGCTCATCGATGAGATCCTTCGCGGCACGAATTCCGAAGACAAGACCTTCGGCTCCGAACAATTCATCCGCAAATTGCTGGGCTATCGCTGTCTCTCGTTATTCGCCACCCATGACCTCTCGCTCGGAGAGATGGAACAGCAGCTGCCGGGAAAGATCAGCAACTATTGCTTCGAAAGTGTCATTGAAGCCGGCGAGCTGCATTTCGATTACCGGCTTCAGCGCGGCATCGCCCGCAACCGCAACGCCTCGTTCCTCATGCAGAAGATGCAGATCATTTGATCGGCTGCCCCACCCCGTTAGCCAGGCTCACGCCAAAAAAAAACCCGCGTTTGCCGGATAGGCCGATGGCCGATCGCCCGAAGGGCCGACATAAACGAAAAAACCCCGCGTTTGCGGGGTTTTGCTACATAATCTATCCTTATCAATAACCAAAACCGGTGACGATGCGGGGCTGCTTACGGCCAGATGCCGAGTAACGGCGATTCCGCCGGATGGCCCACAAATTCAAGGCGCTGAATGAGCTCTTGGGAGCGCGAGCGCCAGGCAATGCGACCTCAGTCGCCACAGTCTCTTTTACTTCAGTTACTAACCTCTCGAGGATAGCTGGTTCCATTTGTACACGTGAGTGCACTAGATCACTTTTCATGATTTATCTGTTTTACTATTTCTAAAAATTATCAGAACAACCGCGGAGAAAAAATTACACTTGAGAATCGTTGAAAGAAGTGTGTCGGATTTGATGTTTGGCCTTCGGCCGGACCTGCGGTCCCTGGACTAGTCTTGAAGATGGCAAACTCGCTAGATGCGTATACTGGTTGTTCAATTCGGATGCAAAAGTACGATTTATTTTGACATAGGCAAGAAAAAAGGGGCCCGTTTTTCCGGGCCCCTTAGAATTGCTTATACTTCAATGTTTTACTTCACCTCCTCGAACTCGGCATCGGTGACATTCTCACCACCCGCGTTCGTTTGCTGACCCTGGTTAGCACCACCACCGGGTTGTCCACCGGCCTGTTGCGTGGCCTTGTACATCTCTTCCGAGGCTGCGGTCCAGGCATTGTTCATCTCGGCAACCGCTGCATCGATCGCAGCGACATCCTGTGACTTGTGCGCGTCCTTCAGCTTGTTCAGGGCTGATTCGATCGGCGCTTTCTTATCGCCGGGCAGCTTGTCGCCAAATTCCTTCAGCTGCTTTTCCGTCTGGAAGATCAGGCTGTCGGCCTGGTTGACCTTGTCGACCTTTTCGCGTGCAGCCTTGTCGCTTGCTTCGTTGGCCCTTGCTTCCGCCTTCATCTTTTCGACTTCTTCCTTGCTAATACCACTACCGGCTTCGATCCGTATCTTTTGTTCCTTACCCGTTCCCTTGTCCTTTGCCGTTACATGCAGGATACCATTGGCATCGATGTCGAAGATGACTTCGATCTGCGGTACGCCGCGCGGAGCGGGGGGGATATTATCCAGGTTAAAGGTACCCAGGCTCTTGTTCTGGCTGGCCATGGGCCGCTCGCCTTGCAATACATGGATCTGTACGCCGGGTTGGTTATCGCTGGCGGTAGAGAAGGTCTCCGATTTCTTCGTCGGGATCGTCGTATTGGCGTCGATCAGCCGGGTCATCACACCGCCCATGGTTTCGATACCCAGGGACAATGGGGTAACGTCGAGCAGCAGCACATCCTTTACTTCACCGGTGAGCACCGCACCCTGGATCCCAGCGCCGATGGCGACGACCTCGTCGGGGTTGACACTCTTATTGGGCTTTTTGCCAAAGAACTTTTCAACCAACTCCTGTACCTTGGGGATACGGGTACTACCACCTACCAGGATCACTTCGTCGATATTGGCGGCCGAGATACCGGCGTCCTTCAATGCCTGTTCGCAGGGCTTGAGACATCTTTCGAACAGCGAGTCGGCAAGCTGCTCGAACTTGGCGCGGGTCAGTTTCTTGACCAGGTGCTTGGGTACACCGTCGATAGCCGTGATATAGGGCAGGTTGATCTCCGTTTCACTCGAGCTGGACAGCTCGATCTTGGCCTTTTCGGCAGCTTCTTTCAGCCGCTGCAGGGCCATCGGGTCCTTGCGGAGATCTACATTCTCATCCTTCTTGAATTCGTCGGCCAGCCAGTCCATGATGACCTTGTCGAAATCGTCACCACCGAGGTGCGTATCGCCGTTGGTCGACTTCACTTCGAATACGCCGTCCCCTAATTCGAGAACGGAAATATCGAAGGTACCGCCGCCGAGGTCGAACACGGCGATCTTCTCGTCCTTACCGGCCTTGTCCAGACCGTAGGCCAGAGCGGCTGCCGTGGGTTCATTGACGATACGGCGTACCGTAAGCCCGGCGATCTCACCGGCTTCCTTGGTAGCCTGACGCTGTGCGTCATTAAAATAAGCGGGAACGGTGATGACCGCTTCCGTGACTTCCTGACCCAGATAGTCTTCGGCCGTTTTCTTCATCTTCTGAAGGATCATTGCCGAGATCTCCTGGGGCGTATATAAACGGCCGTCGATATCGATCCGCACCGAATTGTTATCTCCTTTGACCACCTTGTAGCTCCAATGCGTGATCTCATTGGTCACTTCGTCATAACGGCGTCCCATAAAACGCTTCACTGACATAATGGTGTTCACAGGGTTGGTAATGGCCTGACGCTTGGCGGGATCCCCTACCTTTCTTTCTCCATTCTTCAGGAAACCCACGATCGAAGGGGTCGTACGACGTCCTTCATCGTTAGCGATCACTACGGGCTCATTTCCCTCCATGACAGCTACACAGCTGTTCGTTGTGCCGAGGTCAATTCCTATAATTTTTCCCATATAGTTTATATGATTTTAAAGGTTTTACAAGTATTTCCGGGATGTATTGTCAATCATTATGCCACGGCAGGCCAAACTGCCAACATGGCCGGACGGAGGACGGCCGGCCGAAGGACCGTCATTAACGCTTTGTACGGCCCAAGCCGCACGCTGACAGCCGGGCAGCCGCCAGGGGGCCAGGGGCCGGAACGGCCGGCCGAACGCCAACCTTCAGCGAAGGCAGCCCCAAAAGAGGTCTATCGAACCACTTCCAACACAGGCTTGAGGCTATCCCCCCTAAATACATAATCCGCCACGGCATCAACCCCCGGAGTCACGGAATTGAAGGAAATGCCCGTTCCCGCCATTTTGACCATACAAATATCGTTTTCGCCGTCGCCCACTGCCACGGAATCTGCCAAGCTGATGCCAAAACGGTGGAGGATGTACTGGAACATATTGGACTTGCAGTGGTCGTGGTCGCACTGGCTAAAGCGGTCTTTCAGGAGCTGCGAAGGGATCCTGACCTCTCCGGTAGCCACACTTTTGCGGAACTCCAGCTCATTACCAAGGGTGAAGTCAAGTCCCAGGAGGTTCTTGACATGGTTGGCAATGGCATGATAGCTGTCACTGATGATGCCACAGACATACCCCCGGACCTGCAGTTCCCGGATGACCAAAACGGCATCCCCGATCAGGGGAATAGATTCCACGACATGGATCAGCTCGGCAAACGTCCGGCCTTCCAGCAGCCGGGCGATCTTCTGCGTTTTGATATAATTGCTTTTCTGCTGGCTCAGGATGTCCTGCAGCTCCCGGGTAAAGCCAAACTGTTCGGCGGCCTTCTGGATAAAGCTACCCTGAAGGAGCGTATTGTCCATGTCGAAGACGATCATCTTCCGCGGCGAACGTTCCATCTCCTTGAGCGCAAACTCGACTTGCTCACGCATTGGCGGCGGCGCATCCTCCTCCTGGCGCCGGCTGCTGTCGAAGATATTCACCCGTTTGAAGATGGCACCCGCGACCTGCTTGGCCATCCTGCTGAGCACATGCAAAGGATGACGGTCGACCTCGACCTCGCCAATGCAGACTTCGGCGATCCGGGCCTGGAGATGGTGCATGTCGATGAGCAACCCGATGTCGACGCCATAGTCGTTATCGAATTCTACTTTTTGAAAAATGGATTTCCTCCCCGCGATCATCCCGCTGAGCGGTTGTTTGAATTTCAGCAGATGCGGGAAGAAGGTATCCAGCAATGGCTTGGCCAGGATCTCCGCCATCCTGCCGCTCTGTCGTTCGAAATAAGATTTTACGAAATCGGCCTCCCCGCTGATGAGTGGCGCCGTTAGCTTGGCGACGATGTCCTCTTCATAACTGGGTAGATCGGCTTCGAGAAAGACCAGGATATCGTTCTTCGCCATCATCATCCCTTCGCGCATCGCATCGCCTTTGCCGACATGCGTGCTCGTGATCACCCTCACGTCTTCCTTCCGGGCTTCGGCGATCGTGTCGTCGGTAGACATATCGTCCACCACTATGATCTCTGTCACCATCTCGTTTCGCTTGGCCTGACGAATTACCTGCCGGATCGTCTTTTCTTCGTTTAAAGCGGGGATGATGACTGATACCATAGGCTTTTCATTTGTGAAGAGTGTGCAGTGTGTGTAAAAGTAATCTTCAAATTTACTGAATTTGTTCCGAGTGCGGCCAAAAGTATGCCAGCATATCGAGATACCGACCGCGAGCGCAGAATTAAAATTTGTTCGTCTGATTTTAATGGACTAGTCCTAGTCCATCTGCCCTTTTTCCTGCTCGATCTTAAAGGTGAAATTTTTCTGCGTCACATAGCTGAAGGCGACTACGATGATGGTCGTCAAGACCTTGGCGATAGTGGGATAGATATGGAACTGTTCTACGAACAGCTTGATGAAGACGACGTTCAATCCGATACAGATCACCACCAGCACAAAGTAGCGGAATAACTGGACCCGGCCGTGCAGCGTGCTGCCCGGAAAGGCAATGTTCCGGTTCAGGAAAAAGCCGGTGGGAAAGCTGATGCAAAAGGCCATGAATACGGCAGCAACGTAAGCCGAAATAGTAACAAAACCCAGATGGACATTGTTCTTATGCAGGATAAAATTGAAGCTGATCCAGTACATCAGGATGTCGACCATGGTGCTTGTGCCACCGCATGCCGCATACCGAAAGGTCTGTAAAGGCATGATCCGGCTGAAGGGCGGATAAAAAAAGTCGATAAATGTCGTGATGTTATTTTTCAGTTGCTGCATCGCGTTCGCCTGGCAATTAAGTGAGCAAAGGTACCTACAAAAACCGGTGCTTCCAAATAAGTGCGGACGATATGCAGGAGATGCCCAACTTGCATTACTTTTGCAGCCAATATGTTGAAAATGGGAGAAATTAGCAGTCAGATAAAGAAGGCAG
>Ga0134128_10001211_pt1 | contig 33809 bp, 29 predicted proteins | sample KB31754_FD_96462 | JGI IMG/M metagenome (GOLD analysis project Ga0134128, IMG submission 96462) | Terrestrial soil microbial communities with excess Nitrogen fertilizer from Kellogg Biological Station, Michigan, USA - KB3-175-4 | ecosystem: Environmental > Terrestrial > Soil > Unclassified ...
GACACGCGCGCAACTCATCATGGCCAGGAGAGTTAATCTCCACCTAAAAGGCCGAATACATTTGCGCAGACTTGTCTTCTCGACCAAACTTCCCCTTGCAGTCGCGCGGCGGACCATACATTTTCGGTACGCATGAACTGAATCAATCGGTGCAGTTCGATAGGCAGGTTTTGTCCTGGCACGGTCCGCAAGCGGCAGGTGAGCTATTGATTCCATTTAGCATCTAAACGATTGAGGTTTAAGTTGCATCATGCCTGCGAGAGAGGGAAGCGCTGCGCCATTTGTTCCAGAGGAACGAACATTGCCAATCCTGCAGAACGCTGTGCAGAAATGTCGTGGGTGCGATTTATATCGCAATGCAACGCAGGCAGTTTTCGGGGAACTCGAAAACGGGGTCATAGCCAAGAAGCCGAAAGTCGAGATCATGATGATCGGCGAGCAGCCTGGAGATCATGAGGATAGGGAAGGCCGACCTTTTGTAGGGCCAGCGGGCAAATTACTGGATAAATGCCTGAAAGATGTGGAGATTGATCGGCGTAAAGTTTACGTCACGAATACCGTGAAGCACTTCAAATGGGAGCCTCGCGGCAAACTGCGCATTCATAAGAAACCCAATATGAAGGAAATTCATGCCTGCAGGCCGTGGCTGGAGGCGGAATTGGAAACTGTCCAACCTAAATTGATTGTTTGTCTGGGTGCTGTTGCTGCTCAATCTCTTCTAGGTTCCAATTTCAAGATCACAAAAGTTCACGGTCAGTTGCAGCAGGTAAAAGGATTCCCTCCCATCATCGCCACATTGCATCCATCGGCAATTTTACGTGCTGCGCAGGATATTGTTACCGATCGAAAGATCGAAGTTGCATCCGCTGGAGGTTGCGGTATGACAACACGCATGGTTGAGGTGAGGGCGAAGGTTCTCAAACAGAACGATGTGCTTCCTCGCGCTCTTCGTGAGGGGTTTCATGCAAAGGGCACATGCATGGTTGGCCTGGTATCCAGTCCTGGGTCAGGGAAGACGGCGTTCCTCGAAAAGAAGTTTTGGCGCGACTTTCACCATCGCATCGTCCACCACGCGATTGACGACCAATCCGCTCGAACAGCGCCCACTAGTGCATGGCGCGGCTTTTCGTTAAGAAAAGCCATTCATCGATAAACTCTAGTAGTACATAGCAATAGAAAATCTGCTCTATGCAACTTTCCCGCGCGCAGCAATAGTCCACCGATCGACAACTTGCTCCCCGGAAACAACGTAGGCCTGGTCATGCAAGTTGATGCAGGGACACACATGATTCGGAATCACCCGCAGTTGTTCTCCGACTCGAATTTTGGAATCTTCCCTAAGGACCAAGTGTCCGTGCTCTTCCGACAAATCTTCCAATATCAATTCAGGATGGTCCTGAATGTAGCCGAAATGCTTTTGCTCACCCGAAAGCAGCGCGTCCGCCGACAACGTTTTGCTGCCGGCATCGATGATGGCTTTTCCTGGAACGCTGGTGCTCACCACCGTTGAAAGCACCGTCACCGCGCAATCGGAATAGCTTGCGGACTCCGCATCCACCGTGTTGCGATCGTTAAAGACGTATGTGCCAGGCCGGATCTCGGTGATGCCATGAAACCGATGGCTCTCAAAAGCGGCCGGTGTGTTGCCGCCGCTGACCACAGGGTAGGGAATATCGGCTGCATCCAGTTTTTCATACAGGCGATCCAGCTCGACGTCTTCCCGGGGGATGTCCTGCTCTCGAATGGCCTGGCTGCCCATGATATGACCGGGGGTAAACGGAGATGCCTTCCCAGCGCAAATTGGGAAGATCGAGGATTCGTTGCGCATCGGAGATCGACTCTTCATCCGCCTTCAGACCGCATGGATGAAAGCCGGTGTCGAATTCCAGGCGAACTCCGATCTCCACGCCGGCGGCCTGGGCCGCCCGCGAAATCCCGGCCACCGGCAGGGAATCCATCGCCACGGACATACGAACTCGCTTTGCAAGTTCCGCCAGCCGCCCACTTTTTCTCGCCCCAAAGTGGATAGACAATGAGGATGTCGTCGATGCCTGCATCCGCCATCACCTCCGCTTCGCCCAGTTTTGCGACCGTGATTCCCGGTGCGCCGTACTGGATTTGCAGATGCGCGATCTCGGGTATTTTATGTGTCTTGGTGTGCGGACGCAGAGACAGCCGATGCGCGCGGCAATAGCTCGCCATCCGGCTCAGATTGCGATCCAGCGCGTCGATGTCGATAAGAACTGCTGGAGTATCCAGGTCGTGAATGTTCATAGCTCCCCAGTAATCTGAAAACTACAGAACCATCCCCGCATCCACTGCCAGTCTGCCGCTGCGAAATACGGATTGAATCCCAGCCGGTGCAACGTCGGGCATCTCGTAGGTGGCGCCCGTGTGCGCCGCTTCGGGATCGAACACCGTGATATCTGCCACATATCCATCCGCGATGCGGCCCCGATCGCGCAAGTGGAACGTCGCGGCGGGGTTGCCGGTAACCTTATAGACAGCTTCTTCCAGGGTTAACCATCCGCGCTCCCGCACCATCTCGCCCAGCAACAGTGGAAAAGTTGCATACAACCGGGGATGAGAACGTCCGCTGATGTACACCCCATCCGTAATCACAGTCGCCAGCGGATGCGTCAGCAGCGCATGAAGATTTTCTCGCGACTGGCAATGCTCCACAATCCTGCGTTAGCCGGCCGTCCGGATTCCGCAATGGATAGCCTTTCAGCTCGATGCTGTCTTCAGTGTAGAGATAATAGTGGTTCGCTTTCCAGCGCGCCAGAAAATCTAGTTGACGTTCAATCTCCATTTCCGTCGGCAACGGTCCGTGGCTGATATCGACCATCGTTCCTCGAAAAGAAAGCGAAGGCCAGTCCTGAATTTCAACGACAGGCAACGCGGCATTGGGCCCGCTTCCTTCGACCATCTGTCGCAGTGTCTGGATGCCGTGGAAGATTCCCGCCGACGAGCGCGAGTGTATCTTGACACCCTTGCGCGTCACCGTAAGATCGTAAGCTTCATTGGAGTTTTGCCCCGGCAAATCGCTGGGAAGCGAGAGCGGCTGATCGGCGCCTCCTGTCCGATCGAGAACGATGGCCGGCCCAGACGCCATGCCATTGGAAGATTCAGCAGCCAGTTGAACTCCGGCGTCCTTTTCTAAAAAGCTTGATAGCTCCGCTGTGCCCCGAATCGATCTTCCACACTGGGGGAAGATGAAAAAGCGATTCTCATTCCCGCCAGCGGAATCGACCCGCTCCCATAGTGGACTTGCTGCGGGCGTGGAAGGAGAGGCGTGTGGCTGGCATACAGAGGACCGCAGGCAAAAATGCAAAGCGTTCCTGAAATGAAATGGTTCCGCTTCATTCGTTTCTCTCCTGACGGCACAAATCTCAATCGAACCCAGTTTCGCCTTGGGATTTTGTACAGATCAAGTGCGATCGTCAGCCGAAAGACTTTCGCGTTCAGCTTATTGGATGGCCTCGCCGGAAAAATTCTGCTGGTGTCCTGAATCTGAAGTTCCTGACATAAACTCGTCATCCCGACCGGAGCGGAGCGAAGTGGAGGGACCTGCGGTTCCATTGATTTGCAGTTCTGCGTACGATTTAAAATATGCAATGAAGTTCTGACTCGCCACGAGCAGATTTCCTGTTAGGTGTACGCCAAAACCATAGGTAGCGGAAGCTGGCTCAATTGCGGAATTAACCCAAGTCTCCATTGGTATCCATCGCGTTCCATACATCATTGTTCTGGACCGCCACCAGCCGCGACCGATCTTCGGGATCGCCCGGGTCGAACATCCGCAAAGAACAGTGGCCATTGCTGGGGAAATTATCCAGGGTATCTCAGTTCGATAGTTTTTAGGAGACTTTCCGCCCCGCTTCCAGCAACCACTTCTTAAATGCTGCTAACTCGCCCACGCTCAGCTCCAGTGCAGGTTTCTTGGAGACTCCTCAGGTGGTCGGCTGCGCGGCAGTTCCACTCAAAATCCGGTTCAATCAATTTTCGGAAGCTCTGGTAGATGGTTGGGAAAGATCTTGCATCGTATTTTTTGGTATACCGGTCGTGCGACGGACAATCAATTCCGTCGGAATGGCACGGTCGTGCCGGTCGGCCGAGGCGGAGGAGCTTTCCATTTGCGAGCAAAGAGCAGCGACGGCGCCGTGCGCTAGGTCCTGGCAGGACATGCGAACGGTAGTCAGTGGCGGAAATGTGAATTGAGCGATGTGGATATCGTCAAAGCCGACGACAGAAAAATCATCTGGAATACTTAGCCCTGCGCCCAGAATCGCGTGCATTACGCCGATGGCGGTCATGTCGTTGGAACAAAGAATGGCAGTCGGTCTGTCGCTTGATTGCAACAGGAGTTCCATCCCGCGCAGACCGCCCTCCAGCGTATGGTCCCCTTCGATAAGCCATCCCGGATTGGGCTTGATGCCAATCTGCTTCAGTGAATCCGTGAACGCATGGTAACGAAGCTGAGCTGTGTGCAGGTTCAAAGGCCCGCTGATAAACGCAATCTTTCGATGGCCTAACACAGCCAGATGTTGAACTCCCTGCCAGATCCCATGCCGGTAATCCACATTCAACGTCAGCATAGAAGAGCGCCATGGCCTTGAATCGACGTACAGAAGGGGAATTTTTTGATCCGCAAGCTGGTCAAGTAACGGTTCTTCAATGCCGAACGTCATGACCGCTACACCATCGACCTTCCGTTCCAACATCCTTCGCACACAGGAAACCATGCGTTTGGGATCGTAATTGGTCGAGGTAATCAGGATTTCATAACCGTGATCGACTGCACACTCCTCAAACCGTTGAATCAATTCCGGAAAAAATGGGTTCGTAATCTCCGAGACAATGAGCCCAAGAATATGGCTCTTTCCGGAAACCAGCGCCCGGGCCTGGGTATTCGGAAAATAATCCAGCTCCTTGATCGCTTCCCGAACACGTTTGGCCAGGGCTGGATCTACCGTGGGAATGTGATTGATCGTACGAGATACGGTCGCGATAGATACTTTTGCACGGGCAGCCACAGTGCGGATATCCATCTGTGCAGCTTTCTTCGTCCGTTTTTTCCGCGTTCTTTCCGCCATAAAAAATCCAGAAATCGCCTCAATACAACAATGGCCAGGGTTATCCTTCTTCTGGTTCGTGGAAATGCATGTTCCAGTTAAGGTAATTGCTCGCGGCTTCATAGACGGCGCTGGCGCTTTCAGAGAAGTTGGCGGCGACGTGGTGCTCGAAGCCTTCCTCGCAGATGAAGCGAAGCAGACGCTGCATGCGCGGGATCTCGACAACGCCGGCGCCCCCAAAGGTTTCCAGCGGATCGTTGGTGAATCGGCCCTCACCGACGTAGCCGCGCATCTCGCCGGTGTGGTCATCGGTGGAAAACCGGGCATAACTCATCGCGCCCGCTCTTACGCGTCCGACACATGTGCCAAACGTGCTTTCTTTGCCTACCGTACCGGCAATGATGGCTTGAAAATCCATGACGACATCGTTGAAGAAATGTTTTGGCAGGTTGGAGCAGTGAAAGCAGACGGCCTTATCGGGATTGTCGCCGTAATTGTTGTTCCAATCCAGCAGCGCGCTGGGAGTTTCAGACGCCAGCGCCAGCGCGTGCATGCTCAGAGTGCCGACAACGTCCACTTCGCAGGCGGAAGGAATCAGGTTTTCACTCATCATGCTCATGATGGTGCAGGGCACGACGCCGAAATATTCTTCGAGCGAGGTCCAGCACTGAACGGCGCTGATGGTCGTTTGAGTCTGCTGCATCCACTGCTCAATCACCCAGCCTAGCTTTGCCATCTTGACGAGCGCCGGCTCGGGAATGTCTTTCGTCTTGACGTAGCTTTTGATGGCGGCCAGTTTGGCTGCAACATTGCTGTCTCCGTCCTTCAGACGATCGATGCGGCCGAGGATCTCAGAAAGATCAATGGGCTCGACGGAGATGCCGCTGGCTTCGAGCAGCTTTTCACTGTAGCGCACGGTGTTAAATGCGGCCGGCCGCGCGCCGATGGAGCCGATACGCAGATTGGTCAGCCCGCGAACGATGCGGCAGACGGCGGCGAACCAGGCCAGATCTTTTTTGAATCCGTCGGAGCTGGGCGAAACCGTGTGAAGCTTTGTCAGCGAGTAAGGAATGCCATATTGCATCAGGTTGTTGCAGGCCGACATTTTGCCGCAGAAGCTGTCGCGGCGGAACGCGATCGACATCTTCGATGTCTTGTCCGGCGTGGCCTGCACCAGCACTGGAACTTTCAAGGTCGAATAGCGCATGGCGTCGGCGATGGCTCGCTCATCGCCGAAATTCGGCAGGGTAATGACGACGCCATCGATCTCATCACGATGTTGGCGAAATAGGTTGCCGCATCGGCGGGCCTCTTCGTGGGTTTCAATGGCGCCATACTTTGACTCCTCCGGGGTAAGCGCGATCACGCGAATGCCGGCATCGTCGAGTTCCTTCAGCATCTCCTCGCGGCCTTCTTTCGCCAGGTGATCGGGGAAAAATCCGCGATTGCCTACGATCATTCCAAATGTCATCTGCCTGCCGCTCATTCATTTTCTCCTGCGTTATTTTGCTGCCGCGAGGACTACATTATTCGATCCAAAGCCTGCTCTGTCCATAGGTCGCATTCGCTCCGTGTTGCGACTATGCTGGAAACGTCCAATCCGTTCCGCACAATTTCCTGGTTGGCGCGAAGCACATCGTTTCTCAGTTGCTGGAACGACACCGGATACCTCATTCGTAATAGACAGAATATAAAGAAGCCCCATGGAATAGGCTTGTTCAAGGTATCTAGTAAACATTTACTCAAGATCGCGAACAACTATAATAATCCTTTTATTTTCTGTCAATACTGTTTTGTCCACTATACGGAAAGTATACTTTAAGATAATTGAATCTGGCAATGATCCTTCGCGATAAGCGAGATTACATGGTAAACGTTTACTGATTTATACAGCTTTTTACCTGGATCCAATCGGTTTTTTTGTAGTGGAGACGCCATGTCCGCACTTCGCCTTCTGGCATTTATCTGTTTGTTGTTTTATTGCTGCGGAGCGGTTTGGGGGGCTCCGTCTCCGGCCTCAATCTTTGGCGATCACATGGTCTTGCAGCGCGACCGTCCCATTCCAATATGGGGAACGGCAAAGCCGAAAGAAACCATAACGGTGTCGCTGAACACCGGCGTCCGCACATCTGGAACATCTGATGATTGGGGACATTGGAAGGTGATGTTGCCCGCCATGCATGCCGGCGGTCCCTTCAAAATGAGGATTGAGGACCGGGATGATGCTATCGTTCTGCGCGATGTAATGATCGGCGAGGTCTGGTTGTTCTCCGGTCAATCGAACATGACCTTTCCGTTGGAACGCGCCAGCAATGCAGATCAGGCGCTCGCCTCAGCGGACCGCCCCAACATCCGGCTGTTCACAGTGTCGAAGGCGAGCGCGCTCCAGCCGCAAACCCAACTCGACGGCAATTGGCAGCAGTGCTCTTCCAACAGCGCCAAGGGATTTTTCCGCCGTCGCATATTTCTTCGGAGTCGAACTTCAAAAACGCCTGCATGTCCCCATCGGTCTCATCCACAGCTCATGGCCCGGTAGCGTCGCTGAGAGATGGATCGATTCATCCACGCTACAGCATAACTCTGCTTTCGCGCCGATTTTACAGCAATGGCGGGACGCGCCAGAGCCCGCAAAACTGGCTGCCGCAGAAGGGGTTCCATTTTCGCTGGAGTTTTCCAACTTTGTGCTGAAAGAAAAAAATGGAGATCGCCCACAATTTTCGCTGCGCATTATATAAAGGCAGCCCGCCGCCGAAAACGATAAGCCTCCGACTGCCTTTCCGATCATCGGGTCACTGTCCGTACTGCTGCTTCAATTCCTGATTTCGTGCTTTGGGCGTCATTGATCCCAGCAGATTTCCTGCATGAGAAAGCAGAGTCCATCGAGCGGCACTTCTCCGTGCAGCGAGCGGGGCGGATAAAAGCATGCAAGTCCTAGGCCGGATTCGGCGCGCCGTGTCAATCTCAGTGAGACCCACAGGGAAAAGATGTTCGCGCCGAGCAGCTACTGCCAATCGAGCGCTATCCAAAGCAGCCAATCCTTCCCAAAGTCGTTCGAGAACACGAAGAACGGGATCAACAAAGATCTTTGCAGATGGGTTGATCTCCAGCTTCGATCGCGATGGGCCTCTTTGATCGGCACCAATGCCTATTGAGAGTTAGAAAGTTTCTGGAAATAGAAGATACCCTTGAAAAATCGGGACGGCGATATCTCATTGAAGGCCTTCGATGTGTTACCACAATCAATGGCTGCACTGGCCGTGCGATCGCATGATTTCCACCTAATTCGATTGTGACGATGGTCGCGATAGAGACTCGCGTGGCGAAGAGTCGAAAATTCAGCTTGCCTCGGCCTTAGGGCTGGACCGAAGCCGCCTTCAGGCAGTGATTGCATACGAGTCGCCCACCTTGAAGCAATGTTGTGTCGGAACCGGAGGACTCGATCAGTCTCCCATCCATGTCCCGGCGCTGGCCTTGCCGTAGACAGCCATACTTATGATCAAGTAAAGTACGAATCCCGCGAAGAGTCCGATCGAATACCAGCCGAACAGCGCTCCGCTCTTGAAAAGCGTGACAACCGCACCTCCGCCAACAGCACCGATCACGCTGGAAATATCCGACAACGCGGCAGCCCCTTCTTTTCGCCGCAGCGTCCGATAGCAAATCCACCCAATTACGATTCCAAAGGCAAGAGCACCAATTTCTGACACGTCCATGGAAACTGCCTCCTCATATGGTGAACTCTAAAGCTGAGAATTCAATTCGCAAGTTTCAGATCGGCACAACAATATGGAGTGTATGCGAGACCCAGTAGACTTCCTTTGTGCGCGAAATGCAAGCGCATTTCGCGCACTGATTCTCCTACGCTGCCATAGACTCCCCTTGGGTCCTGCGTATTAAGTTTCAGCAGGATTTGCTCCGCTGCTTCTCCGGCAGCGCTTTGAAGCAAAAGAATTTCAGTTCCGATCACGCCCGAAGCGTAAACCCCGACAAAGATATCGATGAAATTCACAAGGACTTCAGGGGTCAACTCCGCGGTGTGACACCCATTGATAAAGACGAGAGGAGACGTCTGCGTCCAATGAGTCTTCGACCAGGACAACTGCTTCCAGGCGATGATATCCGTGGGAGTAATACCTTCTTTGTCTTTGCCGACAGCAAGTAGAGGTGTCCCCGTCGTCGAACCCGGCAATGGGTTCCGTCGACCGTGACAGTAAAGATAAACGAATTCTAGCTGGTCTTGTGCAAGCGCTTGTTTCAAACCCGTGAGTGAATCATTCAATGCCAGCTGAAAGGCAGCCTGCTCTTTAAGCTTCTTGGTGTGGTTCGTTGTCTGTTTGGAATCAAGCTCCAAGCTGATCCCCATCACTACCTGAGCCTTATCGGCAGGATTGCGCTTAGTGATCGACATCGGAAGAGCCCGATTACTTGGCATCGAAGGGGGTAGCTCAATGATGTGCTTGAAACCCCAGAAACCAAACGGGCAAAGAAGATTTCCCTTGGCATGATCTTGTTCGAATGGGCAATGATCGAGAGGAGCGGCTGCCGTCCCAAACGTATCAAGGCACTTACACAAGCTGGGCTGCACAGTACTTTCCATCGGTATGTCGTAGATCATCGCCCACGGAAACATGAAATCGGTGTCCTCGACCCGGCTGACTTGAATGACGGCCGGCTTCGAGCCAAATCCTGCTAAAAGGGAAGTGATTTTCTCTCGATCTTCGGGTTGTTTCTGAAACAGCGTTGCCCAAAGCGTGAATCCTAGACTAGCCATCATACGCAGATCATCGATGAACTTGGCTTTTGGTTTGCCGTTCTTTGGGTCATAGAGATTTTCATATTGGACCTTTGCCCCAAGCTCGCCACCGAATTCCCGTACGCCCGTGTTCTTCAATGTGATGCGAGCCGCTCTGATCGCCTCACCGATCTGATTTTCGTTGACGTTGAACGTCACAGGGTCGCCGTCATCCCCGTTGAAAAGGATTCTGTGGTTCCCACCACCATTGTCATTAGTAAGGATGTTGAGAGTGCGCACCGGGAGAAATTCAACATCTGTCAGACGTGACGTAAGCGAATAGTCGATTCGGGCGCTATATCCGAATTTTCGGACGGCGTGAGTGCTGGCAGAAATCCTGGCCTTGAGAAGAAGTGATTGCACGAGGTTCTTGCGAAAGTAAATTGCCAGCCGCAGTTGCGCCCTGCCAAAGTGCAGGCTGTCGGCGAGGTTATGCCCCGAAGAACTCTGAGTGTCTGCCTTCGCCAGCGCTGCAAGGACCGGAGTCGTAATCGGAATCGGGAGATCAGCGCGCCGCTCGGAACTATCACAGGTGTGTTCCCCACCAGGAGTGCAAGAGCATACAAACGCATCCCCTTTGGCAGGAAGAAACATATGATGCCGCTTGGGTTCCAATGTGAATTCGTCGCTTGCAACCAGGACCTCCAACCAATGGCCGATGGGATTTGGAGGCAGATTGTCCTGCGGAAAAGGCCCCGGGTTTTCGACTGCGCTATAAGGCAACTGCTGCCCTATTGTGAGATGGAGCGTATATTTACGCTTTGGTTCGAGAGCGTGGCGTTTGTTTACAACCCGCTCCAGTTTGCCGAACGAAGAAATCCATACGTTTGCAAACCGATCTTGGCTCGGCGCTTCCTGTTTGGTGTCGGTTTTCTCATCGAGGGCGTTCTCCGGGTCCAGGAGAGCGAACTTGAGAGTTGAGCCGCCGGTCTGGCCAGGACGAGGATGCAGCGACCCAAAACTCCGGAGGCTGGAGGCCAGATCTCCCAAAGCAAGGTGGACGTCCGGCAAGTCCGGACCGAGTACCTCACTCGAGTCCAGTAGAAGTGCTCTTTGTAGCTTCTTTCCGATTCCCAGATCGGGAATGCGGCGATTCGGATACAGTCTTCTCCTCACTGTTGTTCGATCGCGGCCCAGCAGGGCCGGCCCTGTAGTCAAGACAGAATCCAGGATCCTGCGGGCAGCATCGACTTCTCCGACATCGTGCATGGCAATCGCGGTTTCGGCCTGTGTCGCTAGCAGGTCGGAACCGAGGCTTTGGGGAAGTTTGTCGATATGGCGGAGCCGACCTGTAGGCAATTCAAGGGTGACCGGATAGTCTCGCGCAAAGTCCACGAGGATTTCCTGTCCGTTTTCCAACCGCACTTTTCCTGTGTTGCCTTGTTGAAAGATGCGGTTCACTGACTGATACAAAATGATGGACAGTTCATTCGCGCGGACGATGTCCCCAAGTTCTCTATAAATAAGGATTAAAGAGTTAAGGCTTTGTAGCGTCTCCGGATGATCCTCTCCAAGCGATTGCCTGCGTCCTGCAAACACACACTGTTGCAGCTCCTTTGCGGCGTCCAGCTTCCCCTCGTGGCGAAGGCGCTCTGCCGCTTTGTACCGTACTGCGAGCGTTTTTTGGATGGAAACAGCGGCCAGGCGAGCGGACTTGGACTTTCGTCCTCCGAGAGTTAGTTCATCGAGTAAGTTCCGCAGGTTTGAATCTGGCTTGTCGGTCATGCCTTCGCCTTTACGCAACGCGGATCAGCAATACGTCCCGAACCGTCTCTCTCTGTTCCTCGAATTACTCGAAGATTGTGAGTTCTTATACTCCGAGTTCTACTCTAGCTCGGGATTCCAGGGCAACGGGATTCTCTAGGTCCAGACCGCCTTTGCGTCAGTGAAGCTTATCGCCACCCATCCACTGCGGGACTGAACGGCGACAGTCAGCTGCATACTGACGTGCGGGGGATTTTGGTAGAGGTTGAGTTGTGGCAGCATCTTTCGCGTAGTTGTCGCCTGTATCTCCCACCTAGAGCCTGCCGCAAACCATTTCTGGGAGGGTCTTATCAAACCGCGACCTTTGCTTTAAGGCAGAGGTCTGGACAGAGGTTTGGGGACGGAGGACGTGGGTTCGATAAGGGTGCAATAAAGCTGACCAAGGGTGTCTCAGGGCGCTCAAATGGCCATCCGGGCTCCTGATCCCTATCAGTTGCGTGATTCTTCCTTGCTGTCAGGTCCGCCAGTTTTTATGGAGCACGAGTGCCTTATCTGGCGTGTAACCAAGCGGAGTCGATTCGACGGCTGAAAAGCGGAGTGTAGAAATGTCTGCCGAACCGAGGGCTGCCTAGGCGGCCAGCGGTGAGCCGATTACCTTCATACCGGCACCTAACGCCGCCATCGTCCAACAAAATTCTCTGCGATTGAGACTCAATGTAGTAGTACCTCCGATAACAGGGGAGTCGATCCTGTAACTCAACTTTTAATTGCGCTAGGCCTGCAAATTCTTCCGCGATTTTCTATTTCCCACCGAGCTAGACTATTGATTTTATTTGGAATCATTGGGTGTAGTGTGACCATAATACATAGACTCATGCTGGGCCCTCAAAGGGGCCTGGCATGATCTCGATTGTGCAGAGCCGAGTGAATCCGTCCACGCCCGGACCGTCTGAGACGGAATCTGCTTCCGCATTTTCAAGAGCGTCTAGGGCTGCAAAAACACGGCCCGTCTTACACCAGTCGAGGTGCCGATCCGCGTCCGGAACCTGCACGAGTCGGCAATCCATGCAGAAGAACTCATCATGAACGCCGGGTTTCGGTGTATTTGTCGCACCGATTGAGCCGCGCACTGGCGAGCTGAGATGCTGCAATGCGCAGCGCTTGAATCAGGTTTGCCTGATTGGCGGTGCAGAAATCCGTGCCAGGTGCTCGAAGCTGTGCTTCATGGACGGAGCGAGAGGCGTCCATTGGAATCTCCTTTGTTTTGTGGAGATTTCCAACAGATCGATCAGGCTAGCCGTTTTTGGTCGGGGAGAGAGGATTTGAACCTCCGACCCCCTGGTCCCGAACCAGGTGCTCTACCAGGCTGAGCCACTCCCCGACAGGGTGATGATTGGTTGCATAGACGGCGGAAGGAAAGAAGGGATTCTATAACGCCATACTTTCAGCAGTGTAACAGAATAGGAACGCGAGAATGTGGTGTGGAATGCGAGTCCTGGGCGAGCCGATAAATTGCCAGGAATGAATCGCCTGCGTCGTCGTGGGAGCGTGATGTTCCGGACCGGCTGCGGGACGTGTAACAATAAAGATGTCCCCCAGACCTTTCCATGATCAACTCAGCGTCTTCTTCTGCGATCCCTCAACCGGCACAGATCACGCCGGAACTGCTCCAGCAGCACAACATTACTCAAGACGAGTATCAGCGTATCTTAAGCGCGCTGGGACGAAGCCCAAGCCTGACCGAGCTGGGTATCTTCAGCGTCATGTGGAGCGAGCACTGCTCGTATAAATCTTCGCGTGTACATCTGAAGCGTTTGCCTACGCAGAGCGAGCGCGTCGTGCAGGGGCCGGGGGAAAATGCCGGCATCATTGACGTGGGCGACGGCTGGGCCTGCGCTTTCAAGATCGAATCGCATAACCATCCTTCTTACATTGAGCCATATCAGGGAGCGGCTACTGGAGTGGGCGGAATTCTGCGCGACATCTTTACCATGGGCGCGCGTCCATTGGCGGTGATGGATTCGTTGCGCTTCGGGCCGATTGCGGTGGAAGATGCAAGCGGAAAAGCTGCCGCGGACGCGGCGGTGGTGCATAAAAATCACTCGATTCTGGAAGGCGTAGTAAGCGGCATCGCCGGATACGGCAATTGTTTTGGTGTACCGAATCTGGGCGGAGAGACGCGCTTCGAGCCATGTTATTCCGGCAATCCGCTGGTGAATGCATTTGCGCTGGGTCTGGTTCGCAAAGATGAGATTTTTTATGCCAAAGCCACGGGTATCGGCAACCCGGTACTGTATGTGGGGGCGAAGACCGGCCGCGATGGAATCCACGGTGCAACCATGGCCAGCGAGGAGTTTCATGAGGGCTCCGAACAGAAGCGGCCCAACGTACAGATGGGCGATCCGTTTATGGAAAAGCTGCTGCTGGAGGCCTGTCTGGAAGCGATGCGTACGGGCGCCATCGTTGGCATTCAAGATATGGGAGCGGCGGGACTGACATCTTCCTCCTGCGAGATGGGAGCGCGCGGCGGTGTCGGGATTGAGATGGAGCTCGATCTGGTGCCGCAGCGGGAGACCGGCATGACGGCGTATGAAATGATGCTGTCCGAATCGCAGGAACGCATGCTGCTGGTTGCGGACAAAGGTCGCGAGGAGGAAGTGACGCGTGTCTTTGCCAAGTGGGGTCTCGATGCCGTGACCGTGGGCAAAGTAATTGTCGAGCCGCACCTGCGGATTCTGCATCATGGAGCGTTGGTGGCCGACATTCCCAACGCATCGCTTACAGATGATGCACCGCGCTATCACCGCCCTATCGGCCAATGGAAAGCGCCGGTGCCGAGCGAGCCGAGTACAAAAATTTTGCAGCACCTGAATGAGCGGCGGGATTTTACCGGTGACTTGAAGCGGTTGCTGGCGTCGGCAAATATCTGCTGCAAGCGTTGGGTGTATGAGCAATACGACACCATGGTGCAGACCAACACGGTGTTGGGGCCGGGTGCGGAAGCCGGGGTAATGCGCCTGAAAGGAACACAGCGCGGGCTGGCGATGGCGCTCGATGGCAACAGCCGTTGGTGCTATCTCGACCCGAAACTAGGTGCCGCGCATGCGGTTGCTGAGGCTGCGCGCAAAGTGGCCTGCTCGGGGGCGACTCCCGTAGCGGCAACCAACTGCCTGAATTTCGGCAACCCGGAGAAGCCGGAGATTATGGCGCAGTTGTCGAGCGCGATTGATGGAATCGCCGAGGCTTGCAGCGCGCTGGGTACGCCGATCACGGGCGGGAATGTTTCGCTCTACAACGAGACAAAGGGCGAGGCAATCTATCCCACGCCAGTGGTCGGGATTGTGGGAATCATCGAGGACGTGGCGAAGACGATACCGGCAGCTTTTCAGCAGATCGGTGACGCGGTATTGTTGCTGCGCGCAAAACGACCGGTAGCTGGAACGGCGGTACTCGCGGAATTCGGTTCCTCGGAATATGTCAAGCGCGTGCTCGGCACGCTTTGGGGAGCGCCACCAACGCTTTCACTGATCGTTGAGGCAGAATTGCAAAAACGGTTAGTGGAGCTATCCGAAGTGGGTCTGTTGTATTCAGCGTGTGATATATCGGATGGCGGTTTGGCCGTCGCGCTGGCGGAAGCGGCGTTCGCAAATGATGTTGGCGTGCATGTTGAAATTCCCGGCCATCCGAAGCAGCAGGGAATTGAGGTCCTGGCGCTCTTCGCCGAACAGGCAACGCAAGCGATCGTCACTTGCGCCGCGAATGACGTGGAGCAAGTAAAAAAAATTGGTGGGCAGGGTTTGCTGGAAGTCATCCCGCTGGGCACGACGATTGCCGAACGCGTTGAAATCAGCGTGAACAGTCAGCAGGTGATCTTAGAGACGATCGAAAACCTACGCAAGCCTTGGCAGAGTGGATTGGCCCATGCGTTGGAGTCGACATTTCATGGTGAATCCGCACCTGCTGGTCAGGCATAATGAACGCAGAGATGGAACCCATGTCGCTCTCCCAGCCCCAACGCGAATTGGATTTCTCAGAAGACGATATTCCCTTCGACAAATTACGGGAAGAATGTGGCGTGGTCGCGATCCACAATCATCCTGACGCTGCCCGGCAAGCATATCTGGCACTATATGCGTTACAGCATCGCGGGCAGGAATCCGCTGGTATCGCCACAGCGGATTACGAAAATATGTGGAACATCAAGGGCATGGGTCTGGTGTCGGAGATCTTTACCGACGACGTGCTGGAGAAGCTCCCGGGACCCCTGGCCATCGGCCATACGCGTTATTCCACCACGGGAGATTCGGCGCTGTTGAATGCCCAGCCAATTCGCGTCGATTCTACAAAGGGGTTGATTGCGATTGCGCACAACGGCAACCTGGTGCATCTGGGCAATCTGCGCACACGCCTGGAACGCGAAGGAGCGATCTTTCAAACAACCAGCGATTCGGAAATTATCGTTCAACTGATTGCTCACTCAAAACAGCCGACTCTGGTGGACGCGATTGCGGATTCCCTGGGACAGATTGAAGGGGCGTTTTCTATCGTGATGATGATGCGGGACCGGATCTTCGCCGCTCGCGATCCGCACGGGTTTCGCCCCCTTTCAATGGGGAAAATTTTCAATGAAGATGGCAGCGAAACGATCGTTTTCGCATCGGAAACCTGCGCATTCGACCTGCTGCGCGCGGTATATCAGCGAGAAGTGAAACCGGGCGAGCTAATCATGGTTTCGCGCGAAGGAGTCACTTCGCGGCAGTTTTCGAGCGGCGTTCCGCAGACCAGTTGCGTGTTCGAGCATGTGTATTTTTCTCGTCCTGACAGCAAGGTCTTCGGGCGCTGGGTGCAGGACAGCCGGGAGCAGATGGGGCGTCATCTGGCGCGTGAATCCGGCGTGGAGGCCGATCTGGTTGTCCCCGTACCGGATTCCGGCGTCACGGCTGCTATAGGGTATGCAGCGGAGAGTGGAATCCCGTTCCGCTTCGGACTGATCCGCAACCATTATGTGGGCCGCACCTTTATCGAGCCGGAACAACGGGTACGCGACTTCGGCGTGAAGCTGAAATTGAATCCGGTGCGCAATCTGCTGGAAGGCAAGCGCATTATCTTGATTGACGATTCGATCATCCGCGGAACGACCAGCAGAAAGATTGTGCGCATGGTGCGCGGTGCGGGTGCGAAAGAAGTGCATCTGCGCATCAGCGGACCGCCGACGATCTCTCCTTGTTTTTATGGTGTGGACACGCCGAATAAACGCGATCTGATTGCAGCCAACTATTCTGTGCAGGAAATCTGTGAGTATATTGAGGCCGATTCGCTGGCGTACCTTTCCCTGGAAGGACTGCTCGAAGCCTGTCACGGCGTGGAGAACAACAGTTATTGCACGGCCTGCTATACCGGTGTTTACCCGACAAAATGGGTTGATGTGGAAGAAATTCTGCCGGCTCCCGCGTTAAATGTATGAACGTCACAGACCGGGAGTTTCAAGCCGGAGACGAAGTCATCTTCCAGGCGCTCAATGAAGCCTGGATTCGGACCTATTTCAAGCTGGAAGATAAAGACCGCGAAATCCTGGGCGATCCGAAGCGAAATATTCTGGACTGCGGCGGCCACATCTATTTCGCAATCGATCCTGAAACCGGATCGATTCTCGGTTGCTGCGCGCTGGTAGCCATCCGCGAAGACGCCTTTGAAGTGGCAAAGATGGTGGTGCAGGAGAACCGGCGCGGACAGGGAATTGGCAGGAAATTGCTGCGTGCAGTGATCAACGCTGCTCGCAGCCTTGGTGCCAACTACCTTTATCTGGAAACCAACGACGCGCTCCAGAACGCGATTGATCTCTATCGCTCCGAAGGTTTTACGCAGCTTCAATCGCAAGATATGAAGCCGTTACCCCATACGCGCGTAAACGTCGTTATGGACCGGCATCTCTAGGAATATTTCTCAGTCCCGAGATTGAAGAGGCGAACGGCCTCACGCAAGCGCGCGAAGCCGTTCGATACTCAGAGCCGTTCGTCTCGGTTTAAACGTGGGCAGGTGTCGCCGATACGGCAGATTTCACCGGTTCGCTTTCTTTCGACGCGGCATTCGGCTTACGAATATCGATTCCGCCCTTGAAGTAAGCGCCATCCTCGATACTGATGCGCTGCGCAACGACATCGCCGGTCAGAGAGCCTTCATTCCGGATGTCGACACGATCGCTGGCGTTGATATTGCCGTTCACTTTGCCCAGGACGACCACCTCGCGAGCCGAGATATTCGCGGCTACATTGCCATTCCGGCCCACAACTACACGATTGCCGGGCAGGTTAACGGAGCCTTCCACATGTCCGTCGATATAGAGCATTTCGCTGCCGGTAATTTCGCCTTTAATGGTCAGAGACTTGCCAATCGTCGCCTGTTCACTGCTGGCGGCCGACGGGGTCGGGGCGGGACGCTGCGCGGCCGATTCCGTATTCGGCGGGACAGACGGCTGCGGGCGTATCGGGTCCGAAGGGTTCGTGGGATTGGTGCCGGGTTGGTTCGGTTTCCACATTGCGCTCATAAATCCTTTCTAATGTTACATTCCACCGCGGCCCGAATATGGCATTCAAATTTGCTTGCCAATTCGATCCAGCGGCGCTTCGGGTTTTGATTTCGTTTCTCGCGCGGGCCATAAACAGCCTATGCGAGCCGCACAGTCCTGTCGAGTTACCCCAGATTTTACCGGTTGCAGCCCAAAATAGGGAATGAATCCTGACAGAATTTAAATTGGGGCGCTGAAGGTAACATCATGGTTAATGCTTGCCGGCCGAAATCGGGAAAGGTGCCCAATTGATTTCAGAGGGCAAGACTAGGGAAAATGTGCGATGGAAATGCTCCCATGATGGACAAAGATCTTCTCCAGCGGGTGGCACGATCCGGCGGTCAACGCACCGGATATAAGCAGCTGGTCCACGAACTTGGTCTGGGCGGCGGCCGTGAACGCAGGCTGCTGTTGGAGCAGTTGGAGCGGCTGACGGCCAGCAGACAGTTGATCAAGATAGATCGCGATACCTGGGCCATTCCATCTTTGGCGCGGAAACGGAACAACTGGGTCAGTGGACGCCTCGATCTGCACCGCGACGGATACGGGTTTGTGCGTCCGGAACCGCGCGAAAAGGACGGCGAAGAGGATATTTTTATCCCGCCGGACTGCATGGAAAGCGCCATGCAGGGCGATCTGGTGTTAGTGGAACTGTTGCCCTCCCGCGGGGATGGGCGCCGGTCTGGCCGTGTTTTGAAGGTGCTGGAACGACACAATCCAACGGTGGTTGGCATCTTCCACTACGCACATTCGGGTCGTCGCGGAGAACGGCTCGGCGGCAATTTTGTCACCCCATTAAATGCGCGGATTTCCGAAGCGGTCTTGATCCCGTTCGGTGCGGAAATTTCGGCAAAGAACCAGACCCTGAATCGGGTTCTAGGGCAAGAAGCGAAGTCCCAGGCGGAAGAACATGAGGATCTGGAGGGCCTGGTCGTCGATGTCGAGATTACCGATTGGCCCACCGCAACGCGGTCTGCCCGGGGACGGGTGATTGAAGTTCTGGGAGAGCGTGATGCTTTTGGTGTCGATGTGGAGATACTCATCCGCAAGCATCATCTTCCACATATTTTCCCGGACGCAGTGCTGGAAGAGGCCCGTGCGGTCGCAGCTGTACCGGAAATCGATACGAAAATGCTTCAGGTCGGCGGCGGAAGCAGGCAGGATTTTCGTCACCTGCCCATTGTCACCATCGATGGAGTGACTGCCCGCGATTTTGACGATGCGGTGCTGGTCCGTGAGCTGCCGGATGGCGGCTATGAGCTGCAAGTTCACATCGCCGATGTCGCCGATTACGTCCTGCCCGGCATCGCGCTTGACCTGGAAGCGCGTCTGCGCGGCAATTCGGTATATTTCCCGGATCGCGCCATACCCATGCTGCCGATGGAGTTGTCGACCGATGTGTGCAGCCTGCGTCCTGACGAGGACCGCCTCGTGCTCAGCTGCATCATGCAGCTCAACGCGCAAGGCGAAATTCTGTCGTCGGAAGTTTGCGAAGGCGTAATCCGCTCCGCCCGTCGAATGACGTATACGCAGGTACACGCCATTTTAGAAGGCGATGGGGAAGCACGGAAGGCATTCGCACCGCTGGTCCCGGAGTTTGAACGCATGTTTGTGCTGGCACAGAAGATGAATGCTCGTCGCGAACAGCGTGGGTCTATTGATTTCGATCTGCCCGAACCGGTTATTCAATTTGATGAATACGGCCAGATGCGGGGTATCGTGCGATCGGAACGAACCTGGGCCAACCGGTTGATCGAAGAATTTATGCTGGCGGCCAATGAATGCGTGGCCAGCTGGATTGAATCGTTGGGGGTGCCCAGCATCTATCGTATCCATGAAAAGCCGGACACGAAACGCGTGGCGAACTTTGAGGAGATCGCCGCCCATTTCGGCTACTCGCTAGGAATCGGCGCGTTACCGGTCAAGCGGGTGGAATTGCGCGGCGACCGGCGGGAAAGAATACGCCGGGGCAGCGGCGAAAAGCGGATGCGCGAGATTCCGGAGGATATTCAAATCACGCCGCAGATGTATCAAAAGCTGACCGAGAGGCTAGCCGGCAAACCGGAAGAGCGCATCCTGACGTACCTGATGCTGCGTTCGCTGAAGCAGGCGAGATACAGCGAACATAATGAAGGCCATTTTGCGCTGGCGACGGCGAGTTATACGCACTTTACGTCTCCCATTCGCCGCTATGCGGACCTGACCGTCCATCGCATCGCAAAGGCGCTGCTCACAGGGGGGATCAGCGGCCATCACCAAATTGCGGACAGTTCGGGTTATCTGGCAAAACGGAGAAGTCGGCGCGATGCGGATAAGAAGAACGCAGATTCCTCAACTTCGCTTCGTTCTGCTCGGAAGGACACATTTGCGGAAGAGGCCATTTCAATAACCGCGTCGCCCATCGAAGATCATGAATTGGCCGCCATTGCGCAAGAAGCAAGCCAATGCGAGCGTCGCGCGGCTGACGCGGAACGCGAGCTGATTGAATGGAAGAAGGTCCGCTTCATGCAGGACCGCATCGGCGAAGAGTTCTCAGGCATTGTGCTCAACGTGACGAAGTTCGGATTATTTGTGGAGCTGGACAATCTTTTTATCGAGGGGCTGGTTCCGCTGGCCACTTTGCAAGGCGACCGGTACCGCTTTAACGAATACAGCCGGCAAATTCTTGGCGAATCCAGCGACCATAGCATTTCCGTTGGAGATGCTGTGCAGGTGATCCTGGACCGCATCGACGCGGTAGAAAATAAGCTGCAGTTCGCTCTGGTGGAAGAGGATCGCAGGGAAGCCAAAAAATCATTTCCCCCCAAAGCAGTCAGGCATCCAAAAAAGAAGAAAGACAAGCATTCGAAAAATAAGAAACCAAACGATAGCTCTCAAAAACGTTCTTAACTGGATTTTTTTTGATTTCTAAAAGAAGGCCTTCGAATGAAACGTTACATACATATTTTTTTGGTATCGTTGCTGTTCCCTGCAGTGGGAGCAACCGCCCAGATTGGCATCTATGGGCAATTCAGCGCGGGCAAGCTCAATTTTCCGTATTCACATTGGATATACGGTCCAACATTGGGTGCCTATTTCGCGCAGCAGCATTTCAAGATATTACGCACCGGCATCGATGTTCGGGGGGCGTTTCTAGGAAACTCAGGGGACACGGTGTGGAACAGCGGCTTAGCGGGGTTACGGGTGGGCCTCAAACCGCATGTGCTTCCCATTCAACCCTACGTCGAAGGATTGATCGGCGGCGCACATACCGAATTTGGTGACGGTTTTTCGCGAACGGTGACCACCAATTTCGAATATCAGGTTCTCGGTGGAGTGGACCTTACAGTGTTGCCCCATATAGATTGGCGTGTAGTGGAGTTTAGCTATGGAGAACTTCCAAACCTGAACAGCGGCATGGATTCCAAAATGCTCAGCACAGGTGTTGTTGTACGCTTGCGTTAAGGAAAATTTGCAGAAGATAGAGCCACCCACACATCATCCCAGGAGAAGTCTATGATCCATCTCGAAGATGCACGTCGAATCATTGCAGCCGCAGAAAAGAAAGCCAAGGAAATTGGACAGCCGATGAATATTGCCGTCGCCGACGGCGGTGGAAATCTGGTGGCCCATGTCCGTATGGATGGGGCCTGGATCGGCAGTGTCGATATTTCAATTAAAAAAGCATATACGTCCCGCGCTTTCGATATCAGCACGAAAGATCTCTCCACCCATAGCCAGTCGGGCGGCCAGTTTTTCGGGATTCATGCCTCGAACGACGGCAAGATCATGATATTCGCGGGCGGTATACCGCTCAAACGCGACGGCAAAGTGGTGGGCGCTATTGGAGTCAGCGGTGGCTCGGGTGACCAGGACCATGCCGTCGCCGAGGCTGGAGCCGCAGCGTACTAAATCCAACTTATAGTCTGACCAAAATCTGAAAGGACTGAAAATTATGGCTACAAATCGAGGCGTCGTATATCTCGGCCCGGGAAAAGTTGAAGTGCAGTCCATCGATACTCCAAAGATGGAAAATCCGCGAGGGAAAAAGATTAATCACGGCGTCATCCTGAAAATCGTGTCCACGAACATCTGCGGGTCCGACCAGCACATGGTGCGCGGACGGACCACTGCTTCGGTTGGCATTGTGCTGGGCCATGAAATTACCGGCGAAATCATCGAAAAAGGAAGCGACGTCGAATATCTCAACGTCGGCGATCTGGTTACGGTCCCGTTTAACGTGGCCTGCGGCCGTTGCAGGACCTGTCGTGAGCAACAGACGGGTGTTTGCCTCAACGTGAATCCCGGACGTGCGGGCGGCGCATATGGGTATGTGGATATGGGCGGCTGGATCGGCGGCCAGGCCGAATATGTCCTGGTTCCTTATGCAGATTTCAACCTGATCAAATTTCCGGATAAGGCGCAGGCCATGTCCAAAATTCGCGATCTAACCATGCTTTCCGACATTCTGCCGACCGGCTTTCATGGCGCCGTGAATGCAGGAGTTGGCGTCGGATCGACGGTATACATCGCGGGTGCGGGGCCGGTGGGATTAGCTGCGGCGGCTTCAGCGCAGATTCTAGGCGCCGCGGTTGTGATGATCGGCGATATGAACGAGGAACGGTTAAGGCACGCGAAGAAAGTTGGATTCGAACCAATCGACCTGACGAAGAGCGATAAGCTGGAAGAGTTGATTGCTCAAGTGGTGGGTGTGCCGGAAGTCGATGCATCTGTAGATTGCGTTGGGTTTGAAGCTCACGGACATGGCTCTCAGCATGATATCGAAGCGCCGGCTACGGTTCTTAATTCATTGATGACCATTACTCGCGCCAGCGGCGGTATCGGCATTCCGGGGCTCTACGTTACCGAAGATCCGGGTTCGAAAGACGAGGCGTCGAAGCACGGGAATCTGCGCATGCGGTTTGGACTGGGCTGGGCGAAATCGCAGCGCTTCTACACCGGACAGACGCCGGTTCTGAAGTACAACCGACAGCTAATGCAGGCCATTCTGTACGATCGGCTGCCGATTGCGAAGATTGTGAATGCAACCGTTATTTCTCTTGACGATGCTCCCCAGGGATATCAGGACTTCGATAAAGGGGCAGCGAAGAAATTCGTACTCGATCCTCACGGCGCGCTGGGAAAAGTCTCGTAGAGGGAAACATTAGCTAAGTCATGCTGAATAAGCAGCGAACGAAGAATCCAGAGGGGATGAGCGTCGAGTTTGTCGTTGTTCGGCTTCCGGATTCTTCGCTGCGCTCAAAATGACATTCCTGAGTCTAGAAATTGCTTCCCTGAATTTGCCTCAAACCTGTACATCGCCGGACTCACCTGCATTGCCCAGTACCACTTTGATGTCCATACGTTTCTGGCCGCGGAAGATGGTGACGGTTACCGTTTCGCCCGCCTGATGCCCATCCATAATTTCTGCGATGTCCTGGTCATTCCGCACCTGGTCGCCATTGATAGCGATCAGTAAATCTCCGCCAATAAAGATGGGTGTATTGCCGAGATACGCTTTTTGCGTGCCGCCGTGGATTCCGGCGTGTTCCGCCGGCCCGCCGGAAACCGCGCGTTCCACCAGCACGCCGTAGGAAGCTGGCAACCCAAGCTGGTTGGCGATGTCGGGCCCGATCGGCAGGCCGACAATTCCCAGCGATGGACGCAGGACTTTACCGTAACGGGCAAAATCATTCAGGGCGGCCTTGGCGGTGTCGATTGGAATGGCAAATCCAATGCCGGCGTTCTGGTCCGCTCCGCCGCCAGTGTCGATCATGGTGGTCATGCCGATTACGTCGCCGCGTGAATTGAGAAGCGGACCGCCGGAGTTTCCTGGGTTGATCGCCGCATCCGTCTGGATGGCATCTGAAATCAGATTTCCCATCGGGCTGCGCACGGACCGAATGGAGCTGATCATGCCGCGCGTCATTGTTCCGCTCAGGCCGAATGGATTGCCAATGGCATAGACCAGCTGGCCCACCTGAAGTCCCCGGGAATCAGCAAGGGTGGCGGGCTGCAGATCCGGGGCGTCGATCTGCAATAAAGCCAGGTCGTGGGCTTTGTCGGTCAACAGTACCTTGGCCTTGTATTGCTTCTTGTTGTGGAGTGTTACTTCGACTGTCTGAGCGTTTGAAACGACGTGGAGATTGGTTAGGATGTGCCCTTGCTTATCGAGAATGAAGCCGGAACCCTGGCCCTGGGCGGGAACCGCGCCGTAGAAAAAATCGAATGTGACGGTGGTTGAAGTGATATTGACGACCGACGGAATCGCCTTTTTATAGACGGCAATATTGTTCTGCTCCGAAGGCAGCAACCCGGGCGCGGCTTCGGCCTGCGTCATCTGCGTGCCGCGCGGCAGACTGCCAGTGATTTGCTGCGAAGAAATATTGGCGAAGGGATGGTAAAACCAGCGAGCACGATTGCCGGTGGATGGAGCATGCGTGGTAACAAAATAAAATCCACCGAGTATCGCGGCTGTCAAAACCAGTAAGCGAGCTTTCATTCGGTTCACGACTCCTCAACTTTCCGCCGTGCAGCCACAAATTTGCGGCATGCCATTATGAGAATTATTTTAGCCGCGTTGCCCCGACGGTACGCGCACGGACCATGCTTCAGTTAGGGATCGCGGCCAAGGTTTGCAGTTCCCTCAGAATCTGATGCACCTGCTTCGCTGTATTTTCTACAGACTCTGAGTTTTCGATGACGAAATCGCAGAACGGCGCTTTTTCTTCATCCTTGATCTGCATGGAAATCCGCCTGCGGCCATCTGCTTCCAGTGCGGATCGTTCCTTTGGCGTGAGGTTGCGTCCGTCGCTTAGACGGGCAATATATCGTTGGATTCTTATAGCTTCTGGCGCGATCACCAGGATCAGCTTGTCAAAACGATTTCGCAGGCCCGGCGCCGTCCCGGCGCAGTCCGCCTCGAAGATCAATGCGGATTCCACCATTGCAATTGCATTCGGATCATTGCGAAAGAGGAGGTCCATCCGTCTCTCCTGTTCGGCGATCACCGCGGGATGGACAATACGGTTCAATTCATTCAAGCGGTTTGTAGAGAATACATAATTCGCCAGCGCGAAGCGGTCAATCCTGCCATCGGGCTGAACCAGCGCGGGCGCATCCGGATATTGGCGAAAATGGGAGAGCAATTCTCGATACACAGACTGGCCGGGCTGCATCAGTTCTCGCCCGATGATATCCGCCTCAAGAACCTGAACGCCCTCGCGGGCGAACATGCCGGCGACCGTGCTTTTGCCACTTCCACGTCCGCCTGTCAACCCGACCCGCAGCATAATATTTTCTCCGCAGCCTTACGAGACCGGTAGTCCGCGACGAAGCCGCGCGGCACGGACAGTATTCGACATCAGCATGGCGATCGTCAGCGGACCGACTCCGCCGGGTACGGGAGTGTAGTAGCTGGCAAGCGCAAAGGCATGGGGGTTGATGTCTCCCATCAATACCGAACCCTTTTCGCGAAAAACAGTTTCGCGTTTGGTGTTGCCGGAAAAAAAGCGCTCTAAGTCTGCATACGTTGTGATCCGGTTCATGCCCACGTCAATAAGCACCGCGCCGGGGCGCACCATCTCCAGTGAAATCAAGCCGGCCTTTCCAATTGCCGCGACCAGGATGTCTGCGGTGCGGCAGACCGCTGCAAGATCTCTCGTTTTGCTGTGGCAAATGGTGACGGTCGCATTTTCCTGTAACAGCAGCATCGCCATCGGTTTGCCGACGATATCGCTGCGGCCTACGACGACAGCGTTGACTCCGGCGATCCGAATCCCCGTGCGCTTCAGCATCTGGATAATCCCTGCCGGCGTGCAGGGCGCAAGTGTCGGCTGTCCGCTTTGCAAACGGCCGGCATTCACGGGGTGAAACCCATCCACATCTTTATCGGGAGAAACGGCTTCCAGTAGTCGCCTGGTATCGATATGGGCCGGCAATGGCAGCTGAATCAAAATTCCATCCACATCCTCGCGTGCATTCAACTCGGCGATTAACGAAAGCATCTGCTCGGTGGTCACCGATGCGGGCGGTGTAATCAGTTCACTGGCGATTCCCAGCGCGGCGCTGGTTTTGACTTTGTTGCGAACATAGATTTCAGAGGCTGGGTTGTTACCCACCAGTACCACTGTCAAGCCGGGCCGAATGCCCAGGAAATGCAGTTCTTTTATGTCATCCGCGATGTCGGCCTGAATCGCGGCGCCGATTGCATTTCCGTCCAATATTTTCGGGGTTACAGTCATGTCCATAGTAAGGAGTAAAGAAAAAGGATCTTATTTCATCGTAACGGATACGGTTTCAGAATGTTTGCTTACTTCTCAAGCGGCGAACCGCTGGCTTCGCAGAAAGCCGTCCTTCAGAATGCAAATATTTGCGCAACGCAAAAAGGGTGCCCAACGGTACTCGTCTTTCGGTAACGAAAGTACGCTAATGCACACGGGAAATTTGTCGAAAAGCAATACAGCAGCGAAAAATTGACGTATTTAAAGACAGTGGGGAAACAGTCGAATGATTCCCTGAAAAATGTAGCGGTGCTTTATCAGATTCCTTAGCAACAAATGGGAGGTAATGTGTGTCTCATGTATTGAGAGCGCTCCCGGCTTTGACCGGTATCTGCAATAGGGAAGGGGACCCATCCATGATGTCTCGAACTCACGTCGAGAAATTTCCTGCGGTGGAACTACAGGAACTGCGCGATGGCTTACTGCAGAACGGCCTGGACAGCTGGCAGGCAGCCGAGCTGGTCAGCAGTTTCCTGGCGGGACGAGGCTATGGAGTGTCACGCCAAAGCGCGCGCGATGCGGTAATCCGCTTCGAGGGATCAGGACGTTCCATCGATGGAATACAGGCTGAGCTGGAAAAATTGGCGATGGTGATGTAGACGATTGCAATTCGCTAGGCGCGCACCATCGCGCGCGATACTTCGTGCAGTAAAGTTCCCGAGGACAAAAACCGTTCCAAAGCTTTGGTTGCGCAGCCCTCTCCGCAGATGTGATGAACTTTTGGATTGCGCGATTCCGCCCCATCCCATGGAACCAAAGTAAAGTGCCGCGCCGGTTGCCCTTCTTCAAAACAAAACACATCGCCCAGGGAAATCATCCACCAGTGGTTGGACTCCAGCTTGGTGTTCCCGCAAATGTCACAGATAAACGATTCATCCCAAGCCATTTGGGCACCCTTCCATTTGCGTCCACAAAAAATAGATGAAGGAGAAGCGATTTTGTTGCGAATAGTGATTTTATTTTCGTACAGAGAGAGAAAAATGCAAGTTTCAATTTCGATCCCGGGTGAGATTTCAGTTTCATCCGACGATAAGAGATTGATTTAATTGGTCGGGACGGGCAGATTTGAACTGCCGACCCCTCGCACCCCAAGCGGTCTGACGGCATTTTCTGCCTTTTCCCGTCCAGTACCTTAAAGTGCTTTGGAGTCAGTATTCATGCGCTTTTACACGCGTTTTTCTGTTGGACGTTCTACCACCATTTACTGCCGAAATTCATCCAGGGTCCCCACAATTGTGCCCACAGTTTCCAAGACAATTTCTTTGCGAAGGTCAGAGATCGCAATCCGCAACAATACAGACGAACGTTGAAACTATCGCTTCCGCGCCTGAACGCCGTTCCATTCTTTGCGATAGCCTCCATCGGGGTCGTAGGCCAGCACCGTATACACTCCCGGTTCACGCACCAGCGGTGTAAACGAGTTGCCTAAGATTCGCAATGTATAAACGATCTCGCCATTTTTCTCATCATGCACCTGCACAACCGGGTCGTGAAAATCAGGCGTCTCAATGCGATCAAGCTGCCAGTGCGCTCCCCACAACCCGTTGTCGAGCTGATTGATCGTGATTGGCCATCCATTGTACGGTTTGGCTCCGGGGGCGGATGGATCGACCCACCGCGGCCATTGGGTGATCGACGTTTTGCGTGTGGCGCGATTACATCTGAGAATTGTGTATCCCGTCACTCGAAAACGCAGATCGCGAGGTCCCGGACCAGAATATTGGGCCGGATTCGCCACCGCGAGAACTGTCATACGATTTCCGAATGCGTCCATATAATCACCGGTATTGGGTGCTCCCGGCAAGGCATTGCGCGCTGGATTCGGAGGAAACCAGCGACGGGGCCAGATATTCGAAATCGCTGGCGTGCACACCGCATAAACTCCGTCGCGGAACTCCTCCACTCCATAGTGCGAGGTGGTGCCCAAATGTTGATCGCCGGAGAGATGCGGCGCGAACGCCTTGCGCCATTTGCGAATCGCCGCGTCACGCCCATGCTGCGGCCATGCGCCGGAATCGTAATCGGCGACCAGATGATCGCCTGTCAGATACGTTCCCACCGGCGGAATCGCATTCTCCTGTTCATGATCGTCATTAACTATTCCATTCGGTTCTGTGTGGAGACAGCCTAAAACAGTCTGCGATACAGCGAACTTCATCCATGTCCCGCCACTCCAATCCGCCGCCCATGATTCCAGAAAGTCGATCTGACGCTGTCCCAGCAATTCCGCATCCAGATTGTTGCTTTGCGTCAAAGAGTCCCAGCCTGGATTTTCCGCGAAACCGTTAGCGATTTTCCCCGTGGGTAAAAGCTGAGTAGGGGCGGATTTCCATTTGCGGTCTTCCAGAATTGCGAAACTGATGCCACCCCAATGCAGTTCCGTGTAATAGACCGTGATGCCCTGTAGTATTGGCGTTGGGTCGAACGGATCGGGCAAGTGCGACGTCTGCAGCCGCTGCACCATATTTACCCAACGGGGCGACATTATGTAACCGCCAGAATCGTCCGCGGCTTCTTCCGTCAACGCAGGATTCGTTGGACGACCACCGCACCCCCAAATATTGCCGTGATACATGTCATGATCGTCCGTCATGCATGCCGAGGGAATCTCCCGCGTAAGATCACGGACGGCCCACCCGAAAATGAACCACTTGCGCAGGAAATCCAGCATCGTAGCCCCGATAAGGTCAGGTGCGCGGCTTACAAGCACACCGAAACCACCAACAGGCTCATAGATCTGATCGCCGGTCCAGAACAGAAGGTTCGGTTTGTGGTACGCAAGATTCGTGGTGAAATCAGTATGCGGAAAACCCAAATCCCAGATACACGTCAGGAGACCAACGACAACCTCATCCTTACTTGCGGGATCCTTGCGGATGATCCCTTCATAAGAATGTTGCTTGAGCGTTCCGCTGCCGTCCGGCGTCGAAAAGAGCACGCGATACGTTCGATCCCGCGTCGCATCCCAGGATGAAACCCGGAACGTTGCGTTCCAAGCATCCGGATCGAGGTCGGCGGTGGCAATCGATGTCCAAGAATCACCATCGCGTATTTCAAGTGTTGCCGTTTGAGGTACATTGCCCAACGGTGGAAACTGCGCAGACAGTTTCATCGTGCCTTTGCTTACTGTGTACAGAGTGAAGAAAATGGGTCCGAATGCTCGTTCGTCATGCTTATCCACCTTACTCCCAGCAACTGTCCAGTCGGCAAACCAGAAACGCATTGTTCCGCCTTTATCCTGGTTCGGCGGATACAGAGTGTCGTCCTCGACAGGATGAAGTGGCACCGGAGTAGGATCCACGGGCCCCGAGCTACAAACGAGCGCGATACCACCCGTAAGCCAATCGTCAGGGACCTCACGCGTCGTTTCCACTGTGTGTTCGCCATGAACGCTGGTGGCCCGCAACGATACCATGTATCCAGTTGCCGAGGGTCGTGCGTGTAACTGTAAGTGCATCTCACTGGCCAAATCGATGCGAGGAGCCGAAGTCTCCAGCGTGCCAATAAATAGTCTTCCATCGGCATTCACGCCAGCATTCATCCCCTGGCCGTAGATTGCTGTCGCACGATAGTCGTTCATACCATTTTTTATGCCAACACGAAATCCCACAAACCCGCGCTTCCGCAACTCATTGCCGATCGGTCCCAGACGTACGCCGAGCGCAAGATCGCCTATTCGGGCCGCAACGTCCCGAGTAAGCAATGCAACATTACGATCACCTCCCGGCGAAAAACACTCCAGCCTGCCTTCGTGTACGCGCCAATCCTGTAGAGGATTCGACCAATATTCCGGCCCGGGCCATACACGATTCGTATCTGGAGACCACATACTCCGAAACAATACTTGTGGCTCCGTCTGGGTCTCGGAACCTTGCACTGGGCGTGTCAATGTAAGCGCTGCCGCACCCAGGGCTGTACTGCCGGCCTTTTTCAGGAAAGATCTGCGATCAAATAGATCCTTCATCTTTAAGACTCCCCTTTTATGCCTACAAAAATATTGATTTTTCCCTAAATTCCGCAGAAATAGAGCTTCGTCATTGGCTAATTTATTCCCATCCTGGAGGTGCGACGAACCCATGTCCCATCTGCTCGATGAATGCCGCAACTTGAATCGTTGTGCGATCCCCGTACAAAGGCCCAACGATCTGCACACCAATCGGTAACCCTTCGCTCGATTTGCCAACCGGCGCAACCGATGCCGGTAAATAAAAGCCGCAAGTGATTCCCGGCCAGAAGAGCATATCGTTGTAAGCGATCTCACGGCCATCGACCGAATAGCTGCGCTCCCACGTCGTGCCCTTCTGCATATGTGGTAAGGCGGGCACTGCAAATGCAGGACACAGTAAAACGTCCCATCGATCAAAGAATTGTGCCCAGGCGTGACAAATCTTGTGGCGCTCCTCGTTCAAACGCAACCATTCGTGATGTGTCATATTTGTGGCACGTAATGTTAACGCTTCAGTACCCATATCATCGAGGCGAAGCTGTGCCTTGCGGGTGCGCTTCCGTGTCGACTCTTCCTCGGAATCCCACGCGCTCAATGCCGCTTCTAACAACGCTACATAAAGGCGATACGCCGCGAGAGAGTCAAAGGCCGGGCGTGCGGTGCGACTGACTTCAGCTCCGTCGCGTTCAAGCCGCATCGCTAACGCTTCAATGGCAGCCGTTATCTCATTGCTGGTGGCCTGTCCCGACTCCTGCGACCACACCGCGATGCGAAGGTCTTGCAGCCGACGTGCACGCGGCTTGGGTAGGTTCAACACCAGACCCGTATCGAGCGTATCTGGACCGCAAAGCGAATCCAGCGCCAGTTGTAGGTCGCGCGCTGAACGTGCGAGTGGTCCCAACACATTGATATCATCAGGTGCAGCCGTCTCCGCCACGGAATGACCACGCATCGGGCACAGTCCCCACGTTGATTTATGGCCAAAGATGCCACAAAAGTGAGCTGGAACGCGGATAGAGCCGCCGATATCACTGCCGATCTCCAGGCCACTGAATCCCGCCGCTACCGCTGCCGCAGCTCCCCCGGAACTGCCGCCAGGGGAATATGCCAGGTTCCAAGGATTCGATGTCGCACCGTACACCGGATTGTAGGCCTGCCAGTCCGCAAGCGATACGGGCACATTGGTCTTTCCGAAGACTACTGCGCCTGCCTTTTCAATCCGTTGCACTGCCACCGCGTCCTGCTCGGCGCGATGGTTTTCACGTTCTGAAAGCCCCCAAGTTGTTGGGTGGTTCTTTAAATCAAAGCTCTCCTTGACTGTCATCGGAACGCCGAACAGTGGAGCAGATTTCATACCGTGGTTTTGATCGAGCATGCGGGCACGAACGCGGGCTCGCGTAAAATCTCGCACCACAACCGCCCCAATCCTGGCGTCGAAACGTTCGACGCGGTCAATACAGTGATCCAGGAGTTCCAAACAACCGATTTTTCCCGCACGCGTTAATTCCGCTAACCGCCAGGCTGGAGAAAATGCCAGGTCCATGGTGTCCTCATGCAAAGGAAAAAAATCGATCAATAACGTGGAAAATAAATATCGATAACAAAAGCTGATCCTTCTCTGCGTTAAACCGTACAACTACTGCTCTAGTTCTATTTGACCCATGTCGTACCATCCATCAGGTTGTCGTCCGTCAATTGCCAAACGTATGGCAGGTTTATTGGTTCGAGGATCAAGCAGGGCGATTCGAACATGATAAGTACCGGGGGATAGGTCATCCGGCACATACAAGGATTCGTCTACGACTGCATCGCCAGGAAGCCATTTAGTTACATGAGAAGGTATTCGAACGATAGCTTCGCCGTCTTTCGACTGTAGTTCCATGGCCAGCCAATATTCCTTGTACACGGGAGCAACTCCAGCATTGAGCCACCACATATGGATTGGCATCATGCTACCCAGCCGTACTGTTGTCGGATATTCCAAACGCCGCAATATAAGGCGATATCCCATATGCTCTTCAAAATCCTCAAACTGACTTCGCCATTCGGGAGGGATCGGAGAAGACTTTACATTCAATGAAGTAACATGCCAGCGTAGCGCCTGATCCAGAATGTATTTCACGTCTAAATTACCCCTTTTCCAACTGGAGGGAGTACCGCAAGTCTCCAGTGAAACGGGGCTGTGCTGCCATACGTTTTCGATTCCAGTACGTACCACCTCTTCTGGATATACATCCAGCATTTCCTTCCACTTGCGCATATCTCCAAGACAATCCAGCCTCCAGCCTGTCCCGTGTTGGGTCGCATAAGCCAAAGCTTCCGGCTGGTCGAAGTTCATCAACAATCGGGTGTGCGGAAATGCATTTAGCCAGATATCTATGAGTGGTTTTTGCGCGGAGAATGGCGGCATGTAGTCGCTCCATCCTTCTCCCCAATAACCAATCGAGGATATGTCGACGCTATCAAGGTATGGATTGCCGTCGTATCGCTTGCCGGCCTCGGCCACTAATTCACCCCAGTATTTAAGATAGAGGGGATCACTAAAATCGGGTTGCCAGATGTTCCCGTCTTTATCGGTTGATTTATTGGCACGCCGCGCCCCGGAAGCACGGTACCAATCTGGGAGCGGAATAATACGAGAATAGGGCATCAGACGGATAGCCAATGTCTGTCCATGCTGTCGAGCTTCCTTCAGGGCTAAATCAATAATGTCCCATCGAAACGTTCCATGCTCCGGTTCGAGGGTGTTCCAATACCAACGTAGGTATGCAATCGAAGCATCGGGGAAATCGGGCTTTTTAGCCGTCTGTGGCAGCTCTTTTACAGGACCGCTTTCCGACCAGGTAAATGGAGGATTTAGTTCTTGACCGTTGAACCGCTGAAATGTGGTGATGCCCATCCCTGGATTTACAATCACCCCCCGGATTTCAACCGGACGAATTATGACAGTGTTTTGTTGTGCATATCCTTGGATCGCTGCGGCAACCACGAGTAGCGCCAATACTCCAGGGTATAACTTCGTAGAATCCCTTTGCCCCGACATGTCTATCTCCTAGTGGAATCGTTTGATATTTTCAGGATCAAATGTGGTGGATATATGGCCGGAGACGCAAACTTTAAAGTTTTGTTGAGCGTCTAAGCCGTCGAGGTCAGTCGCTTTGAGACGCACTGTATAAACTCCCGGTTCGGTATATGCGTGCTGTACGTCTCTGCCCTCCGATGTCACGCCATCGCCAAAGTCCCAGATGTAGGAGAGGACTGGATCTTCACCATTGTCTTTTGCCGAGAAGCTTATCGTTTCTCCTGTGTCTCCATCCGATGGATGAGCTATCTTTACATCCGGTGCTCCTGCAGGAATTCGAGTGTCAATAATTTTCAATATTCGGACGGAGTGAGGGGGCTGCTGAATCATCAAAGCCGTGGATGGTCGAACCAGAACCGGCTGATTTTCCAACACGTCGGTAAC
>Ga0134128_10001212_pt1 | contig 33796 bp, 30 predicted proteins | sample KB31754_FD_96462 | JGI IMG/M metagenome (GOLD analysis project Ga0134128, IMG submission 96462) | Terrestrial soil microbial communities with excess Nitrogen fertilizer from Kellogg Biological Station, Michigan, USA - KB3-175-4 | ecosystem: Environmental > Terrestrial > Soil > Unclassified ...
CAGAGAGCTTTCGCGCCAATCGGCGTCCCCGACCTCACATTGCTCCACCCGTCACGGGCCGCGCCGGGATCACGGCGGAGACATTGTTCCTCAGAGACGTCGCCGTTCCGTTTCCCAACCGACTTGCGGCGGTAACTTGAGGCCATTCTCGATGCGCCGCAGACAGGCAACGGACGATTTCGCGCGCTTATGCATCGACCATTCGCGATGACTATCAATTAGATAGATCGCTTTCTCCGCCGACCTTGTAACTATCTGGTTATTGCGATAGCGTCGAGGCGGAAGGAAACCGGCGCGTTGTCGCTGGCGCCGGGGGGCTGCGGGAGCGGAACAGGTCATGCAAAATATCTATTTTCAAAAGTCCTACCAGCGAGGTTTCGGCACCTATCCGCTCAGGGGCGCCGAACTGAGCGCGGCGATGGAGGCCGCGATGGACATTGGCTATCGCGCCTTCGATTGCGCGCAGATGTATGGAAACGAGGAAGATGTCGGCTCGGCGCTCGCATGCGCGAATGTCCCGCGCTCCGAACTTTGCATCACGACCAAGGTGCACCCCGACAATTTCTCGGAGGAACGGTTCCTTCCCTCGGTGCATGCGAGTCTGAAGGCGCTCAGGCTCGACTATGTCGACGCCCTGCTACTGCACTGGCCACCAGTCGGCGGGGACGTCGCACCCTCGCTGCGCCTCCTCGAAAAGGCGCAAAGCGAGGGTCTCGCGCGCAGCATCGGCGTCAGCAATTACACGGCGAGCATGATGCGCGCGGCGCGAAAGATCGTCTCGACGCCGCTGGTCACTAATCAGGTCGAGTTTCACCCGCTCCTCGATCAGTCTGCGCTATTGAAGGCGGCGGTGGAGACGGGGATTCCGCTCTCGTCGTACTGCTCCGTGGCTCGCGGCGAGGTGTTCAAACATGCGATTTTTACCGAGATCGCCTCCAACTACGGCAAGCAGCCAGCTCAGATCGTGCTCAGATGGATCCTGCAGAAGGGAGTGGCGATCAATACAATGTCCGCCAAGCCCGCCAATATCGCCGCCAATTTCAACGTGATGGACTTCACCTTGTCGAGCCTCGACATGGCGCGGATCGATGCGATGACGGCTATCGGCTATCGCATAATCAAGAAGGGTCTCTTGCCCTGGACGCCTGCCTGGGACTGAGACGCCGTTTGATGTTTCGGCAAAGGGAGGGAAACATGATTCCTGGTCAAAAGAAGAAATTCGGTCGCGTCGATCTCGAAGTGACAGCCTTCTCTTTCGGAACGGCCCCGTCGGGGAATTTCCTCAAGCCGGTTTCCGAATCTGACGCTCAGGCGATGTTCGAGACGGCGTGGGACGCGGGCGTGCGGCTTTACGATACTGCGCCGATGTATGGACACGGTCTCGCCGAATTGCGCACCGGGCACTACCTGCGCTGGAAACCCCGCGACGAATATGTGCTGGCGTCCAAGGTGGGGCGGCTGCTCAAGCCCGCGAAGCGCGAAACGATCGATTTTACGCCGTGGTCCGACGCAGCTCCCTTCACGCCGCATTTTGACTACAGTTATGATGGGACCATGCGCGCGTTCGAGGACTCGCTTCAGCGGCTTGGACTCGAAAGGATGGACATCTGTTTCATCCACGACATCGACCGGTTCACGCGTGGCGACGAGCAGCCCGAAGTGTTCAGGCAGGCGATGGATGGTTGCTGGCGAGCGCTTGAGAAGCTGCGAAACGAGCGCGTCGTCAGAGCGATCGGCGTCGGCGTCAACGAATGGGAAGTCTGCTACGAGGCGCTGAAGCAGCGGGATTTTGATGGGTTTCTGCTTGCCGGTCGGTACACGCTACTGGAACAAGAAGCGCTCAATGGTTTCCTGCCGCTCTGCCAGGAGCGCGGCGCCGCCGTGATCGTCGGCGGCGGCTTTAACTCCGGCATCCTAGCAACAGGCGCGCGACCGGGCGCGAAATACAACTACTCGCCGGCGCCGGGCGCGGTCATGGAGAAGGTCGCCCGAATCGAGAAGGTTTGCGCGGAATTCAACGTTCCGCTTCCAGCCGCCGCTCTCCAATTCGTCACCGCGCACCCGGCCATTCCGTCTTTTATCGCCGGCACACGCAGCGTGGAGCAGTTGAAACAGAATCTCGCCTGGTTCAGCCATCCCATTCCCGCGGCGTTCTGGGAAGAGCTAAAGCGAACCGGCCTGCTACGGGAAGACGCGCCGACCCCTTGACTAGGCCGCCGATCTCTCAAACCCGGAGCGAGGCCCAAAATGGGCCTCGCGAAACAGCGCCCTTCACCACGAGGACATGCCCTTACTTGGACGCGCGCGCCGGCGCATGCGGCGGCCGACTACCGATCTGCTACGCGTTACCCAGTATCATCGAACTCGCCTTTTCCCCGATCATGATCGAAGCCGCGTTCGTGTTCGAGCCGACCACCCGCGGCATCACTGAGCTATCGCAAATCCTCAGTGCGCTCACGCCGCGCACCCGAAGTTCCGGATCGACGACGGCCTCCGCGTCGACGCCCATCCGGCATGTCCCAACGGGATGGTACGATGTGCGGCCGTATTGGCGAGCATAGCTCTCGAAATCGGCTTGCGTGCGAACGTCACGGCCCGGGAAATGCTCCTTGCGAATGTAGCGGGCCATCGAGGGTTGGTTCAGGACATCTCGGCTGATTTTGATCCCTTCGACGGAGACGCGCAGATCGGAGGGATCTCCGAGAAAGTTCGGATCGATGATCGGCATCGCTGAAAGATCGGAGCTACGCAATTTGACCGAGCCGCGAGCTTTCGGGCGCAACGTATATGAATTCAGCGTCACGCCCGACCCCGACGGGATCTTCGGCACGCCCGCCTCGACGCCGGCGCCAATAAGGAAGTGGAACTGCAGATCGGGCACGGGCGCCGAACGGTCAGCGTACCAGAAAGCGCCGCCTTCCACCACGTTGGAGGTGACTGGTCCTTTGCCGAAAATAAGGTATTCGAGCCCGGCCCAGGCCATCCAATGCGGTTTGGCGTATTTGTCGAGGCTGTAGGGCCCGCTAAGCTCATAAACGATGTCAACGCCGAAATGGTCGTGCAGGTTCCTGCCAACCCCGGGAAGGTCCGCGACCACGGACAGCCCTAGAGCCCGCAACTCGTCCGCCGGACCCAGACCGGAGAGCAACATGAGTTTCGGCGAGCCTATCGCGCCAGAGGAGATGAGAATTTCGCGCTCGGCGCGCATCAACTTGGGGCGGCCATCCTCGATCAATTCGACGCCGACGGCGCGGTCCTTCTCGAAGACAATGCGACGAACCAGCGCGCCTGTCATCACGGTGAGGTTGGGGCGGCCGAGCGCTGGCCGAAGATAGCCAGTAGCTGCGGAACATCGGCGCGCATTGCGTATCGTCGTTTGGTAGGCGGCCGTTCCCTCCTGCCTTGGTCCATTAAAATCGGGGTTATACGGCATGCCATATTCCTGGCACGCCCGCACGAAGGCCCGGGTCAAGCGATGAGGCGGCGCCAGCGACGAAACGCCAAGCGGACCGCCCACTCCGTGCCACTCCCCCGACAGCGTGTCGTTATCTTCCGAGCGCAGGAAGAACGGCCTAATTTCCTGGAACGACCAACCATGACAACCAAACTCCGTCGCCCAGCTGTCGTAGTCCTCGGGGCAGCCTCGTGTGAAAACCTCTGCGTTAATCGAGCTTCCGCCACCCAGCACCCGCCCTTGCGCATAAGCAATCTCACGGTTGTTGGCGTGGCGTTGCGGCGCGGTCTTGAGTCCCCAGGTCAGCGGCCCTGAAGTCATTTTGTAAAAGCCGACGGGCATGTGAATATATGGATTGGTGTCCTTGGGACCCGCCTCGATCATCAGCACGCTAATGTCGGGCTTCTCTGTCAGCCGAGCCGCCATGACGCAGCCAGCAGAGCCGCCGCCAACGATGATGTAATCAACCATGGTGTCCTCCCGCCGCGCCTGGCCCTAGGCGACCCAGCGGGCGCGCTCCCGCAGTTCGAATAGTGTCGACTTGATCTGAACAGACTCCCCGATGCCATATTTTCTGGTTTCGCGCCCAGTGCCCAACTGTTTGAACCCGCCCGTAGCGCGAAGGCTGGCATCGGCGATCATAGCGGGCTTCCCCATTGAATTGACAGAACATTCATATTTCGTATAACTAACTGGTTATTTATTGCAAGGGCCTCCACCCCAGATTCGTTACCGCGATTTGGGGCGCGGCTCAACTTTTGAATGGCGAGTGTTTCACGCCAGTCAGCACGCGGAGCTTGGACCTTGGGTATAGAAATGAAGAAGGCTGCGCCCGAAAAGGTCGTCAGGCAGAGAGACCCCGACGGCACCAAAGCGCGTATCTTGGAGGCGGCAAAACGCGAGTTCGCGAAGCTTGGGTTCGGCGGCGCCCGCGTTGACAGCATCGCGACGCGGGCGAAAGCGAATAAGCGAATGATCTACCATTATTTCATCAGTAAGGAAGAACTTTTCACAGCCGTGATAGAGGAGGCCTATCTCGAAATCCGCGTAGCGGAGCGGAAATTATCGCTCGATTCGCTTGAGCCCGAAGCGGCGCTGGAACGTCTGGTCCGATTCACCTGGAAATATTATCTAGCCAATCCGGAATTCCTCACCTTCGTGAATAGCGAGAATTTGCACAAGGCGCGCCATTTGAAGAAGTCCAGCGTCATGACTCAGGAGTACCCGCATTTCGTCGGCATCGTTCAAGGCATTATCGATCGTGGCGTCGCGAAGGGGGTATTCCGACCAGGCATAGATGCGGTCCAACTTAACATCACAATGGCCGCGATCAGCTATTATTACCTCACGAACCGTTACACCGGATCGATCATCTACGACCGCGATCTGATGGCGAAAGACCGGCTGGACGAACGATTGGAGTTCAACGTAGATACGATAAAGCGCCTTGTGCGGCCCGATCCACGCGTGCTTTGACGCAACGCCGCGTCGCCTTATGCTGGGGAGCCGCTGGGGGCTGCATTGAGCCGTATGATTGGCGAGAAGGCCATGCGATCGAGAACGTCGCGCTGGATATTGACGCCGGGCGAAACTTCGATGAGCGCCACGCCGTCGTCGTCAAGGCGAAACACGGCCCTTTCGGTAATGTAGAGGACCGCTTGGCCATTGGATCTGGCCTGCGCTCCGCTGAAGGTGACGTGCTCGACCTCTTTGACGAGTTTCGGCACGTCGCCCGCCTTGACGATTCGCACCCTACCGTCCGGGTCACTCTCGACTTCCAGGCCCTTCGCCTCAAAAGCCCCACAGAACACGACTTTGCGCGCCGTCTGAGTAATATCGACAAATCCGCCCGGGCCCACCAACCTTCCCCCGATCATCGAGACATTGACGTTACCCGCCGCGTCCATTTCGCCCATCCCGAGAAACGCCACGTCGATGCCGCCCCCAGAGTAGAAATCAAACTGATCGTTGGACGCGATGATGGCGTCGGGGTCGCGCGCCGACCCGAACATCGGTCCATCCAGCATTTCACCATTATGGATCCCCTGCTCGACGGTTCCCCAGTAATTGGCCTGACCGGCGGCGGCCACGAGCGCGGGAATCCCGCCGGGTATGCCAAAGCCAAAATTCACCGAGCGCGCCTCGCCGAGTTCCCGCAGCGCACGCTCGGCGATGATGCGTCGAATGCCCGTGGGCATTTCAAGCTTCGCGGCCGTTACCCGTTCGGAGAGCGGCGCCTCGCCGGAAATACTCGGCTCATATTTCGGCAGGTAGGTCTTGCGCGATTCGGGGGCCACAGTCACGCCATCGACGAGGACGCCGGGCACGCGCACCAGGCGCGCGTGCAACCCGCGTCTTTCGCGAATCGATTCCACCTGCGCGTAAACCCGGCCGCCGCAATTGCGGGCCGCCAGCGCTACGGCATGGCAATCGAGATCGGCGGGTTCCCGGTGGAGCGTGAGATTGCCTCGGGCGTCCGACTCGGTCGCGCGGATCAACGCGAAATCGATAGGAATGGGCTTGTAGCGGAGATATTCGCGGCCATCGATCGAGAGCAATTCGACCAGGGAATCTTTCGCAGCCGCGTTGCATCGCCCGCCCTCGCGCCGCGGATCCGCGAAAGTGCCCAGGCCGATTCGCGTTATCAACCCAGGCCGCCCCGCGCCAATCTCGCGCAACAGGTTGGAAATCGCGCCGCCCGGAAACGCGTAGGCTTCGATCAAATTGTCGGCGGCGAGTTTCTGCATGCGCGGCGACCAACTCCAGTGGCCACCGATGACCCGGCGCACCATGCCGGCATGCGCGAACCGGCTGAGACCGCTGTCGCGCCCGTCGCCAATGCCCAGCGCGTGCACGAGGGTGAGGTCACGCGGACTCCCGGTCGCCAAAAACGAGGCCTCGATCGCGGCGAACACATTATCGGCTTCCAAGAATATTCCAGACCCGGTCAGAGCGATGACGGCGCCATCGAAGATGCGACTGGCGATCTCGGAGGTCTGCAAAATCTCGACGGCTTTTCCCATTGCGCTTCCCTCATTCACCGACAATTCTAGGCCGCTCGCGACGGTCCCTCCCGCGGGGCGAATCCCTTGACGCGCCGATTGCGGGGCTATAAATAACTGGATAGTTACTATTCCAACGAATGTCGAGCGCCTTCGCTCTTTCGCGCCTCGGCCAACGAAAGAATCCAGGATCGGCGAGGAAAGACATGCTTCCTGTCCCCAAAGGCGATCGAGACACCTATCTGCAAATACGAGATATGGCGCGCATTTTTGCCGACGGGGAGGTGCGGCCGAAGGCGGAGGCGCTCGATCGCGACGAGAGCTTCCCGCGCGAATTGTACCAGCAAATGGGCGAGCTCGGCCTGTTCGGCATAACCGTGCCCGCCGAACTCGGCGGCGTCGGCCTCGATAGTTATGCCTACGCAATCGTCATGGAAGAACTGGCGCGCGGATATGCGTCCGTCGCCGACCAATGCGGAGTCGTCGAACTCATTGGGACGCTGCTCAGCCGATACGCAACCGCCGAGCAGCAAGCTAGATGGATTCCGGAGGTCGTATCCGCTCGGAGATTCGTGAGCTACTGCATTTCCGAGCCGGAAGCTGGTTCCGACGTTGGGGGTATCAAGACGACGGCGGTTCGCGACGGCGCCGGCTGGCGCTTGAACGGCGGCAAAATCTGGATTCATAACGCCCCGGTGGCCGATGTCGGCTTCGTTCTGGCGCGCACCGATCCCGCTGCCGGAAATCGTGGCATGTCGATCTTTATCGTCCCCCTCGATGCAGCGGGCGTCTCCCGAGGGCCAAAAGAACACAAGATGGGCCAGCGCGCGAGCCAGGTGGGCGCGCTGCACTTCGACAATGTCGCGCTTCCACAAGGGGCATTGCTGGGTCAGGAAGGGCGCGGCTTCCATATGATGATGAGCGCGCTCGAAAAGGGGCGCGTGGGCATCGCCTCGCTTGCTGTCGGCATTGCACAAGCGGGCCTCGAGGCCGCGCTGGAGTACACGCAGACCCGCAAGCAGTTTGGTCAACCGATCGGGGCCAACCAAGGCCTGCAATGGATGCTGGCGGACATGGTGAAGGAGATTACCGCCGCGCGCGCCCTCGTGCATCGGGCCGCGATTATGATCGACAATGGCGAACCCGCCAATGCGGCCTGCTCGATCGCCAAGTGTTTCGCGGGCGACATGGTCGTGGCTCAAACGGCCAATGCGGTTCAGATGTTCGGCGGCTCCGGCTATATCAGAGGTTTCGAGGTCGAGCGTCTTTATCGCGACGCCAAGATCTGCCAGATCTACGAAGGCACCCAGCAAATCCAGCGCACGGTAATCGCCCGCGAGCTGATAAAGAACGGAGCACGAATTTGACGGGCTATGCCGCGCTGATTACCGGCGGCAGCCGCGGGATCGGGAGAGGAATTGCGACCGCGCTCGCCGCGGAAGGATTTTCGATCGCGGTGAACGCCCTTGTCCACGACGAGGAGGTCGAAGAGACGATTGCGTCGCTGCGAAACCAAGGCGTCAAAGCCATAGCGGCCATTGGCGATGTGTCCGATCTATCGATCCATGGCTCGTTGCTGGAACAAGCGGAGATCGGCGTCGGTCCACTTTCGACGTTGGTCAACAACGCCGGCGTCTCCGTGCTTCGGCGCGGAGACCTTCTCGATGTCGCGCCCGAAAGCTATGATCGCTGCCAGGCTATAAATACGCGCGGCGCGTTTTTTCTCACCCAGGCATGGGCCAAGCGGGTGCTGGCGCAGCCCCGCGACGATGATCGTCATCGATCGATAATCACCATCTCCTCCTCGAACGCGGTCGCGGTTTCGATTTCGCGAGGCGAGTATTGCGTTTCCAAGGCGGCGACTTCGATGATCGCCAAGCTCTTCGCAGTTCGCCTGGGCGCCGAAGGCATTGGATCTTATGAAATTCAGCCAGGCTTAATTGAAACCTCGATGACCGCGGTGGTCAAGAACCTCTATGAACAGCGCATTCGCGAGGGGCTGATCGTCGCGCCACGGATGGGTCAGCCGTCAGACATTGGATCGATCGCTGCCGCCATGGCGACCGGCAAGCTCGCCTACTGCACAGGCCAGGCGGTGCACGCCGACGGCGGCCTCCTTATCCCTAGATTTTGATTCTGGAGCCCGTGATGAACTCATCCGAACTTACGCTTCCCGATGAGTCCGGCGGCTCGTCATTGTATCGGCTGCGTGGCGCTCCCGTCGCGACACCCTCCCCGCCGCACGTATTCAATCGCGTGGCCTTGTCGGCGGCCCACGTCGTCGCCGATCCCTTCGCAAGCCGGGAGCCGAGCGCCGGCCCGGCGATTGATTGGGATGGGACGATCCGTTTTCGCCGTCACCTTCTGGACCTCGGCATGGGCATCGCCGAGGCTATGGACACCGCGCAGCGTGGCGGCGGACTCGATTGGCAGGGCGCCCTGGAACTCGTTCGGCGTTCGCTCGACGCCGCCGCGCCGCAAGAGCGGCAGCGGATCTTCTCGGGAGCGGGAACCGATCAACTGGAACCGGGCGACGCGCGGGACTTGGACGACGTAGTGAGGGCTTATATCGAGCAGATCGAAGCGATTCAGAAGCTAGGCGGACGAATCGTTCTGATGGCTAGCCGTGCGCTGGCCCGCGTCGCCCGGACGGCCGCCGACTATGAAAACGTCTACCGCAAAGTTTTGGCCTCTTGCGAGCATCCGGTGATCTTGCACTGGTTGGGCGATATGTTTGACCCGCTGCTGACGGGATACTGGGGCGCGGGTCGCTTCGAACCCGCGCTGGAGACGGCCCTCGCGGTGATTGGCGCGAACGCCGGCAAGATCGAGGGCATCAAGATTTCGCTTCTCGATGCGGAAAAGGAGATTGTGATGCGTCGGCGGCTGCCGCCAACGGTCAAAATGTATACGGGCGACGACTTCAACTATCCCGAACTCATCAAGGGCGACGCGAGTGGCTTCAGTCACGCGCTGCTCGGCATTTTCGACCCAATCGCGCCCGCAGCATCAATCGCCCTCGCAGCTCTCGCCCGGGGCGACGCCAAAACCTTCGATGGGATTCTCGCGCCGACGGTTCCCTTGAGCCGCCTGATCTTCCGAGCCCCAACCCAATTCTACAAAACCGGCGTCGTGTTCCTCGCCTTTTTGAACGGCCACCAAAGCCACTTCGTGATGCTCGGTGGCGCGCAGTCCATGCGCCCGCTGCCCTACTTTACCACATTGTTCCGACTGGCCGACGAGGCGGGATTGCTGCGAGACCCGGACCTCGCCACGGCACGCATGCGCCGTTTCCTGGCATTCTACGGCTTCGGGGACTAATTCATTGCGCGCCTTAGAGGATCGCCTCGATCTTTGCTCCATCAACACCGCGACGCTAGGCCACAAAGCGCCCATCGGCGCGGTGATCGAGAGTGTCGCAAGATTTGGTTTCGGCGGAATCTGCCCCTGGCGCCGCGATCTGGAAACAGAGGACATCCACGCGGTATCGCGGCAAATCCGCGACGCCGGGCTTTCAGTATCAGGGTATTGCCGTTCCACCTATCTGCCGGCCGCCACGACCGAGGCTTTTCGCGCCAACGTCGAAGACAATATTCGCGCCATCGATCAGGCGGCGATTATCGGCGCCGCCTGCTTTGTAATGGTCGTGGGATCATTGCCCACGGGCTCCCGCGATCTTCCCGCCGCGCGAGACCAGGTGGCAGAGGGAACCGCGACGCTGTTGCGACACGCGCGCAGCGTCGGTGTGCGGCTCGCCTTGGAACCGCTGCACCCTATGTACGCCAACGACCGGTCGTGTCTGAATACGATCCAGCAGGCCCTCGATCTCGCCGATTTGCTGGAGCCGGGGGCGCCGGAAGCACCCGACCTCGGCCTGGCGATCGATGTCTATCACGTTTGGTGGGATCCCGCTCTGGCTGAGGGAATCGCGCGCGCCGGCGCCGCGCGTCGAATCCTGGGCTTCCATGTTTGTGACTGGCTGGTTCCGACGCGCGACTTCCTCACCGATCGCGGCATGATGGGTGACGGGGTGATCGATATCCCAAGCGTTCGCGCGATGGTGGAGGCGGCCGGGTACAACCAGCTCGTCGAGGTCGAGATATTCTCAGACCGCGACTGGTGGGCGCGTCCGCCCGAAGAAGCGCTTTCGGTTTGCGCACAGCGGCTGCAAACGGTGTGCTGAAACAAGCGCTGCGCTACTTGCCTGTAAAGGTCGGGCGGCGCTTCTCCCGGAAGCTCGCCACCCCCTCCTGTTTGTCGGAAGTCGCCGCGACAAGACCGCCCGCGAGTCGGTCGATCGCCTGTTCGCGACCTTCGCCAATCGCGGCGTTGAGAACGAGACGCGTCGTCTCCACCGCGCGCGGCGCCAATCCCGCGACTCTCGCGGCAATTTCTAGCGCCCGGACCACAGGAGCATCGGAGATCTCATTCAGGAACCCGACCGACCACAGCCGCTCGGCCGTGAGTTGACCCCCAGTCAGCGCCATTTCCCGCAGCAGAGCTTGCGGCAACAATCGCCCGAGCCTCTGGGCGCCGGACCAACCCGGCGTCACGCCGATCGAGGCTTCCGGCAATGCGAACAGCGCGCCCTTCGAGGCGATGCGGACATCGCAAAGCGCCGCCAGTTCAAGGCCGCCGCCGAACGCTGACCCATTGATCGCGCCGATGACGGGGACAGGCAGCCGCGCCAGCCTATCAAACAAGGCGTGACCGCCTCCGACCCAGTCTCGCCCGAACTCAACCGGGTCCAGTGCGCCCCATTCGGAAATGTCCGCGCCCGAGCAGAACGCGTCGCCGCCTTCGCCAGCGATCACGACCGCACGAACCTCGCGGTCGCGCTCCACCTGCGCGGCCGCGGCGGCGAGCCCTTCCAGCATCGCGCCATTGAGCGAATTGCGCTTACGTAGATTGTCGAGGATGCAAAGCAGCGTTGTCGCTCGACGCTCGATCCGCACCGTTCCCGTCATCGCCATCCCACCTTTTCGGGAGCAAGACCCAGGCCGGCGGCTCGCGCTTTCCACGTCTTCCGAACCGCTCGCGTCGGAGTCGACGACGGCGCTACGCCTTCGCCCTATTTGATTACCGCGACTTTGCTGCGATCCATGGTGATCGCGACCGCCGCCACAAGAAGAAACCCGAAAACGATCTGCTGCGCGAAGGCGCTGACGCCGACATACGTCATCCCTATCCGCACGACCTGAACGATCAACGCGCCGACAAATGTCCGCCATATCGAACCGACGCCGCCCGTGATCGCTGTGCCGCCGACGACGATGCAGGCGATGGCGGGCAGCAGGAACTCGTTGGCGAGTGTCGGAGAGCCGGACCCCAAACGCGCCGCCATGACAACGCCAGCAACTCCGGCCATCGTGCCCGACAAAACGTAGGTTGCGATCTTTGTGCGATCGACGTCGATTCCGGACGCCATTACCGCCCGCTCCTGCGCGCCGATGCCGCGCACGAGCCGCCCGAACGGCGTCAGGCCGAGTAGCGCGCTGAGGATCGCCAGAAAGACTAAGCCGATCCAGATTTCATTGGGAACGCCAGCGATCGCGCCCACCGCCCAGCTCAAGTTCCTCGCGCTGTCTTTCGCCGAAATATCGATCGATCGCTCGGTCGAGTACCAGTAGCCTGCCGAAGTGACGACGCCACTGACGGCGAGGGTCGCAATAAACGAAGGAATGCGGAGTTTCGTCGAGACGATTCCGCCAAGAAATCCGGCGACGGCGCCGCCAAAAATCGCCAGCGGCACGGCTGCAAACCCCAGACGCGGCAAATTCACGGCAAGGATGCAACTCGTCATCGAGGCGACGCTCTGTATTGACAGATCGATGCCTCCGATCATGATAACAAAAGTAACACCCGACGCGATCAGGAAAATCGTCATCGTGTCTGAAGTGATTGTAAGTAGATTTCCGATCGATAAGAACGTTCTATCATAGAGGCCGATGGATAGCACCAGCGCTGCCAATACGACAAGAGGCGCTAAAGTCTGAGCTTTTTCGCGTGAAATCGCCATTACTACACCATATGCTCGACAAGTTCGACCTGGGTAGGTTTCTTGCCTGGCGCGGCGTCGAAGGTGGCGACGATCTCGCCATCGCGCATGACGAGAATCCGGCTGGACATTCCGATTACCTCTTCGAGCGTGTCACCCAGAAGTATAACGGCCATCCCCTCTGCGGTCATGTCGCGAATGAGTTCGTAAACGTCCTCTTTAGCTCCCACGTCGATGCCCCGCGTCGGATGATCGAGAATGACGATGCGAACGCCAGCCACCCGCCACTTCGCCAAAACCACCTTTTGCTGATTTCCGCCAGAAAGGCTGCTAACCATGGTTGCCGTCGACGGGGTCTTGATCTTTAGCCGTGCGACCCAGTCTTGTGAAATCTGCCTCTCCTGCTTAAAGCTGATGACGCCGCGCGCTACAAATTTGGGCAGCGCGGCCAGCGTCATATTCTCGGCGACGCTGAAGGACGCAACGAGACCTTCGATCTTGCGTTCGCTGGGGATTAGGCCGATCCCAGAATTCTTGGCGTCATGGGCGGCCCGGAAGGTCACCGATTTGCCGCCGATCTTTAAGGCCCCGGTGTCGATTGGCTTATGTCCCGCCAAGCATTTCGCCAGATCCTCCCGGCCCGAACCGATCACGCCGGCAATGCCGAGGATTTCGCCTTCGTGGAGCGTGAACGAGACGTTGGAAAAGCAGCCGCGCTTGCCGAGATCGCGAGCCTCCAGCACCGGAACATTGGTGGCAGGCGCTTGTCGGGCCTCGCGGTAGTACTCGTTGTGAAGCTGCCGCCCCACCATATGCTGATGCAGCGTCTTGATTGTCGCGCTCTTGCCGGGAGTCTCGAAGACAATTTTTCCGTCACGCATGACATAGACGCGATCCGAAATCGCCAGCACTTCCTCCATTCGATGCGAAATGAAAACGATCGAGGCGCGCTGTTTGAGTTCCTCGACAATCCGGAACAGAAGATCGATTTCCTTTTTCTCCAACACTGAGGTTGGTTCATCGAGAAGGATGGTCACATCGCCATTGATCCGGCTATCGAGCGACAGAGCCTTGGCGATCTCAACCATCTGCCGATCGGCGAAGGTCAGATCCGCACATCGTTTGCCCGGATGCACGTCGAGTTGCACCTTGCGCAATTCGACCGCCGCGGCGGCGTTCATGCGCGCCTTTGAGATCAATCCGTAACGCAGGAATTCTTCTTCGCGGCCAAGAAAAATATTCTCGGCCACGGTAAGCGTCGGCAGAATCAATTGCTCTTGAAACACCATCGCGATGCCTTTGTCGAAGGCATCGCGTGGCGACGTCAGTTTGACAGGATTTCCGTCGACATAGACGGATCCGGCGTCCGGCTGATATATGCCATTGAGGACTTTAAGGAGCGAAGACTTTCCGGCGCCATTTTCGCCGATGAGCCCAATAACTTCGCCTTTTTGCACCGAAAAGCTGACATCGTCCAGCGCCTTGACGCCGGGGAAGGATTTTGAAACGCCTTTGATTTCGAGCACGGGAGTCATGGCGAACCTATTTCACGACATCTAAGCGCGAACGGTCGAGCGCAAGCGATACGGCGACAATGATAAGCAGCCCCTGGACGCCCTGCTGAACATAGGGAGCAACGCCCAGGAGAATCATGCCATTCGCAAGAATGGTGACCACGAAAACGCCGATCACGGAATTGAGCACCGATCCGACGCCGCCCGACAGAGCCGTGCCGCCGACGACAACCGCGGTCACGGTCGTGAATAGCCTCCCCTCCGCGATCAGCGCGTGCCCTTGGCCGAACTGCGCAACCGAAAGCACCCCTGCCAGGCCGTAAAACAAGCCCGCGATCGTGAAAACTTGCATCCGCGTCTTTTCTACTGGAATGCCCGCGTGACGAGCGGTCATCTCGTCCGTTCCAATCGCATAGACCCAGCGCCCAATTCGTGTTCTCTCTTGAATCAATAGCGACAGCAGCACCGCGCCGAGGGCGATCCACCCGGCGACCGGAAGGCCTAAAATCCGGCCTAGCGACAAAAAGCGAATGCTATTGTCGGAGATTCTTGCGTTGAAACCCCCGAGCGCGGTCGTGGCGATGCCGATGCCCGCAAAGCCCACTCCCAACGTCGTCATAAAGGACGGCGTCTTTAGCTTCACATGCAAGAACCCATTGAGAAAACCCATGGCGCCGCCCACCAAAACGGCTATCGGAACCGCCAGCAGGCCAAGCGAGTAATCCGTGATGTCGTTCTCGACGAGCAGGCTCAGAAGAACGGCGGTGACCGCTATGACGCCCTCCACGGACAAGTCGATGCTGCCCATTAGAATTACGAAAGTGGCGCCCATCGAAAGCACGATGGGAATGGCGGCCGAATTGACGAGACCTATGAAGTTGGCCAACGATAGGAAATTTGGGCTGAAAACGCTGATAAAGATGCAAAGCGCGACGAGGACGGCGATGGGCGCCCAATTGCGCCAACGCGTCGGAAACGGCTCTGATTGATCGGATGCGCGGCTCAACCCGGTCTCCATGCGCGTCGAGAGGAAAATGCGGCGGCCAAGCGCAAGGAGCCTGCCGCCGCAATCCGCAAATACCTCAGCTGCGATATTGAATTTGCCCGGTGATTTTACTCCACAGATTATTGAAATCCAGCTTGCTCCCTCCACTCTTGAAAGCCGCCACGGACTCCTTGGTCACCAGAACGCTTGTTCCATACATTTCGCGATGCTCTTTGGGCTCCTTCGAAATGTCGATCTTGCCGGTCGCCGCTGCATGGGCGATCGCCAGACCCATTCCGCCCGTCCAAAGCGGGTCCCATGCCACTGTCCCGGCGAATTCGCCGACTTCGACGGCCTTCACGGCGGCAGAAATGCCGTCGAGTCCAACCACGGGCACCTTGCCGGCAAGACCCGCCTGCCGCAGCGCCTCGAGAGCCCCCAGCCCCATATCGTCATTGGCCGCGAAAACCCCCTTGATCTTACCGCTGAAGCGCGTCAACCAAGCTTGCGTCACGTCGAAAGCTTTCTGCTCGTTCCAATCAGCCGGCTGAAAATCGAGCAGCTTCACTTTTCCGCCGGATTCAGCGATCGCCTGATCGAGACCCGCCTTGCGCTCGATCGCCGGAACATTGGAAAGGATGCCGCCGATGCCAACCACCCCGCCTTCGCCACCGAACGCCTTAAACAGCTGTTGGGCTACGGCTTTGGCCGCCGGCACGCCGTCGAAGGACATATGCGCGACATAGTTCGGATTGTGATCCCAGGGATGAAGATCGTCGGGCTTATTCCACTGGGTTACAACGTAACCGCCGGCCTTCTGGACCGCCTCCACGATGACGCGCGCATCCGGGGAGTCGTTGGGGTCGACGTTCAGGATCAGCTTGCCGCCGGTGCGCTGCAAAAGCGCTTTGATGTCTGAGATGCCCTTTTCCGAGTTTCCCTCGGTGACCAGCGTTTCACATTTCGCGCCGATGGACTTCGCGAACTCCGCGCCGCCCTTGGCGAAAGTCGCATGATAGGGGTTCGCAAGCGAGCGCAATGAAATGGCGAGAGTCCAGGTCGTGTCCGCCGCGAAACTCGGAAAGGACGATCCGATTGACCCGGCCGCCAAAACTCCCGCGCCTCCCTGAAGGAACGCGCGGCGACTCGTGCGCGACGAAAGAATGCCTTTGTCCGTCATTTCAATCCTCCCTTGGGTCTAGTAGTAAGTAACCAGTCCGTTATTAATCGCGATTGAGACCCCGCGTCAAGCACGCAGCCCGAGAAAACAGCGCACCGTCGCGCCAATTGCGTATTTGCACGAGATTGTGCGTCGATTTTGGGGAGTAGGCCGAAGGAGTTTCACCTTCAGCTCCTCGCAGAGCTTGACGTGAACCTCGCGGCTCATCCGCGCCTTGCCAGCAGCGACATCGTGCTCGACCCGTTCCTCGGCTCCGGCTCGACCCTCGGCTGAGACGACCGGCAGCATCTGCCGCGGCGCCGAGTTCGATCTACTCTATGTCGAAATCGTGAGCCGACCCGGTTATCCCGCTCGTCGCCTAAGCGTCACCGCCGGTCGAAAGCGCGCCAACGATGCCGGCGCCAATCAGGCGGCGCGCTTCTTCCGCGCCATAGCCGAGTTCGGCGAGAATGTCTGTCGACTGCGCGCCGAGCGGTTGCGGCGGCAATCTGACCGGTGGGACGCGCCCGTCGTAGCGCACCGGGTGCGACACCAGCGTGATGGGCGCTCCGCTGCAACCGGGTAGGGTGACAATGCTGCCGTTGTGGGCGACTTGCGGGTCCTCAGCGAGTTGCCTGTAATCGTTGACCGGCGCGTGCCAAATCCCTCGCTGACGGAATGTTTCGCTCCATTGGGCGGTCGTGCGCTTGCGAAGTTCGCGGGCGATGGCCAGCGACGCCTCTTCCCGCCGGCGGTAGGCGTCCGCCGGGGGAATGCGCTCCTGCGCCGAAATGCCGAGGATCTCGCTCAATACGTCGAGCGGGGCCACTGATATCGCCAGGAACCCATCCCCTGTGGCGTACACCCCGTAAGGCGCGCCATGATACCAAGTGGCGATCTGGCCGACCGGTCGAGTGTCTTCGGACCGATCGCCGTTCAGAAAGCAGACCAGCGATTCCATCTGAAGATCGAGGGCTGCCGAGAGGAGGTCGACGTCCACGCGCCCGCCTTCGCCGGTGCGCTCGCGCCGGACAATGGCGGCTAGGATGCCGGCCGCGAACAAAGCGGCCCCATGATGATCGGCCGCCGACACGCCCATCGCGCGCGGCCCGTGTTCCCGCGAGCCGTTAATGTTGGCGAGGCCCGACATGGCCTGAATTATGAGATCCTGCCCGGGCCGCTGCGCGTAGGGACCATTCTGGCCGAAGCCCGATGCGGCGGCGTAAATTAGCTGCGGCCTGATCTCGCGCAGTTGGTTGAAGCCGAGCCCCAATTTGTCCATCACGCCTGGGCGAAAATTCTCCGCCACGACGTCAGCGGTGGCGGCGAGACGCCTGGCGACGGCAACGCCCTCCGAACTCTTCAGATTAAGAGCCATGCTTCGCTTGTTTCGGTTGCCCATCAGGTGGAGCATGCTCTGGCCGTCGACGTCCTTGTCGGCGCCCTTCCACTTGCGCTGGAAACCTCCCTCGATCGGCTCAATGGCGACGACGTCGGCCCCAAGATCCGCAAGGAACTGCACCCCAAGCGGGCCCATGAGGAAATGGTTGAAGCTGACGATGCGTATGCCCTGGAGATGATCCATATCTTGCCTCCGATCGAATGGGTCATGGCGGCCCCGCGAACGCTCGCCGCGGGCGGCGCCCGCTCAACACCTTGACACGGCGATCCGAGTTGGTAAATCGTATAATCAAAGCGCTCAGCCGAATCCGGGGGCAGATTTGGCGCAGCAGAGCGCCGCCACGCCCGCGGCTCGGAAGCCAGTGTTCCGGCCCGCGACGGGATTGGCCGGCTGCCGAACGAAGGTGAGGGAATGCACGACTATGTTGTGGTGGGGGCGGGATCGGCGGGCTGCGCCATCGCGGCCCGGTTGAGCGAGCTGGAAGACGCCAGCGTCTTGCTGCTCGAAGCCGGCCCGCCGGACGTCAATCCGTACATCCACGTGCCGGTGGGCTTCTACAAAATGACCGCCGGCCCTCTGACCTGGGGCTACCGGACGACGCCACAGAAGGGCGCCAATCAAAGAAGAATGGCTTACGCGCAAGGTCGGGTTCTCGGCGGTGGAAGTTCCATCAACGCGATGGTCTATACCCGGGGCAACCCGGGCGACTACGACGCTTGGGCCGCGCACGCCGGCTGCCTGGGCTGGGCCTACCCCGACGTACTGCCTTATTTTCGCAAAGCCGAAGACAATCAGCGTTTCCACAATCAGTTCCATGGGACAGGAGGACCGCTCGGCGTATCGGACCAGATCAGCCCAAACCCGTTGGCGCTGGTCTTCTTGCAGGCGGCGCAGCAGTTCGGAATCCCTTACAATCCCGATTTCAACAGCGATCGCCAGTCCGGCTGCGGGCTATACCAGGTCACCCAACGCAATGGACGTCGCTCCAGCGCTGCGGTGAGCTATCTTGGTCCCGCCAAGGGACGGCCAAATCTGACCATCCACACAAATTGCCTGGCAACCCGCCTGATTATAGAAAACAACCGCGCCGTCGGGGTCGAATACGTCCGGGGTAAGTCGCGGGAGCGCATGGTCGTCCACGCCACTACCGAAATCATCGTGGCGAGCGGCGCGATCGGCTCGCCGAAGCTTCTCATGCTTTCGGGCATCGGCCGGTCCCAGGACCTGAAAGGCCTCGGAATTCCTGTCCACCAGGACCTCCAGGGCGTCGGGCAGAACCTTCAGGACCACGTCGACCCCTACGTGATTTGTGAGCTCACCGGCCCGTACAGTTACGACCACTATGCGCGGCCATGGAATATGGCGATGGCCGGCCTTGAATATCTGCTTTTCAAGAAGGGACCGGCGACCTCGAATCTCGCCGAGGGGGGCGCGTTCTGGTACGCTGACGTTACGCAGGCGCAGCCCGACATGCAATTCCACTTCATGTTGGGGGCGGGTCTGGAGGCCGGCGTCCCGCCGGTTCCCACCGGCTACGGATGCACGCTGAATTCGTGCCACGCCCGGCCCCGATCGCGGGGCGAGGTGCGGTTGAGCAACTCCGATCCGTTCGAGAAGCCGCTGGTCGATCCGAACTTCTGGGCCGATCCCTATGATTTCGAAATGTCCAAGCGTGGCGTCAAAATGGCGCGCGAAGTCATGAGTCAGCCGGCGTTCGCGAAATACGTCAAGCAAGAGCACCTGCCGGGTTCGACGAAAACATCGGAAGCGGATCTGGAGGACCATTGCCGACGCTATGCGAAAACCGATTACCACCCGGTCGGCACGTGCAAGATGGGAGTCGACCCCATGGCGGTGGTCGATCTCGACTTGCGCGTATATGGCGTCGATGGGCTGAGGGTCGCGGACAGTTCCATCATGCCGTTGCTCATCAGTTCCAACACCAACGCCGCCACCATTATGATCGCAGAGAAAGCCGCGGACCTGATAAAGGGCAACCGCCGCTCGCCGCTCGCCGCCGCATAGAGAGGCTCCAGGATGTATCCAAGACCGCTTCATAATTCGGAAACCTACGAGCAACTCAGAGACACGGTGCGTCGCTTCTCTCAGGATATCGTTCGCCCGGCCGCCGCGGCGCTGGACCGGGACGAGCGCTTCCCGGCCGAAATTTACGCACAAATGGCCGAACTCGGCCTGTTTGGCGTCATGGTGCCGCAAGCGCACGGCGGCGCCGGCCTTGACGCCTTCGCTTACGCGATCGTCATGGAAGAACTATCGCGCGGCTATGCGTCCGTTGCGGATCAATGCGGCGTGGTCGAACTCATCGGCGCTCTGCTGTCGCGTCACGGCACGGCGAGTCAACGCGAGCGCCATCTCGGCGACGTGCTGGCGATGCGCACGCGCATCGCCTATTGCCTGACGGAAGCGGAGGCGGGCTCTGACCTCGCGAGCGTGAAAACCACGGCCACGAGGACGGCGTCGGGATGGGCGCTGAATGGCGCAAAGCTCTGGATCCACAATGCGCCGCTCGCCGATCTCGGCTTCGTACTGGCTCGGACCGATCCGGGAGCCGGGCATCGCGGCCTGAGCATCTTCATCGTCGATCTGCACGCGGCAGGCGTGACCCGTGGTCCCAAGGAACACAAGATGGGCCAGCGAGCGAGTCAGGTCGGCGGACTGATGTTCGATAACGTGGAACTCGACGAGCGCGCGCTCCTGGGGCCCCTCAATCGTGGATTTCACATCATGATGAGCGTCCTCGAAAAAGGTCGAGTCGGGATCGCCGCCCTTGCAGTCGGGATCGCGCAAGCGGGGCTCGACGCGGCGCTCGCTTACGCACGCCAGCGCCGCCAGTTCGGCAAGCCGATCCTGGACAACCAGGGCCTGCAATGGACCCTCGCAGATATGGCCAAGGACATCGCGGCCGCGCGCGCGTTGGTGCAGCAAGCCGCTGTTCTGATCGATAACGACCAGCCGGCGAATGCCGCTTCTTCCATCGCCAAGTGCTTCGCCAGCGATATGGCCGTGACGCATACGGCCAATGCCGTCCAGTTTTTCGGAGCGTCGGGTTACATCCGCGGGTTTGAGGTCGAGCGGCTCTACCGGGACGCGAAGATCACCCAGATATATGAAGGCGCCAATCAAATTCAGCGCTCGATCATTGCGCGGGAGCTGATAAAGGCCAGCGCTTGACGAAAGCGCCGAAAACCTGTCGCCACCCCGTTCTCCTCGCCTCCTTGGAAGCCCTCGATGCACGACCTCCTCGCCAAAGCGCCTGTGACCTTTACCAAGACAGTCAGCGAATCCGATGTTTATCTGTTCGCCGGCATCACCGGGGATTTTTCACCCAATCATGTCGATGATGCGGCCATGCGCCGGACGTCCTACGGACAGCGCATCGCCCACGGGGCGTTGATGATCGGTTACATGTCGACGGCTTCGACTCGCGCTATCGAGCAAGGTCTCGCTCTCGCAAGCCAGGCGAACCCCGTCTCGCTCGGTTACGATCGAGTCCGGTTCCTCAAAGCCGTGTTCTTCGGCGATACGATCACGGTCAAGTACACTTTGAAGCTGGTCGATGAAGAACGTATGCGCTCGGAGGCGTCTGTGGAAGTGCGCAACCAGAAGGACGAACTCGTCGCGGTCGCCACCCACATCATGAAATGGGTGCCCAACACCGCGCCAATGTGAGATTGTCCGGCTGGTCGGGGCCGCAACGCGGCCCCTCGCGTTCACTCTCCGCTGATTGAGATTTGCATGATAAAGCGCGTCGGCAAGATCACGATCACGGAAATCGCGCGCGCGGCGGAGGTGTCGTCGGCAACCGTCTCGTTGGTGTTGAATGGCAAGGGGCGCATCTCCGAAGGCACGCGGACCAAGGTCAATAAGGCGATGCAGGAACTCGGCTTCATCCGCGACCAGGGCGCCGCCAACCTGCGGCTGGGCGGATCGAAGCTCATCGGAGTGGTGGTCAACGACATTTCCAATCCATTTTTCGCCGAGTTGACCGCGGCCCTCGAGCAGACGGTATCGCCGAGCGGGTTCATGCTGATAGTCGCGAATTCGGCCGATGATCCGGCGCGGCAACGCCAACTCCTGTTGGCGATGGTGGGCCACAGCGTCGCCGGTCTCGTGGTGAGTCCTTCGGCCGGAACCGATCACGCGGACTTCGCTTTCATAAAGCAGCGCGAAATCCCCTGCGTGATCTGCGTGCGCGAACTCGCCGGGATCGGCATGGATTTCGTCGGCGCGGACGATTTCTCCGCCGCCTGCCTCGCGGTCGAGCATCTATTCGAACTGGGCCACCGCCGAATTGGCTTCGTCGGAGGCGTTCCATCGACGACGACGTGGAGCTTCCGCCAGGCGGGCTTTCGCCAGGCGATGCATCGGCTCGGCGCCGCAGTGGACGAGGAGTTGATTCTGCCCGGCCCGACCAACCGCGATTTCGGCCGGCAGGTCGCCAACCGGCTGCTGTCGCAGCCGGAACCGCTCACCGCCGTGGTCTGCTTCAACGATATCGTGGCGATCGGTCTGTGCGCGGGCTTGCGCGTGGCCGGGATTGACGTTGGTCGCCAAATCTCGGTGATCGGATTCGATAATCTGCCGGAATCGGAGGCGTGGCCGCCGCCGCTCACCACCGTCGAGGTCTATCCGCGCGGGTTGGGCGCGGAAACCGGTCGGCTGCTGTTGCGCCGCCTTGAGGGTCAGTCCGGCGCCGCCGTCAACCAGCGCCTGGCGCCAAAGCTGATCGTCCGACAGTCAACCGGCGCCGTCGCGCCAGCCAATCCCCTGCCCGCTGCCGATTGACGCGTCGACGATGGCGACGGCCGCTTGACAACGGTCATTGTTTAGATCAAACGTTTAATCAGTTGATGAAACGTTTGAGTTTGCAATCGAGGGAGGAAGCGGGATGCGGCAAGCCGCCTTCATCACCGGGTCGAGCCGGGGGATAGGAAGAGGCATCGCCCTGGCGCTCGCGGCGAAGGGATTCGATGTCGCGATCAACGGACGCGCCGCGTCGCATGCTCTCGACAGGACGGTTGCGGACGCGAAGGCGGCGGGCGTGCGCGCGGTCGCTGTTCCGGGCGACGTAAGCGATCTCGGCGCACACGCGGCGATGCTGGAGCAGGCCGAGACGGAACTCGGCCCTTTGACCACACTGGTGAACAACGCCGGCGTCGGACCCCTGCAACGCGCCGACCTCCTCGACACCACCGAGGCCAGCTACGACCACTGCCTCCTGGTCAACGCTAAGGCGGCCTACTTCCTGATGCAGGCGTTCGCCCGGCGGCTGCTCTCGCGCTCGCGCGACCGGGCGCTGCATTATTCCATCGTCATGGTGTCGTCGGTCAGCGCCGAAGCGGCGTCGATCGATCGCGGCGATTACTGCGTTTCCAAAGCCGCCGCCGCGATGGCGACGAAAGCGTTTGCGGCGCGGCTCGCCCCGGACGGCGTTCAGGTCTTCGACGTCCAGCCCGGCATCATCGAAACCGATATGTCGCTCCCGGCAATGCCCGACTATCGCCGGCGAATCGAGCATCAAGGCCTGACGCTGATTAAACGCGCCGGTCAGCCCGCGGACGTGGGCGCCGTCGTTGCGTCTGCTGTCTCGGGCGGCCTGCCATATCTGGTGGGCCAGGTCCTGCGGGTCGATGGGGGTCTGGGCCTGCTGCGTCTGTAAGCGCGACGGCGCGTCGTCAATGAGCCAACACCACGCACGAAAGATCACGATGTCGCAATCAGGGCCGACGCTTCTCGACGTTACCGGCGAAACGCGACTTTATGTCGTGATCGGCGACCCGATCGTGCAAGTCCGCTCGACCGCCCTCTACAACAAGCTCGCGGCCGAGAAGGGCGTCGACGCCGTCTTCGTCCCGCTCCAGTTTTCCGCCGCGCACTTCGACGAGGCCATCGATGGCCTGCGCTCGTTCAAAAATCTCGGCGGCATCATTCCCACCATCCCCCACAAGGCTCGCATGCTGAGTGTCGTTGATGAGGCCGCGCCGCGAGCGCGCATGGTGGGCGCCGTCAACTCGATCCGCGTCAATCCCGACGGCCGTTGGATTGGCGAGGCCTTCGACGGCGTCGGATACGTCGAGGGCCTGAAGGAGCGCGGGCGAAACCCCGCCGGCAAATCGGTGCAACTCGTCGGCCTCGGCGGCGCCGGCGCCTCGATGGCCTTCGCGCTCGCCGAGGCGGGCGTGTCGCGGTTGCGAATTTTCGACCTCGACGGGGCCAAAGTCGAACGCGTCGCGGCTGGCTTGCGCGACCATTTTCCGAGGCTTTCGGTCGAAGTCGGGCCGATCGCGACGCGCGAGGTGGATATCGTCGCGAACGCGACTCCGCTCGGCATGAAGGAGGGCGACCCTCTCCCGCTCGATCCCGACAGCCTGCGTCCGGCCCAACTGGTGACCGACATGATCATGGCTCCGCCCGTCACGGCGCTGCTGCGCGCGGCGGAGGCTCGGGGTTGCCCGATCCAGGTCGGTTACGAGGCCCTGCTCGGCCAGGCCAAGGCCAATGTCGCGTTCTTCGGATTCCGCTGAAAGCCCCGGGGAGGACAACGATGCGCAAGGGTTACGACTACATCGTCCTCGGAGCTGGCTCGGCCGGCTGCGCCATCGCCTACCGGCTCTCCCAGAACCCGAATGTGACAGTTTGCGTGCTCGAAGCGGGCGGTCCCGACCGCCACCCCTTCATTCATATGCCCGCCGGCTACACGAAATGCGTCGGTCCCAGGTTCAACTGGTCCTACCGGACGGTTCCGCAGAAGCATATGCATAACAGGGAAATGTATATTCCGCAGGGCCGGCTTTATGGCGGCTCGAGTTCGATCAACGGGCAGGTCTACATACGGGGCGCCAGGGAGGATTACGACACTTGGCGCGACGAGTTGCAGCTCGAGGGCTGGGGATACGATAACGTCCTGCGACTTTTCAAGAAATCTGAAAACAATCACCGCATTGCCGATGATTATCACGGTGACGCGGGCCCCCTGCACGTCAGCGACATAACCTTCACCAGTCCCGCCACAAAGCTGCTGGTCGAGGCCGGCCAGCAATACGGCATGCCGTACAACCGCGATTTCAATGGCGCCCGGCAGGCCGGCATCGGCATCTATCAATCGACGCACTTCAAGGCGCGGCGCTGGAGCGCGGCGAGCGCCTTCCTGCACCCGGCGATGAAGCAGCCGAACGTGGATGTCCTTCCGCACGCGCTGGTCAAACGCGTAATCATCGAAAACAACCGCGCGGTCGGCGTCGAGTTCATTCGAGATGGCGGCGACGGACGCGAGGTTAAGCGCTTGAGCGCCGACGTCGAAGTGATCGTCAGTTCCGGCACGTTCAACTCACCCAAAATCCTGATGATGTCGGGGATCGGTCCTGCGGCGCACCTAAAGGAAGTCGGGATCGCGCCGAAGGCCGATCTTTCCGGCGTCGGGCAGAATCTCCAGGATCATCTTGACATCAACGTCGTCGTCAAATGCGTCGACGATCCCCCGATCAGCTTCAACGGCATGGACCGCGGACTGAAGAAGTTCCAGGTCGGTTTGCAGTATATCATGTTCAAGAACGGCCCCGTCGCCTCCAGCGGGGTGGAGAGCGGCGGTTTTATCAAGTCGTCCGAGGACGTCGATCGGCCCGACCTGCAGATGCACCTCCTGCCAAGCTACGTCCGCGCCCATGGGCTCGAGCCGATGCCGGGACAATGGCTTACGATGCATTGCTGCAATCTGCGCCCCAAGAGTCGAGGCGAACTGAGACTGCGCTCGAACGACCCGCGCGATATCGCCGTGCTCGATCCGCGCACCTGCTCGGACCCTTACGACGTGAAGGTCATGGTCGCCGCGGTTCGCCACTCGCTCGAACTGTTTCGCCAGCGGGCGTTCAAGAATTACGTCGTCGAAGAGCGATGGCCGACTCCCCAGAAGCGGTCGGACGAAGAGATCGCCGAGTTCGTCCGTGGCGAGGCGGAGACCTGCTACCACCCGGTGGGCACTTGCAAGATGGGCAAGGACGCCATGGCGGTCGTCGACGAGCGGCTGCGGGTCAGAGGCATCGATGCGCTTCGGGTGGCCGACGCATCCATCATGCCGCTGGCGCCGAGCGGCAACACCAACGCTCCTTCAATCATGGTCGGCGAGCATTGCGCTGAAATGATCCAGCGCGATCACAACTGAGGCGCGCCCGCTGGCGTCTCCGAGGCAATATAAACAAACAAACATGGCGGAAACACCCAAAGGAAAACACAATGAAAATGCTGAAATCAGGTCTACTCGGCTGTTCGATATTGATAGGGCTCGCCACTCCGGCGTTCGCTGCAAAGCCATTCGAGGGCGTCCATCTGAAAATGCTGGCCTGCGGCGACACCTCGGTGACGCGGCTGGTCAAAATCCTCGACGAGTTCAAGCAAGAGACCGGCGCCGACGTCACGATCGACCTCTACCCTTACCCGGGTCTGATCGACAAGATCGTGGTGGAGACCAGTTCGCCGACCCCAAGCTACCAGTTGCTGTGGATCGACAGCCCGTGGGTCGGTCAACTCGGCGAAGCCGGCTCGCTGCTTGATCTCGATTCGCTCGCCAAACGTGACGCAAAGGAGGTAGGGCTGCACGACATAATGCCGATCCAACTCCAGGAAAATTCCTGGCAGGGCAAACTCTACGCCATCCCAGCCTCCGGCATGGTCTGGGAAATGCAGTACCGCAAGGACTTGTTCGACAATCCGGACGAGAAGGCGGCGTTCAAAGCAAAATACGGCTACGACCTCGCCCCGGCGAAGACCTACAAGCAGTATTATGACATCGCCCAATTCTTTACTCGCAAGAAGGGCGAGAAGCTGGCTGGAAAAGTCCTCGACAAGGATTTCTATGGCACGGCGCAAGCCTACAGCCGCGTTCAAGGCGCCATCACGCATGATTATTTCGGCATCATGCGCGGCTTTGGCGGCCACTTCTGGGATCCGAAGACCGGCTTGAGCGCAATGAACGGCCCCGCGCAGATTGCCTCCGCCGAATACATGAAATCCCTGATTCCGTTTAATCCGCCGGACTGGGGCGGCTTGATGTGGGATCTGCGCACTGGTTACATGGAGCGAGGCGAGGACGCCGAGTCTCTGTATTGGAGCGTTCGCGCGGTCCGCCTAGAGAATCCCAAGGAGGCCAAGGTCGTCGGCAATGTCGGCTACGCCCTGGCGCCGACCTTCGGGGGCCGGCCGGAACCCAGCTACACTGGCGCCCTGTCGTTCGCGATCAGTTCCAAGGTGTCCGGCAAGCAGGAACAGGCCGCCTGGGCGTTCATCAAGTGGGGCACCAGCGAAAAGATCATGCGGCAACTGGCCGATCAAGGCATCAGTCAAACGCGCCGCTCGATCCTGTCCGACCCCGCGCTGCAAAAGAAGTTTCCCTACTACAAATCCGTACTCGCCGGGGACGAAAACGGGCGACGGCGCGTGTTCCATCCATTCTACGCGGACGTCGAGGAGACGTTTGGCGTCGAGATGAACAAATACATGATCGGTGACACCAAGACCGCTAAGGAAGCGCTCGACATCGCGACAAATAAGATCAACGCCAAACTGGCGATGTTCCCGCTGGCCACGCGCTTGAGGTGGGTCAACGATCCTCCGCTCGAAGTCCTGAAAGAGCACTGAGTGTCCTGAACGAGCACGGAGTCCCGGCGGCGTCCGTCGACGCGCGTCATGGCCGACTGTGTCGGCCATGACGCCACCAGGCAAAATTCCGAGGGTTTGATGGCCGATTACGCCCGCCGCCGAAGCTTGAAAATCGCAGGCATCTTCCTGCTGCCCGCTCTCGTGGTGTTGTTCGTCACCACGATTTTTCCGTTGCTCTATTCGTTTAATTTAAGCTTCCGTCAGTTCAATCTGGCGAAGCCGTTCATCCCACGCATCTTCGTCGGCCTACAAAATTATAAGACTCTGTTACAGGACAACGGCTTCTACCATAGCCTGTTCGTCACCTTCAAAGTGATGGTGGTGGCGATCAGCGTCGAATTCGTCCTCGGCTTTGCGCTGGCGTTGCTCCTCACCCAGAAGCTGCGAGGAATGGGATTCATCCGCACCCTCTTTATGATTCCAATGATGATGAGTTCGATCGTCGTCTCGCTGATCTGGTTGTTTCTCTATTTCCCCGGTATGGGTTACCTCAATTATTTCCTGAACTTCCTGCACGTAGCCGACGTGCCGTGGATCACCGGCGAGAATGTGGCGCTCTATTCGATAGCGCTCGTCGACATTTGGCAGTGGACGCCGTTCGTCATGCTTGGCATCGCGGCCGGCCTGCAGAGTCTGCCGCAGGAGCCGCTGGAAGCCGCCATGGTCGACGGCAATTCGCGGCTACAGGTACTGACGCATTTGACGATTCCACAGCTCAAGCCGATCCTGGCGAGCCTGTTCTTCTTGCGCGCGATCGACTGCTTCAAGATCTACGACGTAATTTTCGTCCTGACGAAGGGCGGACCCGGCGATTCCACGGAATCGTTGAGCTTCTACATCTACCGGGAGGGCTTCACGCTCTGGCAGATGGGCTTCGGCGCTGCCGCGTCTTTCGTAGCGCTAATCATCATGACCGTGCTGATTACCCTGTTCATCCGCACCATCAAGGAAGAGGAGCCGCGGGCGGCTTGAAGCGACCGCGGCGGCGCGCTGTTTATGACTCCGGCCCGACGAAAGACGTAAGCCATGGATCGCAAAACACCTCTCGAAAAGGCCCTGATCTACCTGACAGCGCTGGTCGTCGGCGTGATCTTTCTGTTCCCGCTATACATCGCGCTGTCCTCGGCGTTTAAGCCGGACATCGATATGTTTGCGCGCCCGCCTGTTTGGATCTTCAGGCCGATCTGGGACAATTTCATCGCGCTGTTCACGGTGCGACGCTTTCAAGACAACATCTGGAACAGCACCGTCGTGGCGACCGGCTCGACCGTGCTCAGCGTGTTCGTCGGATCGCTCGCCGCCTATGCGCTGACCCGGCTGAAACATCCGCGAATGAAGGATGTCGCGTTCTGGATTCTGTCGATCCGAATGTTTCCGCCGATCGCCGTCGTGATTCCCTACTACATTCTCTTGCGCGACATCGGCCTGCTCGATACGCCGTGGGCGCTGATCCTCGTCTATTCGACCGGCAATATCCCCCTGACGGTCTGGTTGATGCGGGGCTTCTTCCAAGGCGTGCCGGAATCGCTGGAGGAAGCGGCCCAGGTCGACGGCCATGGGGTGTGGGCGATCTTCTGGCGCGTTGCGCTGCCGCTGGCGGCGCCCGGCCTCGCGGTTTGCGCGATGTTCTGCTTCATCTTTTCCTGGAACGAGTTCCTGTTCGCCTTCATGCTGACCAGCTCGAAGACGCAGACTGTGACCGTCGCGGTCATGTCGTTCTGGAGCAGCGACGCCATCGAGTGGGGCCGGATCATGGCCGGCTCGATCGTGATCGTCATCCCGGTCATCATCTTTGTGTTTGCTTGCCAACGATTCCTGGTCAAAGGGCTGACGATGGGGTCGGTGAAGTGAGCATGGCGGTCGAACGGCGCATATCGCGGGAGTTTGGATCTTGGCAACGGTCAGTCTGAGCAATATAACGAAGTCGTTCGGCAATATCGAAATCGTCCACGGGATAGATCTCGAGATCCGCAGCGGCGAGTTCGTCGTGCTGCTCGGGCCTTCGGGTTGCGGCAAGACGACAACGCTGCGCATGGTGGCCGGTCTCGAGAACATCTCGGGCGGCATGCTCAAGATCGGCGGCCGGGTGGTGAACGAAATCGCCCCGAAGGACCGCAAGATCGCGATGGTGTTTCAGAACTACGCGCTCTACCCGCACATGACCGTGCGTCAGAACATGGCCTTCGCGCTCAAGCCTCAGAAGATGACGGTGGCCGCCATCGACGCCAAAGTCAGGGAGGTCGCAGAGATCGTCGGCCTGGAAGAACTTCTCGAGCGCAAGCCCGCCCAACTCTCGGGCGGCCAGCGCCAGCGGGTGGCGATGGGTCGCGCGTTGGTTCGCACGCCCGAGGTCTTCCTGTTCGACGAGCCTCTGTCGAACCTTGACGCCAAACTGCGCACTCAGATGCGCCTCGAAATCCAGAAGCTGCACCGCCGCCTCAAGACGACCTCGATTTATGTCACGCACGACCAGATCGAAGCGATGACCCTGGCCGACCGCATCGTGATTATGAGGGACGGGCGCATCGAGCAGATCGGTGCGCCGAGAGAGGTCTTCTCCCACCCCAAGAACGTCTTCGTGGCAACGTTCATCGGCAGTCCCTCGATGAATCTGTTGCCGATGCGGGTCACCAGAGCCAACGAAGGTTGCGCTCTCGCCTCAGGGACGATCGTCCTGCCGCTGCCGCTGAAGAACGACCATCAGGTGCGAGAGGGGCAGGAGGTTCTTCTCGGCGTCCGACCGAATTTCATTCGATTGGCCTCCAAGCCTGCCCTGACTGGGAACCCTTACGAATTTGAGGCGCGGGCCGAAGTCGTGGAGCTTCTGGGGGCTGACGGCTTAGTGGCGCTGCGGCTCGGCGAGCATGAACTCATCGCTCAGGTGGACGAAAGCGTTTTGCCGGAACCCGACGCGAAGATCTGGGTGGGATTCGACGCGGCGCGGCTGCATGTTTTCGACCGCGCCTCCGGCGACAAGATCCTCTAGCACCCCGTCGCTAGGCCCTTGTGGTCTCATCGATAGTGCCCAACATCCCTCGTGGGCACTATCCCAGCGCCACGCCTGCTTGGTTATCGCCCCCAATGCAAACCTGAACAAGGCGGCCCCCGTCGGATGCCTACGCAAGTCTCGGCCATCCAAGCCCAGTGAGACGCCGTGCCTGAAGATCGGGCCCCCGAGGAAGCGGAGCGAAAGATCAAGGCGCTTGTCCTGCTGCGCCCCCGATCAAGTCACAACGCTCGAGGCGGCGGTTTCCGCGATCGACGATCTGCCGATCGGGTGTGCCCGAACTGGCCAGGGCAGACGCAGTTGACGCAAATGCCGTGGGGCGTGAGATCCGCCGCGAGGCATTGGGTGAGCCCGACTATGCCGAATTTCGACGCCGAATAGGCGTCGTTTTCCGCCCCGCCGCGCACACCGAACAACGAAGCCGTGAAGATGACGCCGCCGCGCTTGCGGTGATCGCGCATATGGCCGGCGAAAACCTTCGCGGCGAGGAATGCGCCGGTCAGATTCACATTGAGGACGCGGCGGAATTCCTCGGCGCCGACATCGAGCGCCAGCGTCAGCACGAGCATGCCGGCGTTCGTGACCACCAGATCGACGCCGCCGAACCGCTCCAAATTCAAGTGCGACGGCCGCCGCGCACGCGACGTCGAGCGTCGCAAGCGCCCGGTCGAGGCCGCCCGGTCGACGTCGGAGATGACGACATTGTAGCCATGCTGTTGATAGGTTTGCGCCACCGCGAGCCCGATGCCGCCGGCGACCCCGGCGATGAAGGCCGTCCGGCCTTCGAGCGGGAGTTTTGACGCCGTCATGATGTCCGCCCCTTTCCTCTTACCGCGTCGGGGCTCATCCAACGATTCCGGCATAGATGTCCGCGTCGGTCGCGCCTTCGGAGCCGATGACTGCCACGCGAGCGTCAGGACCGAGGCCGAGCACCGCCGCCATGGCGGGGTCGGCCGCCGCAGCTAGGAAGCCGGCGGTGGCCGCGCAGCCGGATTCGCCCGAAACGATCGCGGGGTCGTCGTCTTCGCTGCGCGCCAGCAGACGCATCGTCTCTTTGGCCGCCTCTGCCCCACGGCGGCGGGCGATGCCACCGCGATCTCCGCCTCGATGACGCCCGTCTCGCGCAGACGGTTCAGCCGCCGGAGTCTCCGTCGCCTTCTCCGGGGTGGCGCGGTCAATCAGGGCGTTGTCGCGGAGAGCATGAATCTCGCACAGATCTGGAAGCTGCCGGTCATCTTCGCCGTCGAGGACAACGGTTTCGGCGAGGCGACCGCCAAGTCCTTCGTCGTGGCTGGCGAGATCGTCAAACGCGCCAGGGCGCTTGGCATGGCGGCGGCCGAGGTCGACGGGGTCGATTTCTTCGCCGTCTATGGCGCGGCCCGAGAGGCGGTCGAGCGGGCGCGCGACGGCGGCGGGCCGACTCCGCTGCATATCGACACGCCTCGCTATTATGGCCATTTCAGCGCGGATCCCGACAATTATCGCTCGGCGGAGGAGAAGGCGGCGATGCGGCGCGACCGCGATTGCCTGACCCGCTTCCGCCGGCAGGTCGACGAAATCAAGCTGCTGGACCGCGCGGAACTGGACACCGCCGACCGCGAGGTCGCGGCTCTTATCGGCGAGGCCGTCGCCGCCGCCCGCGCGGGCCCCCCGCCGGCGCTCGAAACCCTCACCACCGACGTTTGCGTCCGCGATCTGTAGAGCCCGGATCATGCCTCAGAAATCTTTTCGTCAGGCCCTCAACGAGGCCCTTCACAGTGAGATGGCGCGCGATCCGAGCGTAGCTGTACTCGGCGAGAACATCGGCCTGTCGCCGAAAATCGGCGACGCGCGCGACGTCGACGCTGGCTATACGCTCGACGGCTTGGCCGATGACGCCTTCGGGGTGCTCGACGCGATTGGCCTTTCGAGCGCGCAAGTGATCGGACAGTCGATGGGCGGCATGGTCGCGCAGATCATGGCGCCGCGGCGGCCGCAGCGCGTGCGCTCGCTCTGCCTCACGGCGCCGGGCTTCGGTCCCTACCTGGAGCGGCGCAGCCGCGCGCTTGATGATCCCGCGACGCTCTACGCCCTCGCCCGCACGCGGAGGCGATGGAAGCGTTCGTCGAGCGCGAACGCCTCGCGCGCTCGACCGCCTATCGCTTCGACGAGGCCTGGATTCGCGAATGGGCCGAGCGGAGTTTCGCGCGATGCTACGCGCCGGCCGGCGCCGCCCGGCAAGCCGCGGCGATGCGCCGCCTGCCCGAGCGGTATCGGCGGCCTCGACGTCCGTAAGGCAGACCTCACCGAGTTGCTGGCTAACGCGCAAGAGACGCCGCCTCTCCTGCATCCGAACATGCCGGAGATTTACCGCCAGCGGATTTCGGCGCTCTATGAGAGCCGACAGAGCGAGGACGGCAAGGCCGAGGCTGCGGAAGTCTTCCGAAGGCTGGTCGATCAGGTCACGCTCGTGCCCGATGAAGCCGAGTTGGCGATCGTGCTGCGCGACGCCCTAGCAGCGATCCCGCGGTTTGCGGCGCACAGGAAAACCCCGACGTCCTTTCGGAGGCCGGGGTTTTGGGTGCCTTGCCTTCGCAAGAATCGTTGGTTGCGGGGGCAGGATTTGAACCTGCGGCCTTCAGGTTATGAGCCTGACGAGCTACCGGGCTGCTCCACCCCGCGAGAACCGTTGATGGTTTGGGCATAGGCGGCAAGTTATGTCGCAACGCCTGTGAGAAGAGGAAGCTTTGTTGACGGTAGGCTGATCTTTGCGGGCCTGGCGGCGACCTACTCTCCCGTGTCTTGAGACAAAGTACCATTGGCGCTGAGGCGTTTGACGGCCGAGTTCGGGATGGGATCGGGTCTTATCGCCTCGCCGAGGGCCACCAGGCCGGCGAAGATCAGACGCGCGCAGCCAAACAGATTATGCTGTCCCGCCGCGGCGCGTTCGTCGTTGTAGAAGCAAAACTGGTTTGTTTTCGATACGGAGCGACGAGATCGAACGACGCCAGGTCTACCTGGCGGTTTGCTTTCGTCATCCGCTTTCTGATTCCGAGCGCAATCAAGCCGAACGGGCGATTAGTACCGGTAAGCTCAACGCGTTGCCGCGCTTACACATCCGGCCTATCGACGTGGTCGTCTTCCACGGCCCTTCAGGGAGATCTGGTTTTGAGGCTGGTTTCCCGCTTAGATGCCTTCAGCGGTTATCCATTCCGTATATAGCTACCCTGCACCGCGGCTGGCGCCACGACAGGTCCACCAGAGATACGTTCACCCCGGTCCTCTCGTACTAGGGGCAAATCCTCTCAAATCTCCAACACCCACGGCAGATAGGGACCAAACTGTCTCACGACGTTTTGAACCCAGCTCACGTACCACTTTAATCGGCGAACAGCCGAACCCTTGGGACCTTCTCCAGCCCCAGGATGTGATGAGCCGACATCGAGGTGCCAAACACTCCCGTCGATATGGACTCTTGGGGAGTATCAGCCTGTTATCCCCGGCGTACCTTTTATCCGTTGAGCGATGGCCCACCCACGCGGGACCACCGGATCACTATGACCGACTTTCGTCTCTGCTCGACTTGTTGGTCTCGCAGTCAGGCTGGCTTATGCCATTGCACTC
>Ga0134128_10001213_pt1 | contig 33764 bp, 30 predicted proteins | sample KB31754_FD_96462 | JGI IMG/M metagenome (GOLD analysis project Ga0134128, IMG submission 96462) | Terrestrial soil microbial communities with excess Nitrogen fertilizer from Kellogg Biological Station, Michigan, USA - KB3-175-4 | ecosystem: Environmental > Terrestrial > Soil > Unclassified ...
AATCCCGGCGGCAACACCACAACGAGCACAGGAGCCGGCAGCGATAGCGGCACCTCCGGTACACCACCCGGTGCGCCTCCTGCAGGCAGCGATGGTGGCTATCCGGCGCCGCCACCAATCGCTACGCCCAGTGCCGCCGAACAGCAAGTGATCAATAACTTGCAAGCGGCTGTCACCGCGGCAACGGCGGGCAATTCTCAGCTGTCGCAAACAGATATGAGCCTGGTCGGCTCAGATCTGCAGAACATGGGATACACGCTAGGCAACCCATTGGCAAACATGGGCAACCTCACTGCAGACCAAACAAGCAATGTGATCAATCAGCTTGGACTCAATCAAACCGATACGCAGGATCCCAGCGGCAGCAATCCGACGCAACTTGCGTACGACGCGCGCCTGTTCTCTCATGACGAGCAAGCCAATGGCGCAATCAATAATACAAACGGAGTTGGTCCCTCAGGCGAGATTCTAGCGCAGACGCTGTTAAACGGAGCCAACAACGGCCAAGGTTCTACCTTCCAGCCTGATCAAACGCAAAACCAGTGGCTGATGCAGGCCCTGGCCTGGAGCATGGATCCCAATACCAACCAGATCAATGGCTCGTTCCTCGCCGATTCGATGGGATTGACTTACGACCAGGCAGCCGGCGGCAGCAACATTCTTTCCAACCTGAACAGCCTGCCCGAAAGTACTGCCAGCCTGAATTCCGCTGACGTCAACACTTTCTTTCCGGATCCGACCAAACCGGGTGGATTGGACGGCGTCGCGATGACCTCGGGCTGGAACCAGCAACAGATAGTCACCGATGCGTTATTCGGGCATCTGAACATGAACACGCCCGGCGCATTCACGGACGCCAACACCACCAGCTTCCTGAACAGCGCATTGAACGATCCGGCAGGCGATCCGATCGACTGGCCGGTGGTGAATTCGTCACCGACGGACATCAATTACACGCAGTCGCTACTCAATAGCAGCAGCCCGTCGCAGTCTCTGCTGTCCGAATTTCTCGCCGGACAAGCGCAGCAACTAGGCGATCCAGGTCTGATGAACGTCACCAATGGTGGTGCCGGGGGCAATGGCGGCGGCTGCGGCGGCTGGGATAACACCGGCGGCAATGCCGGCGAAGCACCAATCATCAACATAAACAACGGTGGTTGCGGTGCAGGCAATCCCTGGGGCAACATGACCGGCGCCGGTAACGACGGCGGTGTAATCAATATCAACGGCAACGGTGCCGATTGGAACGGCAACGCCAATGGCGGCAATATGGGTAACGGTCCCGACATTAACATCAACATCGGACCCAACGGCATCAATATTAATATCACCGACGGCAGCGACGGCGGCTACGGTGGTGTGGGTGGTGGCGGCGGAGCTGGTGGTGGCGCCTCAGGCGCTGGAGGCGACTGGCCGACAGGAGCTGGCGGCGGCGCCTCAGGCGCTGGAGGCGACTGGCCGACAGGAGCTGGAGCCGGCGCAGGCGGCGGTTGCGGCGCATGGCCGACTGGTGGCGGTGGCGGCGGCGGCGGTGGCTGCGGTGGCTGGCCCACAGGTGGTGGCGCCGGCGGTGACGGCGGTGCCGGTGGCGGAGCGCCTGGCGGCGGCGGCGCCGGTGGTGGTGCCGGCGAAATTGCAGCCGTCAATCAACTCATTAATTTCAATGCCGGCACAGACCCGAACATTAATGCTCAAATTATGAACTCGATCGACGGCCTGCCCCAGAGCACGATTAATGCGATTCTCCAAGATAAGCCGGACATCGAAGTAATCAACGCTGCCGGTCAGAATACCAATGGCGACGCCGCGTTCTTCGATCCGACCAACAATCAGGTTGTGATCTATGAAGGCACGGGAATCGAGGCCGAAGCTGCGGCGCACGAGATGTTCCACGTCCAAGACCTGGTGCAGAACATCACAGGCGGCCTGGCGAACAGCCCCAATCCTCAGGCCATTGCAGCCGCGAACGCGGACATCGCCAACATGACACCGGCTCAGCAATCAGAACTAGCGCAACTCGAGCCGATTTTGGTCGACCCGCCGACCATCGCCGACAACCAGGGCAACGCAGTCGGCGTGGGAGACGTGGCAGCGGAAATCGCGGCCGGCGTCATTGATGGACAGGATCAAACCGGCTATGGACCAATGCTCGCCCAGCTTTTCCCGGATCTGACGAATTATCTCGAACAAGAGATCGGCTAGGAGGTGTAATTCCACACATAAAATGCGTAATTGCGCAGGCAAAATGTGCGGTTTTTCAATTATAGTAATCTCACGCCAACATATGACCCAAGCTTCGAGTTACCCCACGAAGCGCTCGGCTGAGCAGTCGTTGGCGTCCACGAGAACACCCCCATGAACAAGGTCTATCTAGCCCTAGCCGTAATCTGCGGTTTCTTGCTGTATGCCGTCGTCGGTGCCGGTATTTCCACAGCCGCATCAAAACACGCGGTTGAGATTAAAGTACCATCCGCTCAATCACATTCCGGGTTGATCGCTTCCGGATTGTGGGATCAATAAATTCCCCGACGACGCTCGGTTTACTATGCAATTGAAACCCAGACTCACCTTGAATCAGAAGGCGGCGGCCATCGTGCTGATTCCGTTCTTCTTTCAAATCATTCTTGCGCTTTTGCACAATGAATGCATGCGTCAGGCTGAACAAGCGGCGATGCAAGAGTCGCGCTCAAAGAATGTAATCGGACATGCCAACTGGTTCAGCACGCTCGCTTCAACAAGCGTGTTGTCGCTCAGCGCGTACCTGCGCACCGGACAACTGCCGTATAAATCGGAATTCGAAAACGAGCTGGGCAAGCTTGAGAATGAACTGACTACTCTGAAACAGATCGCGCAGTCCAGCCCCGACCAGGCAGATAACTGTAGAGAGCTGACACTGTCGACCGACAAGTTGGCGTCAATGCTTCGCAGGATAGAACAGGAGCACGCCGGAAGCGCACCATTCCAGAAAGACGACAGCGCATCACTGGACAGTCCCGAATTTGTCAGCGCCTTCTCAGCAGTGTTCAAAGACCGCAGCAAGTTGCTTGCCACCGAAACCAGCCATCAGCAACTCGACAGTCTGCAACTGGCCGGCGAACACAGACAACAGACAGAACGATTCATCATGTTCGCCATTGTGCTCGATGTGCTGGCAGCGTTATTTTTAATTAGCGCTTTCAGCAAGAACATTGCCGCTCGTCTACGCGTGCTCAGCGACAACACTATTCGTTTTGCCAATAAACAGCCATTGCATGCACTCATGTCGGGAGAAGATGAGATCTCCCAACTCGATCATATGTTTCATCACGTGGCCGAAGCTCTGGATGCGACTTCAAAACGCGAACGGGCCATTTTGGAACACGCCGCCGAAGTAATTTGTTCATTCGATCACCGGGGACGGATCACCGAAATCAACGCCGCCTGCCGCGCCGCCTGGGGATATGAGCCGTCCGAACTCTTGGGACGCAACTATCTGGAGTTGGTACCGGCGAACCATCAACAAGCGGTGCTGTCGTCGCTGCAATCGGGGGCGAAAAGCAAAGAACGCTTTTCCTTCGAGAGCAGGATGTCACGCAAGGACGGCGCCGGGCTGTTTGTGCGCTGGTCGGCCTGCTGGTCTAACGACGAGCAAAGCTATTTCTGCGTCGCTCACGACATTACCCATGAGAAATACGTCGAGCAATTGAAGTCGCAATTCATCAGCACCATCAGTCACGACCTGCGAACACCAATCACCGCCATTTCGTCTTGCCTCGAGCTCATGCTCTCCGGCAGACTGGGAAGATTGACCGCACCATGCACCGCAATGGCCGTGCAAGCTCAACGCACGATCCGCAGATTAATCAAGCTCACCGACGACCTTCTGGTAATCGAGCGCATCGAGTCAGGCGCTCTGCCTCTGGAAGTTGCCGCCGTCGATATGAAGATTGTGATTCAAGAAGCGATCGCCAGCATCAAGCCCTTGGCCGATGAGGTGAACATAACTATCGACGACAACGCCGTCGGCTCCGAGCAGGTAGAGCTGGATGCCGGGCGCATTACGCAGGTAATTGTGAATTTATTGTCCAATGCCGTCAAATTCACCCCGCCTAAAGGATGCATCAAGGTGCGCACTGCCTCCGCCAACGGCTGGCTGGAAGTATCGGTAATAGATCCAGGACGCGGCATCCCTGAACATGCTCAAACAATGCTGTTTGACCGCTACAAACAAGTTGAATTGCGCGATTCCAAAAAAGGCACCGGGCTGGGATTAGCCATCTGCAAACAGATAATCGAGCAGCATGGCGGCCTCACCGGCGTCGAAAGCAAGATGGGCACCGGCAGCCGTTTCTGGTTTCGCATACCATGCAAACCCACTGCCGAACAGCCTGTTGCGCCGCAACAAAGCAGTTTTTATACAGTTTGTCCCGGGTTTGACAGAAGTTCAACCTAAAGTAAAACCACAGGTATGACCCAGGAGGTTGTTTACCATGTCTTTCGAACGAAATGTTGAGGCACCGCCCACGCAGCCAACGGCAACGCCCATGAAAGGTCCGGACATGCAGGAAATCGCCAAGCTTGGATCTACGTCAGCTTACGCACCGCCCAAGCCCAACTTCGATCAATTACTATCGCACGACACCTTCCCAACAGTCGGATTTACCAATGATGCAGGAGCCGGCCGACCAGGCGCAGCCGGCAACGACCAGCTCGCCTTCGCCAACGATGCGCGCGCTGAAAAAGCGCCGGCCGCAGGCGCCCACGAGCAGAACGGTCTGCAGAAATTCATGACTCAAGCACTGAGCGCTGCCGCAAAAGTGCATGCGGCTCTCGGTGTGGATATGTCTTCGGGCAACAAACCAGGCTCCGGATGTCCGGCGGCGGGTCTGAGAAATGCCTTCTCGGGCGGTGGCAGCGGAAACAGTGGAAGCAAAAACGGATGAGCCAACTTCTCGTTTGCGGACTGAACTATCACTCGAGCCCAATTGCTGTTCGAGAGAAAATTGCTATTCCGCCGCAATGCCTACAGCACGCATTCAGCTTTTTGTCCAACATGCCACACGTAAAGGAATCGGTTATTCTTTCCACCTGCAACCGCATGGAGGTCTACGCGGTAGTAGATGATGTGCCGGCTGGTTGCTGCGAGCTGGAAACATTCTTCGCGGCAGTCGGCTCAATTTCCGGACACGGCGTCTTGCGTCCCAACTTCCGTCTGTTGGGCGAAGACGTAGCCCTGCACCTGTTTCGTGTAGCGGCCGGATTGGACAGCATGGTGCTCGGAGAGGCGGAGATCCTGGGCCAGGTGAAGGCAGCGCATCTGGCTGCCCTCGAGGCAAAAACGAGCGGCAACGTATTGAACAACTTGTTCAACCTGGCAATCAACTGCGGCAAGCGTGTGCGCACGGAAACGGCCATTGGTGCGCGCTCGGTGTCATTCAGCTCTGCCGCGCTCGACCTCGCCCGTCGCGCTGTCGGATCGCTTTGCGGCAAAAACGTCGTGGTCATCGGTGCCGGCAGAATGGCCCATCTCTGCCTGAAGCAACTGCTTTCAGATGGCTCCGCTCAAACAGTGCTCGCCGCTAATCGCGACCGTGGCCGATTGGAAACATTATTGGCGACAGCCTCACAAGGCAAAGCGAAAATACCGGTGGTATGCGACTTCGATGATCGGCATGCTGCGGCCGCGATTGCCGACGTAGTGATTGTCGCCACCAGTGCTCCCGATTACGTGTTGAACAGAGCACAACTATATGCTTGCCGTCCAGACAACGGCAAAGATCTATGCATCCTCGATCTGTCGGTGCCCCGCAATGTGGACCCGAAAGTGAGCGAGCTTCCCGGCGTGCGCCTCTTCCACGTCGACGATCTCATCCATGTGGTTGAGAATAACCTGGCACAGCGGCAGGCTCTCACTGCCGATGCCGAGCGCATCGTGTTCGATAAACTGGAAGACTTTCGCTGCTGGCAACGGACGGTTCGAGTTCTCCCGCTCATTAATGATTTGCGTACCAAGTTGGAATCTATCTGTCAGGAGCAAACCGAAAAGGCGCTCGCCAAGCCTCGCAATGCGCAAGACACTACCGCCGAAGCGGAAATCGAAGGGCTGAGCAAGTCAATCATCAGCCGCATCTTGCACGATCCCACCGTGCGCCTGAAGGCAACATCCGACGAGATTACCCTGACAAAACAAACTGAGGCTTTGCGAATCCTCTTCGACCTCAATTCAAAGAATTAGCGCAAGCGCCTCTGCTATGATATACGCCGATCAAGGTTGGACTCGATGGCAGAGTTGGACTACCACGTCGTTCACGAACTCCCCGGCAGGGTGCGCTTACGTGTACCCTCCATCAAGCATGACAGACGGCGAGCCGATCATCTGGCGCATATGATCGGCCAAAAGTCAGGCGTATCGCAGGTGCGAACCAACCCCCACGCCGGCTCAGTGATCGTCATGTTCGATCCCTCTGACCTCGACCCGCTTAAGTTGCTGGAAGAGGTCGGGCTCGGTGACGTAGACCGGATGGAAAGAGAGGTCAACGCCAAGCAGTTGCCCGCCCCTCTCAATTCCCTGCGCCGCGCCACTTTTCGATTCGAAGCCTTCCTATCGCCGCCCGGACAGTTGCTGTTGAGCGCAACGGCACTAGCCGCCACCTTGCTCGAGGCACCATTGGTAGTGACAAGTGCGCTTTGCTCGCTATCCGTACTGCCGATCGTCAACCGCGCAGTGCAGACTTTGCTGGATGACAAACGCCTGGGTGGTGACTTCCTGGACGGCACTACTTGCATCATGCTCATTCGTAGGCAGACGTTGCTGCCTGCCGGCGTGATGACCTTCCTAATTTCACTGGGTGAGTTCGTTCGTCATTCACTAACCAGACGTTGCCAGCAAATGATTTCTCACCAGTTGGAGTTGTTCGAGCATTCAGTCTGGCTGGTGCAGGGCAAAGATCGCGTTCGGGTGCCGCTAAGCAAGTTGCAGTTGGGCGATCAAATCGTCATCTACCCGGGCGAAATCATAACTTTCGAAGGCAAAGTGGCACGCGGCAAAGGCACTGTTATCCCAGCCACACCCGAGGTGGACATCGCACCGCGCGCGGTGCAACGCGGGGACTTAGTCCCGGCAAAGACGGTCTTGGCCGATGGCAAGCTTTATATCGAAGTCACTCATCACCGTCCTTCGGAAGAGCCCGATGCGATTCGAAAAAAACAAAATCGACGCTGGCTGCAGCGAACCCAACTGCACAGGAATGCTTTGCGCAAAGGATATAACCGCGTCTGGCTGACCATGGGGGCCGCCGGACTTGTGCTCGGAATCACACGCGATATCAATCGAGCGCTTTCGATTATGTGTTTCGACTTCCTCACCGGTGTGCGCATTGCCATGCCCTCAGCCGTACTGTCCTCGATGTACGAAGCAGGAAGGCAGGGAATCCTCATTCGTAATGCGCACTCGCTGGAGAGACTGGCGGAAATCGACACGATCGTATTTGCACGCAGCGGTGTGTTGACTGCCATGCAACCGCACGTCACCAACGTTTACGTCACGGACGCCTACTCTATGGAAACGGTGACGAGATACGCCGCGGCGCTCGAACAGCGCTACAATCACTTGACGGCGCACGCCATTTCTTCTTTCGGCAACATCACGCAGATGCCGGTGCCCGAACGTCACAAAGTGAAAGCAATCACCGGGCTCGGCATGGCAGGAGATATCGAAGATCATTTCGTGCTCATCGGCAGCACGCGCTTCATGCAAATGCGCGAAATCGATTTGAGCCAGGCACAACCGATGCTCGAGGAATGCCAAGCCAGAGGCGATGCCCGAGCCTGCGTGGCAATCGACGGTAAGTTGGCGGGCATTATCGCTTATAAAGACCCGATGCGTCCAGGAACGCAACACGTGATTCATGCTTTGCAAGAGCTGGGCATCACCGAATTAGCGATGGCTAGCGGCGGCAGCCAGTCCGCTGCGGAAACCTTTGCCAGGCACGCAGGCATCCAGCGGATTTATCCGCGCGCCATGCCTGAAGACAAAGCCGAGATCGTTTGCAACTACAAGCGGCAAGGAAGAAAAGTAGCGTATGTCGGTTACGACGTGGCGGACGGTCAAGCTCTTGAAGAAGCTGACGTGGCAATCACGTTGAGCAGCGCACAAGATGTGGCGCGCTACCGGGCCGATGTCGTCATCACCTCTGAGGGTTTGATCTCTCTTGCCGAAGGCATCCGCGTGGCCCGAAGCGGCATGGCTCTCGCCAGGCAAAATCTAATGGTAGTGTCGGTGCCAAACTGGCTCGGCCTGGGGATTTCACTGGCTGACGAAACCGATGTGCTGTCGAATACGATTTTGAACAACGGCTCAGTCATTCTCGGCGCTCTGAACGGCCTGCGCCCGCTTCTGCGAACAGGACACCGCTAACAGCGAACTCATCCCTCACGGGGAACCGTCGCGCATATGCCTCGTCTGGCAATTTCAAACTCATAGGAGGCTTCGCTATGAAAACAGCTAAGGTTTTGGCACTCTCTACCGTAGCCATTGCTGCTGGCTTGATGTTTGCACCGACAGCGTCAGCTTGTGACAGCTGCTTGAATCAATCCGCAGTTATAACGGAACCAGCGGTTATCGATACAACAATGACAGCGCCGATGGTATTAACTCAGCCGGCGGTGATCAACACAACACCGGTAGTGGCAGATCCAGTATACGTTGGACGCCGCCACCTGCTCAGACTCGATACACCGTTCTTCGGTATCCATCTTTTCTAACTCCGACGGATGCCACATGAAGAAGCCCCGCGGCTGAGCCGCGGGGCTTTCCCTTTGCCAATGCTATATTAGATGAGTTCCGCATTGCGGTGCTCAACCATGACAAATTTCGAGCAGTTTCTTCAAGACAACAGCACACGGCAATTCGGAGGTAAGCCGCTGTTTCAGCCCGGCTCCTACGATCCGAATTCCGCCAAGCCATGGCAAGCGCTGGCACAAGGCAGCCCGGTGACGGCTATCGCAATCAACAACGCCGAGCGCAAGTTGCAGTGCACATTTCCCGAAGGCTACAAGATTTTTTTGCAAACGCTCGGACCAGGCTCTTGGGCAGGTTTGCACTTTCCCCATCCAACCAGCCTCTACGCTTTTGACGCCTCCTGCGGTGAAATGGAGGGCTATGTCATTCTCTGTTTCAACGTGAACGGAGCCGGCGATTACGTGGCTTTCAATCCAAAGCAACAAGAGTCGAACATCTATTTCTGCTCGCACGATCCACTCGGTTGCGCTCGCATCGGGGCCAGCTTCGAGGAGTTAATCAAAAAGCTATACGAATTGAAGCTCGCCAATCCGAAGGACGACATGGCAACCTTTTACTCGAGCCTGGAATTCAAGCCGACAAAACCGAAGCCGTCACCGAAAAAGAAGAAGCAGAAGAAGTGGTGGCAGTTTTGGAAATAGCAGATCCCGGATGTGCCTTTGTACGAAAGCTACGGGTGCGGCTGCTGGCTTAGCAACTTCACGCTGATTGGGTTCAACCAGACGGAATCTCGTCCGACCAAAGCAATCGATGAGATCATACGCTGGGCGTTGGCGGCGCCGACAACACCAGTCAATTGCGTCTCGGTGAACTTCAATGCCTCCGCGTCAACCCTGGCGCTCATATCCAGTATCGTCTCCCGCTTTTCAGTCCATTTGCCAAAGGCGACGATGGACGCCTCACTACCGACAAATCGTTCAACCAGCGCCACAAGATCGCCCAGTGTTACACCGACTGCAACTGCCGCTGGCTTCTGCGGCTCCGGCTCAGCATCGCCCTCGGCTTGCGCAGAATTCGCCGCCGCAGCCAGCTTTCCTACTGTGGCCAAAGCTGCCGCTTGACCGGAAATTACTGTTTCGCCGGGCAAAGCCGGTTGCAGATCTCCGCCCGATGCACCGAAGACATCGACGAAAGCACGAGCCTGCGCCTGCTCATCGGCGCTCTGCTTGGTGACAAGCGACACCGACAAATAAGCAATTATGTTAACGGTAAGCGACCACATCAGTCCATGCGTTATCTGATCGAGTCCGGTGACGCCGAACAATTGATAAGGACGTAATGCGTCCACGCCGAAAATGCCGTGGTCGATGAAGTGCGGAGGTAACCAGCCGGATTTAGCGAACGACGGAAGCAAAAGCGTATAGAGCCACACAAAAAATCCACAACCAAGCCCGGCAATTGCACCGGCACGAGTTCCTTGCTTCCAATACATCCCAAGCAGCATAGCCGGAGCAAATTGCGCGGAGGCGACGAAAGACAGCAGCCCGATGCTGACGAGCGTATACGAGCCGCCAATCAGCTTGGCGTAGGCGCAGCCCAGCAAGACGACGGCCATGATCGACACGCGCCGAACTGTTTTGACCAGAGCGCCCAAATTGATTGCTTGTTTGGGATCTACCAAACCGGTTTGCACCAAAAGCGGCATCACGATGTCATTGCACATCATCGTGCTCAGCGCAATGGCCTCAACGGCAATCATGCCGGTAGCGGCGGACAACCCACCGATAAAGGCGAACATTGCCAACGCGGCATTATGACCGAAAACCGGCAGCGTTAATACGAACGTATCCGGGTTGACCCCTTTGCCGCCCAGCAGAAGCTGTCCGGCCAAAGCAAGCGGCAAAACGAATATATTGATCGCAACCAAATACAGCGGGAAAAGCCAGCGTGACGGTTTGAGATGTGCCTCTTCGGTGTTTTCCACAAAGACGACCTGAAACTGTCTCGGCAAGCAGAAGATCGCCAGTCCGGAAAGAAATGTCAAAGACCAGAAATCGACTTTCGACATGGTGGCGCCATAGTCCAACAGTTTGGCCAGGCTGGCGTTGGCTGCAGCCTGGGCAAAGAGATCCGCGAAGCCACCGAACAAACCGAAAGTAACAAAAATTCCTACGGCCAGAAAAGCGACAAGCTTGATAATCGATTCAAAGGCTATCGCAGAGACAATCCCCTGATGCTGCTCGGTGACATCGACGCGGCGCGTACCGAATGCGATTACATACAAGCCAATCAATACGGCGATGTACAACGTCGTATCGGTAAACAAGTTTCCGTTGGGCGAGGCAACAACCTTTACCTCCGGATAGTGCACAAGCAAATTGAAAGTGTTGGTCACGGCATCGAGCTGAAGAGCGATGTAGGGCAAAATTCCGATCAAGCAAATGATGGTGACCATGACCGCCACGGCATGACTCTTCCCATATCGCGACGAAATGAAATCTGCGATCGATGTCGTGTGCTGCTCCTTAGCGATACGCAACATCTTGCGCAGAAGCCCGCTTCCGAGCACAAATACAACGATGGGTCCAATATAAATGGGCAGAAAGCCGATGCCGGTTTTCACCGCGCGTCCGACACTTCCGTAATAAGTCCACGATGTGCAATACACGGCAATCGAAAGCGCATATATCCATCCTTGTGCCGAGCGAAGGCGTTTATCTTGCGGATGGCGCTCCACGTATTGGGCGATCCCGAACAGAAGTCCGAGGTAGATGCCGGACACCAAAAGTACTGTAAAGATGCTCACTGATCTAACCTCGCGGGGTTAATTCCGGCCGCAGACAACGCACGACACCTTGCGCTGAATTTGCCACATGGCGCGGTCATTTAAACAATGAACTTGAGAGTTATCGCCTTGAAAGACAACGAAAGGATAGCTAGAGGGCACCAGATATGGTGCTGGCTCGGGCGCGCAGATCTTCGACCTCAGGCTTCCGCTTCAAGTAATAAAGATCGTAGGCATATCGTTGCAGGTACGGCACCAGGGCAATTGAAGATGGTCCTTCCGCCTGCTCAACGAGTTCTAGAGCGTGCTGCAGAATCGGTGCAGCAGCCTCATAGTTTTTCTCGTCAACATACAGCGAGCCCAGTGCATACATAGCACGCGCCCTTTCGGCGCCGTGAGCATCGTCATCCTTCCAGAAATTCTGGGCGCGCTGATAAAGTTGCTCGGCGTCCTTTTCTTTGCCTGATTTGACCAGGCAGCGCGCCAGTTCGTCCAATCGACTGTAAACCTGGGGATTATCCGAGGAAAGGATCTTCTCGGTCATTTCCAGCGAGTCGCGGAAATATGTTGCAGCCCCAGCATAATCCTTTCTCTCCAGGCAAAGCTTGCCGAGATTGTCATAGCTGTTAGCGAGCGAAAGATGTTTCTTACCCAGGACAGTGGTTTTGATGTCCAGCGCAGCGTTGAACAACCGTTCAGCAAGATCGAAATTGCCGCGCGTGCGATAGATGTTGCCCACCGCATCGCAGGTGATTGCCCATTCGATTACGGGGTCGCGCATAGCTGACTCCGCTTCGCCCACCCAACCTTCGAGCGCTTGCCCCTTTTTGACGGTCAACCTTCCACGCGTAAGCGCGCCGGGCTCATTGATCTTACCTTGAACATACGAGAGCATCCGCTCCGTCAAGGGATCGGCCTTCTCTGCAGTTCCGTAGTTCAAGTAGAACTTAATCAATGAGCCCATCGCCGGAATAATTTCTGGATTGTCGCTACCGAGCGCCGCCTGCGTGACGTGCAGCTGCTCTTCGAGATATGGCTCTGCCTCATCAAAGCGTCCGCGAACGGTATAGAGGCGGCCGAGTTCGCCCATACTTTCTGCCAATCGAATATCTGAAGCACCGAAACTGCCGGCTTTGATCACGGCCTTCTTGAGCGTAGGCTCGGCTATCCAATAGGCATTGTTGTCCAACGCTTCGGTGCCGGCGCGCTGCAATTGTTTCCACTCGGCAGCGGCCTCGGGTGTGGCGGCCCAGGCGGCATTGCCGAGCCCGCATGCGTACACGAGGACAGCTATCAAAACACAGTTATACGTGTAAGTTCGTTTCACACGTGCAATTTTAGCAGAGCCACCTCCTTGCAATGCGGGCTGCGGCATATGTTTGCCTCGGTTGCAAAACTAAGCGAGCGCAGCCGCAGACGAGTTTGTTGCTGGGAACGCCTGATCAGTCCCCGCGTCTGTGGGCACAGGTATATGGGAGTGCGAATTATGACTCAAACTGTTGACGTAGGCACTCGTCCTATCCGCGAAATTGCTGAGCGTTCGGGACCGGCCTATCAGGCGTTCATGATTCTCCGGGTTGCATTCACGATTGCCCCGATTATTGCCGGGCTGGATAAGTTCTTCCATTTGCTCGTCAATTGGGACCAGTATCTGACACCGCTTGTGCCTCAACTGACAGGCATTTCGGCACACTCGTTCATGCTGGCTGTCGGCGTAATCGAAATCATCGCCGGCATCATCGTGGCGGTCAAACCTCGCGTCGGCTCGATTATCGTCGCTGTCTGGCTGGGCGGCATCATTCTCAACCTATTGCTTGTGCCCGGCTTTTACGACATCGCTCTGCGCGACTTAGGCTTGTGCCTGGCGGCGATTGCTCTTTTCAGGCTCACGGCAATCTACGACCGTTTTGGTCGCCCCTGATTAGATAAACGAGCGAGCCACTGAATAAAAATATTTTTGAAACATGGGGATGCTCATTTTGAACACCCCGTCTGCCAGCCGCTGAAATTTCAGATGCTGCGGATCGTTTTCCAATTCCATATATTCGGGGTTGTGTCCCCATGGGTTGCGCAGCGTGATCATGTTGGTCGACGGGTCGAATCCGGTAATCGTATACGCATGCAGCGGCACCACAAGCGGCGGTGCGGGCAAATTGATCAAAGTGGAACAGACTACCGGATTTTGCGATTTGACTGCTCCGCCGATGAAGGCGGCCAATTCCTGCACGCTGGAGTTTTTCGGATAATCGATAATCTCGGCCTTGTGCCCAGTGACCGCGCCCAGTCCGATCTCCAGGCGTGATTGATCGCCTTGCGAGCCGTTGGCGCCTTGATTGTCGGGGAATTTCCTCGTCTGCGCGCATTCAAGCAGCGACGCCCATAACGCACTGTCGTGAACGTCGGACTTGACCAAGTCGACCGATGTAATTACATACTCTATGCCGTCGCCCGGGAAACGCACCACGTACGTGTCTTTGTCCTTCATTCGGATCATGCCGGCGATCAATTTTTGTCCGCGCGGCAACTCAGCCAGCGCAGCCATGGACGCTTCGAACCAGCAATTCGGGTAGCGAGTTTGATCGATCGCATGCGCGCCCTTCTTGGCGATATCTTGAGGCGTGAACGGATGATCTTTGCTGACATCCTCTCTTGTCGTCATCAAACCGGCGCTCTCGGCCGCTGCTGCCACTTTGTCCTGCTTCATGACGCCGGCTTTTTCAGCCTTGCGGATTGTTTCAATCTGATCCTTCTGTTGCGACATGACTTGTTTTAGCGCTTCTTTACCCATCGAGGTCTCAAGCAGCTTCTGCATGTCCGCCGGTATCAGTCTTTTCACGCTGTCCGGCAGCTCGTTGGCATTGTCGGAGCCAGCGCCGCCGAGGGCAGGAGCGGGGCTGGCAGCCAACGCTTGCTTGGCGTAGCCTGCTTCCTGGCTGTTTGGATAGCTGGTAATCAGATACTGAAAGAGTTGCCGGGCGCGCAGCTGTTTGCCGTTGCCGCGTTGAGCCATTGCGGCGTAATAGCAATATCGCGCGCTTGGTTGGCGACGGATAATGCTCTCGAAAGCGCCGGCGGCGCTTGCGTACTGGTGTTGTGAATAAAGTGTGAAGGCCTTTTGTGCTTCGGCGGCGGACACGGCCTGCGCGCGTGCAGCCGCATGGCAAGCCAAACTAAGGGCCAGCGCCAATGTGATGGCAATTTGTCTGCTTCCCATGATGCCTCTCAGTCTGCCATCACATGATTGTACACAAATGCTTCACTATCACTCCACAAAAACTTCACGGGCTGACTTTTACTGGCAATTCACAGCAACTTCACGACGGCGGTTTAAATTGAAATTGAAGCCGGTTGGGGCCAAGGTGCGCAAAATGAACAAACAGCTAATTGATGCAATCGACGCTTTCGAATGCCAGCAGTATAACGAAGCAATTGAACTGCTCAACCAAGTCGTCGATGAAGACAAGACACACTGGACCGCCTGGTACTACCTGGCAATGGCATACGGGTTCGCCGGACGTACAAAGTCTGCATGCCGCATTCTACCTGTGATTGCGGCCATGTGCCCGGATCACCGCATGCAAGACAAAGCGCGGCGTGGACTGCTGACGTTCACAACAGAATTTTACGATCGGCTGCAAGTCGATCATCCGGACGACCATGAGTTATCCAGATAGTATCGAATGCACAAGCGGGGCGGCAGAAATGCCGCCCCGCTTAGTGCAGGTTGAAAGTTGTTAGAAATTGCGGTGGTGATTTATTTGTCTGTCGACAAATTCGGCGACCATCGAATCTGTGGTCGGTTGCATAGAAGCTGCCGCAGGACTGCGGTAGATCGAAATACTGACAAACGTCAAAAGAATCAAGACTGCGCCAACCGCCATTGATAACGATGTTGTTAGTTTTATTGCTGCACGATGCAATATCGACTTCATGAGCTCTCTCCTAATTTTTAACCCGCCTGCCACCAGGGTAAAAATAGTCTAGAGCCGCACTGTGACCGAGTTGTGGCTATCACAAAGTCTCACGAATCGGTGTACCCGTTTTCGTGAATGACGGATGTATGGTCAAGACTTGGACGCGAGATTGAGCATGTCCAATGTCGGCATCGTGCCTACCATAAAAAAATCACGACTGTCTCTGGGCCAATAAACAATGGACGAGGCACCGACTTTTCCGCAGCAGAAAAGTTTGCCTTCAATATAGTGTTGAGATAAATCAGCGATATTCACCTGCCCATGGCAGCCCTCATAGCAAACGAGACTTTCCTTTTTCTCGTTGACATATGTCAAACGTGCCATGCACACTTTTTTGTCGTCCGTGCTCACCAGCCGCGCCGACATCAGTTTATATCCGGGCAAATCGATTGGGCAAATATCAAAACCACCTTGTTTAGCCAGCGCCGTCAGGTCGCTGGTATCCGCACTGGAAGGCTTAAGCGGCGAGTTATCAGTAAGCATGTCAGCGGCGGTCAAACCCGCTTTCACCGTCTGGTAATCGAAGCGAGTGGTGGCAACCGAGAAAACCAGCACCGCGGCAGCAGCTGAAAGAGCCATGCCGAAATATTTCAGGCGCGGAGCGCTGCGATGCACGCGTTTATCAATTCGCTCCGCCAGACCATCGGGCAGCGGAATCTTCTTGCCGAATGTGTGAATGCGCTGGCGCAAAGCTTGCCGTTCTTCCCATTCCTTACTGCATGCCAGGCATTCGCGCATATGCGCGTTTATCTCGGCGGCAGTTTGCGTGGGCAGCTCGTCGTCGAGAAGGGAATCAAACATCGGTGTGACGTCGTTGCACTGCATCATGATTCGAAAACCTCTTTGTGCTCGGCGTCCTTCACTTTGGACCGTTTTTCTGCCTTCTCGGTCTTGAACGGCTCCGCGCATTGGCTGTTTTTCAACTTATCGCGCAACATCTGGCGACCTCGCGACAGACGAGACATCACCGTACCCATTGGTATATCGAGCACGCCGGCTATTTCCTGATAGCTCAAATCGTGCACATCTCGCAGCAATACGGGCGTCAAGAATGCATCCGGCAGCGACTGCAATGCCGCTTGTAATTCAGGATCCAGCTCGCTGTCGATTAAAGCCTGCTCGACGCCGGCTGTTTGCTTGTCGGGAAGCTGGACTCCGGCATCCTTCGCTTCTTCAATCGACAACACCGACGGCGCGCGCGTGACCTTGCGGATGTGGTCGCGGATCGTATTTATGAGAATCGTCGTCAACCAGGCTTCGGCGTTCGTGCCTTCCTTAAATGAAGACTGCGCACGATAGGCTTTGACGAACGAATCCTGCACGACGTCCTCGGCATCCTGCCGGTTGCCCAAACGACCGTATGCGAGGCGATAGAGCCCGGATGCGTGGCTTTCCACAAGCATCCGAAATCGCTTTTCTTTGTTGCTTCGCCAGAACAAGGTCTTTTCCTATGTCGCCGGGCGCGGACCCGGGTGCTATTGGCGTCGGTAAGGGCGGGCTGCCCCGCTCATCTTATACAAACGAACCGCCTGCCAATTTTATTCCCGCTGTTGCCCAGATAACATTTTGCCAAATTGTTGGGAATATTCGCCAACCGATTCGCGTTGTCGCTGATGAAGGAACCGCAAGCGCTCGTCTTGCGCTTATTAAGGAGTAATTCAATGAAAATTTCAGTAGAACTTCTTGCCGTCTCACTGTTGGCGCTTTCGACGGTTGCACTGGCGGCTCAAACGAACGCCTCGGAAACGAAGTCTGATAAAGCGACCTGCTGCATGGTGGCCAACGGTGTGGTTCAACATACGGAACGCAATATCAAAGCCATAGATACCGCAGTAGCAAGCCTGGAGCAAGCGAAAACCTCTAACGATCCCAAATCAATGCGCGCCGCGATAGAGCTGGCGTACAAATCGCTGAATGAAATCAAGCAAGACGAAACCAAAAACGACAAGGCTATGAAGGCACTCTACAGTCATCTCACCAAAGTTGAACAAAAGGCGGCACAGCTCAGAGCCGATCAGGGCTCGCTGTCGGATCTGCTTAACGGCGATGGACTGGATGCCCAATTCATCATCAACTAGTTTTTCCACACAACGCGTCTGGGGGCGGTGCCTGGCGCCGCCCCTGCGTTTTGAGCTTAGGCCCGTCTGCTTTTGCGCAATCCCAGCTCTTCGAGCGAATCATCAAAGCTCATTTTGTTTCTCTTGCTGTATTGCAGCGCCAGCACCGCATCATCAAGCTTCAGATAACCGTTGCGCAGCAAGAACTGGCAGCGCAGCGAGGCGATCAAGGTCGCTTCATCGATGGCTCCTGAAAGTGCCAGCATTTTGCCTATCACCGATGGATATTTGTGCGAAAGCGCGATCGCCTCGGTGATATCGTGCTCGGTGATTAGCCCTGTCTTCTTCAATAGCTCACCAAGCATCGGCGCCTGGCGGTCTGTCTCGTGAAGAGGCTCGCCAAAAGCGATTCTGTGCAACTCACTGGCCGCATCATTGAGAGCCATGTCGCCGGAGGAGACCTTGTTGTGCAATTCCAATGCTTTGTCGAACACATCGCGCGAGACAAGACCAAGCTCGACCATTGTTTCACCGAGTCCGGCTTTTTTGTTCAAGCTCGTTTCCAGCGCATTCAGCATTTCGCTTTCTGTTGCCAATCCTGCTGAGACAAGAAATTCGCCGAGTCGCACGCGGCGCTTGGTGGGCTGTGACCCAGCCGGCTGCACTGCCGGCTTGGCGCCCGCCTCAGCCTTAATTTGCTCGACGGCCTTCTCGCGCGTTGTCTGTCCCTCTTTTACTTGCGCTTGCAGCTCGAGCGCTTTCGTCAACTGCGGTCCGGTTAATATGCCGGTGAGCACCAGGATGCGTCCGACGCGCATGCCGCTTTGATAGCTCACCTTTTGCGTTTCATCCAGCTGGTGCTGATCGATAATGCCGGCATCCTTCAACATCTGTCCCAGAGCCGTCTTTTCGGTAGTATCCTCAGGCGCGGCCCCATGCAACGCCACAGCCGGAGCCACACCGGACTTGACCAGGGCGACTATTTTCTTTGCTGAGTCGACGGGCAAATGCTTCAAATTGACGAGTGACTGCAACTCGACTGCTACCTGCAATTCCTCTTCGGTTAGATGTCCCGAAAGCACAAGTGTGCGTCCAAGCGGTAAACCGTACTGCGGCGCCACATGCAAAGCTTCATCGAGGTCCGATTGTTCGATCAAGTTGAGCCTGACAAGAAGATCGCCAAGTTTGACCATTTCCGCTTGCACTGCTTCGCCCTCACGCTTGTTGTGCAGGTGATATCACGTTTTACAAGCGACGACAAGTGCGGAAGGCAAGCAGCCGGCTAGTCAAGCATCCGAGATCCCTCAGCCTAAATGTGGCAGCTCAAGGGTATTAAATGGGTGTTGGGGAGGCAACTTGCCTGTGAGCTCCGTCACAATGTCTTTGCAGGCATAATGGTGGAACATCATCTTATCGATGCCGCAGCCTGGACATTGCCACTCATCAGGCAACATATGGAAGTCGGTCTTTTTTTGCGCCGACTGCTCGTATTCAAAGCCGCAAGCAGCGCAAAGATGAAGTGATTCAGTCATATTCAGTACCTGGTGGCACCAAATGCGGTGCGGTGCCTATCCGATCCTAATTCCATGTTAGAGCATGGTCGCCACAGCAGGCATAAGGTTTACTGCTATGGGATCGTGGAAATCCCCAGCCAATAGTTGTTTTGGCGTGACATCGTAGCAACATGGGCTACATAAGCCGAGTTGGTAGTGACTGCAGAGCACAAGCAGGATCAGGCGGCTGGGGCAGCTTCGACTACGGTGAGCCGCCGGCTGTGTGTAATGCGAGCGACATTGTAGCCTGGGTGGCACTAGTGCCGACTGTCTTCGTCACTTGGTTTATGCTGCAGGAAGAGTCGCTCAAAACAGCTAAGCCCCGAGTGCTTGTCGTCGAAGACAACAAGGTCGTGCAGTTTGTCGCCATTTCTCAATTGAAACGCTGCGCGGACGTCGAAGTGCACGTAGCCGGCAACGGATTGGAAGCGATCAAACAAATACAAAAGCACGATTTCGCTTTTATATTGATGGATGTTCGCATGCCGGAGATGGACGGACTCGAGGCGACCAGGGCGATTCGCAAGATCGAAGCGTTTTTAGGCAGACGCACACCGATCATCGCCGTCACTGCCAGCGAGAATCAGCAACAATGCATTGAAGCGGGAATGGACGATTACGTCACCAAACCAGCCGATTACGCACGAATCATACAAAAATGGCTTCCGTCCGGACATCAGAAACCGGCTTGACCATGGGGTTTGAAGCGAGTGCGGCCAATTTGGTCACAATTCCCCCACAAAATTCTAATTTTTCCCGTTGAACTTTTTTCGGGTTGACGACGTTATAGGGGTGTACGAACGAACAAACCCCGGAGGTCGTCTCATGAAAACGTTCAATACAATGGCAATGGCCCTCGCAGCCGCAGGATTACTGGTCACATTTACAGCCGGCGCTTCTCAAGCCGCAGGTCGATTCGCGGTCAACCACCCACGACGCGCCCAAGTATTAGGTCGCGACAGATCACTCAACCGACAATTGTGGAGCGACCGCGGACATCTCGGTGGTAATTTCGGAAGTCTACAAAAGCAAGATCTTTCCATTCGCCAACAAGAGCAAGCGGATGCGCGAGCCAACGGTGGCTACATTACAAGAGCGCAGCGGCTTCAATTCAACGGCGAAGAAAAAGGACTGCAGTCTCAGATGAATCATGACTATCGCAATGCTTCCACCCCGGGCAGCTTCGCCTACAATCACCCACGCCGCTCGCAAATCCTCAGCCAAGATCGCGGTCTCAATCAACAACTCAACTCTGACAAAGGCAATCTCGATGGCAACTACGGCAGGCTGAAAGCCGAAGATGGAATGATCGGCGCGCAAGAGCAACGCGACGCACGAATAAATGGCGGTTTCATCACCCAGGGACAAGAACAGCGTTTATCCAACGAAGAATCCCATTTGCAAAATCAAATCAACAACGATTTGAACAAGTAAGGGCTGCAATGTGCCCGCCCGGGTGCGCTTAGCCCCAGCAGCCCGGCGGGCACAATCTCCTTAACGTACGAGGTAAAAACCTAAATAGAAGCCGATGTACGTGGGCGGACATGCCGCCTGACCTTATGCCTTTCACGCCTGAGCGCGCGGAAGACCACCGGCATGAATATGAGGGTGAAAAACGTAGATAGCGAAAGTCCGCCGATGACGGCAATCGCTAACGGCTTCTGCAATTCTGCACCGGCGCCAAACCCAAGAGCAAGCGGCAGCAAACCGAGCAAGGTACAAAGCGTGGTCATCAAAATCGGCCGGATGCGAACTCTTCCTGCTTCGATGAGCGCATTTTCGACTGTTTCGCCCGCCGCCAGGTTGCGATTAGTGCAGTCGATAAAGATGATGCCGTTTTTGACCACCAATCCGACAAGCAATATCGCACCCATGAATGACGATACGTTGAACGTGGTTCCAGTCACAATCAAGGCCAACACTACTCCGAATAGGGATAACGGAATGGCGGTGAATATGGCGAGCGGTTGTGCCCAAGAGCGAAACTGTACAATCAGCACGAAGTAAACAATAAGAATCCCCAGCAATAAAATCGTAACCAGCTGCCCGAAGGCTTGTTGCTGGCTGACATAGGTTCCCCCGAGATCGACGGTGTATCCAGTGGGCAGCACCAAATGGGCAATCTTGGTTTGCACGTCGTGAATGATTGAACCCAAGTCACGACCTTCAGTGTCACCACCAACCGATACGTAGCGCTGCAAATTTTCCCTCGTGATCTGCCCTTCGCCTGCCGCTTGTGAAATTCTTGCGATCGCGCCCAAAGGCAGCATCTTGCCCTGCGTACCGATGATCGGTATTTGCGCTATGTCTTCAGGCTTGCTACGGAAGGCGTCGTCGAGACGGACACGTACATCGATGAGCCGGTCTCCCTGGCGTATTTGAGTCGACACTCCGCCAATCAATGCATCATGCACTTGCGCCAACGCATCGGCAGGAGTCAAGCCTAATCTTCCGGACTCAGCCGGGTTGACCACAATGTCGGTTTGCGGCGCGCCTACCTTACCCGAAACAATTAAGTCCTTGAGTCCCGGTATGCCCGAGATCAAATCATTGACGCGATCCGCCAAGCTTCGCAGAACATCCGGGTTTTGTCCGAATACTTTTACAGCCACCGCCGTGTCGATGCCTTGCAGATCGTTTAGTTCATCCTGCAGAATCTGGTGAAAATCGATATCGGCCTCCGGCAGCAACGCATTGGCTTGCTCGCGCTGAGCATCCATGATTTGCCAAATAGTGCGGTGGCGTTGATTGGATGGTTTCAAAACAACCTGAATATCGCCCTTGTTGGGCTGCGTGGCGTAAAGCCCGCTTTCCGCCCCGGTGCGCCGAGTCCAGGCGACAACCTCGGGCGTCTTGGCCAGAATCTGTTCGAGCACCCTGGCCACTGAATCAGTTTCTTGCAGTGAGCTGCCTGGAGGCGCCAAATAGTCCAACATATAACTGCCCTCGTCCACCGCAGGCAGGAAGTCGGTGCCCAAGTGCAAGCCCATGATCAGTCCGACAACCAAAAGAACGACGGCTACAGTTGCCGGGATGATTGGACGCGCGAACGTCCGTTTCAACAATCGCGGATATACATGGGTAATTTTTGCCAGCGGTTCATGGCTGTGCTCTGCATCCTTAGGCTTCAGCCACCGATACGATAGGAGCGGTGTCAGCGTCATCGACAACAAAAACGAAAAAACCACCGCAGCGGTGAGCGTGATCGTAAAGCTCGTGAAAAACTGCCCGGCTACGCCAGAAAGAAGACCGAGTGGAACAAATACGACGACGGTGGTGGCAGTAGAGGACAGCACGGGAACGGTAAGCTCCGACAGCGCTTGTGCGCAGGCCTCATGCGGCGGCAATCCGTTGCGCAGTTGGTGATCGATATTTTCAATCACGACCACGGCATCGTCGATTACCAGACCTATGGCGACGGCCAAACCACCCAGCGACATCAGGTTCAATGTCTGCCCGACGAGCTTCATGACAGCGAAAGCGGCCAAAGCCGAAAGTGGAATTGTAATGCCGGCGATAACCGTGCTTCGCCAGTCGCGCAAAAACAAAAACAGCACGACCACAATCATCAGAATGCCGGTCAAAATAGCATCGCGAACGTTTTCAATCGCTTCCACCACCAGTCTCGATTCGTCATATGCAGGACTAATATTGAGGCCGGCAGGCAGAGATTTCTTCAACTTATCGAATTCCGCTTTCACACCGTCGGAAACGGCCACAACATTGCTGTTCGGTTGTCGAAAGACGTTGATTGCCACACCCGGCTTACCGTTGACGCTGACAATTTGGGTGCGGTCGGCCGTGCCCCAGGTGGCATTGCCTACATTATGAAGATAGACAGGGTCGCCGTTGGGACTGCTGGCAATGACGAAGTTGTTCAATTGCGCCGCATCCACGGCTTGATCCGGTGCGACCACAAGATTCTGCTGGTACTCACGATTGAGCCTGCCGAGCACAAGAGATTGATTGGCGCTCTGCAAAGCCGAGGCTATCTGATTCAAACTCAACTTCAACGCGGAAATACGAGCAGGATCGACTTGCACGACTACTTCTTTGGTTATGCCGCCCTGAACAATGCAACGCGACACACCAGGCACACGAGTGATGGCGGGCTGCACTTCGTAGGTGGCGATGTAAGTCAGGTCGGCTTCAGTCAACGTGTCCGAGCTTATGTTGTAGGTGATAACCGGAAAGATTGCCGGCGTCACTCGCTCAATTGTGAGGTCGACACTCGACGGCAGGGAGTTTCGCACCTCCGCCACTTTTGCCTGCAACTGTTGGAGGGCCAACTGCATGTTGGTGCCTTCCTGAAAATCTACGGCAATTTCCGCCGCCCCCCTGATCGTTTTGGAACGCACCCAACGCACGTTGTAAACCTGCCCGACGGCCAGCTCTAGAGGTCTGGTAGTCGAGACTACCACTCGCTCCGGCGCCATATCACCGACATGAGCGATCACTTCGATGCGAGGAAAAGACAGCTCAGGGTAGACGTCGCTGGGTAAGGTGAGATACGAGAAGATGCCGGCGACGGCAAACAAAATGAAGAAGAGCTCGACGGCTCTTGCCTGGCTGCTTAGCGTTTTCGTATAGCGAATCATCTGATTCTTCCGGGAGTGCCGGCAAGCTTGGCCGGCTCCACTCGCGTGCCGTCAGGCAAGCCGTAGGCACCGGCGGCAACAATCGGCTGTCCGGGCCGCAATCCGGCGGTGATCTCGGCAATTCCGTTCTGCTGAAGACCGACTTGAACGGGCACTCTGGAGATCTTGCCGTTGCGTTCTACATACACCATTTTTCGCGCCGGCGTTGCCGGGTCATCCACCAGCGCTGATGAAGGAACCGTCATGGCATTCGGGTGCACTGCCGTCGTGATCGTGGCAGTTACCGGCATGCCGTCCTTCAATTGCAATGCCGGGTTGGCACATAGGATGCGCACACCAAGGGTGGTGCCATTGTTTTGAACAATCGAATCCACGCCTTGCACGATTCCGAGAAATTGGCGACCAGGCACCGCAATCGCCTCGACCGACGCCGCTTGTCCGGCCGCCACGGTAGCCGGCTGGGTCGTCGGCAAGGAAGCTGAGACGATGACTTCGGATAAGTTCTCGATGATCATAATGGCAGTGGCGGGGTCGGTTTGCTCGCCACCATCAAGATTGCGCTGTGCGACAATGCCTGCAATCGGGCTGCGAACAACTGTGAAAGCGAGCTGGGATGCGGCTGCGGACTCTGCGGCGCGCGCATCCTTTACTTGCGCCTGGGCGGCCACCAATTGGGCCCGTGCCGTTTCAACCTGACTCTGGGCGGCGATCAAATCTTTTTTCGCCCCGATTCGCATTTTGACCAATTCGGCATTTCTCTGCTCGGTGTTTTGATCCAACTGCAGCGCAGTTTGCGCTTGCATAACGCCCGCCTGGGCTTGCAAAACCTTAGCGTGCGCTTGATTGAGAGCGTCTCGCAATTGCGTGGCATCCAGCAAGGCCAGCACTTGTCCCTTGACCACTGCTTGTCCAGGTTGTGCCAATACTGCGGTGAGCTTGCCGGTGAGAGTTGAGCTCACTTTCACTGAGTGATCCGGTAAGGGAGTGACAACCGCCGGCAAGGAGACACGTCGATAGATCGTCTGGGTTGCCACCCGCGTCAAAGGCAACCGCAACGCAGGCTGCGCTGCATTTTCGTCTTCTTCCACCTTGGGCGAGCACCCCAAGACACATGCCAGCAAACCACTCAAGGCTAAAGTTGTGAGAATGCGCTTTGTCACCAGGTTCCGTCCTATGCGTAGAGCGCCCGTCGATGCGGCCTCAGTCCACGATGGTGACGAATTCCGGCTGAGTTGGTGCCGAAAAACATTACATTTTGAGATCTCTTTAAAGACGGCTATCCCTCATGCTTTCCTCACAACAGACCAATAATCTACATGGTGGGGCAAGCAAGAAAACGAATGTACAAATTTGAGATAAGGAGTAAATCTCATGCGAATTCCCAATGGAAAGTTGATCAAACTCTCGCTTTCATCCGCGCTGGCTATCGGTCTGGTTGCAGTTGCCACGATGCCGGCCTCCGCCCAAACTTTCGCTCAACGGCATCCACGTCGCGCGGAAGTACTGCACCGCGACCAGAATTTGAACCGGGCAATCAATCGGGATGCCGGACATCTCAGCGGACAGTACGCAAATCTAAAGACGCAAGATCGAACCATTGTTCGTCAGGAACAAGCAGATGCCAGAGCCAATGGCGGCTTCATAACCAAGGGGCAGCAAGTTCAACTCAATCAAGAAGAGAGTGCTCTCAGGCAAGAAGTACGAATGGATAACAACAAGCCCGGCTCTTTCGCCAGCCGCCACCCCGGTCGCGCTGAGGTGCTCGGACGCGATGCCAATCTCGATCGGGCGATCATCCAAGATAAGGGACATCTGAGCGGCCAATTCGGCAACCTGATGAACGAGGACCGCTCGATCAAGCGCCAGGAGCAAGTCGACGCGGCTGTAAACGGCGGGGTGATAACCGGGCGAGAATATCGCCACCTAAACCGCGAGGAGAGCCATCTTCGCAACCAGATCCAGCGCGACTCCCAGTAGAGAGAGAGAGACAAGCCTTTTCCGACGGAAAATTGCTTGCAGGCGAGGGGCGGTGCATAGCATCGCCCTTTGCCTTGATCATCGAGTCTGGCAAAGCGGAATGGACGCTGTCGGCCTGGCCAGCAATTCAGTGATCGTCGTTGTGGCAAAGGCTTGCTCGATTTTTGCAGCGGCGTCATCGAGTCGTTTATGCAACGCGCTCAGACTAGATCCATGCGATTCTAAGAAACGGACGCGCTTATGGTGCGGCTGCGGCGGGCGCGCCGGCCAATTCTACAGCCCGCGGAAATAGAATGCTATTTTCCTTGTGCACGTGGTGGTGCATCTCGGACTCCAGGCTGGACAGGGAAAAGAGCAACACTTTAAATGAGTTGCAGGCATCAGCAGGCGGGGTGTAATCATTAGTCAGTTTGCGCATTGCCATGAGTGCATCGCCGGCATCATCATGTTCTTGCGTCATCACATTAATCGGCATCTCGATGCCGCCGCCGCAGCCGAAGGCCGCAGCGCCACCACCATTTTCCATGGCGCTGATAGCCGGAAAGAGGATCAACTCTTCTTTCTGCATGTGTTGCTCCAGCTGCGCTTTGAACCGAGTGAAGATGTGCAACACCTTCACCATCTCTTTATGATTATGGCCATGAACACGAGCCACCTTTTCGGCAAGCTGATGAATGCTGGGCAATTGCTGGCGCAGAGGCTCGTGATATTTGTGAACAATGTGAGCAATCAGCTTCGTCAAGCTTTGCTTAGTCCAATCCTCGTCAGGCGGCAACTCCTTGCTGTCCGCGGCCATCAGCTCTGCCACCACTTGCTTGAGAGGCAGCACTTTCTTTCGGCAGGCTTCCTCCACCGGCACCTTGCCACCACAGCAGAAATCGATTTTGTATTTTTCGAAAACGCCGGCGCGCAAAGGGTGCTCCGCTACAAGTTCGCCTACCGTGCGATGGGCATATATTTTGACTTGCTCGTCTAGTTCTTGCTCTGCAGAGGAATCGGACCGGCAAGAGCTGCCCTGAGACGGCCACTCGATACAGCTGCAGGGCTGAAACATTTCTTTCTCCGCTCCACAATCGGGGCAACGCCAAGCGTCGTTGAGCTGCTTGAACTTCTGGGTGGGTGAGCCCTGGATATGCTCGGACTCATCATAAACATAATTGCAGACCGTACAAATAGATTTTGTAGCGCTGGACATAACAGCCTCCTCCGCCAATCGGATTTATGGACCTTCATATCCAGTTTACGAAAAACGGCAACACAAATTCTCATCCGCAAGGATGATTCAATCTCATCATCACAAACAGCAGCTAAAGTGTTGGCCGAATGCGCGCACCGTTGGCAGTATCGACTCGTTGCAAACCGAAGGTATCGAGAGTCACGTCTTGGCGTTTGCCAAACGATTTGAAAACATCGGCAACACCCAGTCCGGCAAAAGTAGCGGCCTCATCGAAGATCTCGGCGGTCTTGAATCGCGATTGCTGCGAGACCACATGCGCCGGTGCCAGTGCCACCATCACATCCCGTTCGTCCTCATAATCCGGCAGAATCAAAGCTTGGATAATAAGCCCGCTCGACAATCGCAATGCGGATTTCTCTTCCAGAGCAAGCCAATCCGATCGCGACACATAAGGCGACAAGGCTGCCCGTTCGTGCTCGCCGATTAGTTTGCGCACCGACTGTCGCTGTTTTTCCGGCAACGACTTCAACTGATTTGCCAATCTCAATGCTTGATCGTCGTAAGCGCATTTAGGCTGCTCCAGCAGCTTGAAGATCTTTTCGCGTATCTCTCGGCTCTTCTCCAGAGCTGTGCGCACGTTGGGCGAGCTGGTTTGAAATATATTGCGCGCCTGTTTCCAGAGATCGTTTATCGGTCCAAGCTCGCAAACAGCTTCACCCAACGTCGACAGTTGGGACTTAATTTCGTCGAGGACCGCAGAATCGGTTTTGTTGAACATGACAACGCCTTATCGAGAACCATTACATGCTAGCATCCGGGACTGCCGAGGCATATTCGGCGGTCGCCGGGAGTTATATCCGTAACCGAAGCGGGCAGTATTCTGGTAGAGGCTGCACACGTAGATAGATTAATTCATGAGAATCGGCGAGATCCTGATAGGCTCCCAATTGATTGATGCGAAAGCCCTGGCAGAGGGGCTGGATTACGCCACGCAGAAGGCCGTTCCGATTGGGCGGGCGCTGCGGACGCTCAAATACATCAGCGAGGAGAATCTCAATCGTGCCCTGGACGCCCAAACAGCCATCCGGCTTGGGCTTCAAGATAGCCTTGCCGTCTCCGTGCTTCGCTATGCTTATCAGACAAATCGCAGTTTTGTCGAAGGCTTGAAAAGCTGGCCAGGCACCGTCGGGAAGGAAAAAATCCCACCCGGACTTCTGGAAGCGCTTTCCAATGAAAAGGCGCTGGAAACAACGCAGACGCAGCAGAAAGCAGTGAACACCGGGACTTTCAGCAAAAAAGACATGGACTCGCACATACAGTCTCGCAATGCGGCGCTCGAACAACTGAAGCAGAACATGAAGGCCTCAGCAACGACCGTGCAACAACCCAAACCAAGCACGCAACCGGCAATACCCGCCGCACAGCCGTGGTCGCCGGCCACCAGCCTGGGCTCGTCAGTGAAATCCAGTGACGCCCCCCAAACCTCGGACCAACTGGTGAAGGAAGCCGACGCGCTTCTGGCTGCCAACAAAGTGATACCGGCGGAAAAATCTTACGCGCTTGCTCTGCGCCAGATGGAGGATGAATACGGCACGCCCCCGAGCAAAATCGTCGGCGTCGCCACTAAGCTCGCCAACTTGTATGCGTCCCTGGAACGCTTCAGCGAAGCACAACCGCTATACAAGCGCGTCCTCGACATGCAGACGAAGACATTCGGCCCCAATAGCTTCGAAGTAGGCACAGTGCTCGAGCACTTGGCCGATCTCAAAATCGCCCAGAAACAATTCAGCGAAGCACAAAGCTATCTCGAGCAATCATTGCAAATCACGCAGCAGCAGAAGCTGGTCGACTTAATTGTGGCGGGAAGGCTGCTGAAAAAAATGGCGGTGGCGCAACACTTTGATAAACCCAGCCAACGCACGCGGCTTGGAGAATTGGCGCTCGACGCCAACATGGTGTCGTCTGACAAATTACAGGAAGCATTGGCACGATCGAAAGAAATGGGCGCCTTGCTGGGAATGGTCTTGCGCAGCCAGAACTCACTGGATGCACAGCAGTTGGAATCACTGATGCTCGCCCAATTGTTGATCAAGCAGCGCACCATAACCGCGCCGGTGGCGGTTGTCGCGCTCAAGTTGGCCGCTTCTCAGAAGGCGCCGCTTCGTCAGCTATGTGAGGCAGGCAAGTGGCTTTTGGATCCCGAACGCAACGATGAAACTTATCAGTCGCTGGTAATCGAACAAGAAAAATTGCTGGGGCTGGAGGAAACTCATGGAGCGGATCATCCTGAAGTGCTGTCTGCCGTGCTGCGGCTTGCAGAATTACATCTAAACCGCAAGGACAAGGCTTCGGCAGAGGCATTTTACTTGCGAGCCGTGCGCTCGATGGAACGACAGTCGTCGCCGGACAAAATTCAGCTCGCTCGCCTATCGGAAAAACTGGCGCAGGTCTACTGCCAGCAACAACGCTTCGGCGACGCGCAACCGCTGTTACTGAAATCGCTGGAATACCGCACTTCCAGCGGCGCCGGTGAAACGCTGGAAACAGCCAAATGTCTTTGGCTGGTGGCAAAAGTCGAACTTGCTCAGAGCAACCATGCCACAGCTCTGTCCTTCTTGCGCAATGCGAAGCTTATGTTCGACAAAGTGGCGCCCGGAAACTGTCCAAAGCAGCTGCTGGATGAGATGGCAGCGTGCGCCGATGCCACCGGCCTGCCCATGGAATAGCCGCCTCCTGCCACTGCATCTGATACCATGAAACTCTTTCCAAGATCAACCTTTATCATGGCGACAATCGCCAGCACAATATCATTGGCGGCTGTTCTTACCGGCTGCGGACAGAGCCGGCAACCGGTAAGAACCAACGGATTCCAACCAGCTGCACCAAATGCGCCGGCGGCATCCACTGCACCGGCACCGCCGTCATACAACGTTCCCGACTTCACCGGCCAAACATCCGGGAGCGGACAAGGCGGCGATTATGTGGAAGTGAATGAACGCCAGCCCGGACAGGCGGTCGACATCAACTCCACTCTCGTTTCCGGCAAGCGCACAATCGTTGAGTTCTATAGTCCATATTGCGGGCCCTGTATGGCTCTGCGTCCGTACGTGCAAAGGCTTGCCTCGGTCAGACCAGACCTTGCCGTGCGCTCCATAAATGTCAACCGCCCCCAGGTGGTCGGCATAGACTGGCGGTCGCCTGTGATCCGGCAGAATCGGCAAATTCGTTTTTTGCCGTACTTCATGATTTACGGACCGGAGAAACGCCTGGAAGCACATGGCGGTGAGGCTTCCAATGCTGTTGTCGACTGTATCGAAAAAACATTCAGTAAACCTCGGTAGTGCGGCGTTTCAGTTTCGTTTACCGGCGTAAGTGGCAAAATCTGGTAATGGACAGCCCATAGGCCGGATGGCGTCATGAGAATCGGCGAAATTCTGATTAAGTCGTCAGTAATTGACGCAAAAGCCCTGGGCGACGCACTGTCTTACGCAGGCTATAAGCAGATTCCGCTTGGCCGGGCGCTGCGCGTCTTGCGCTACATAACTGAAGAAGATCTCACGCGCGCGCTCGACGCCCAAAACGCGATCCGGAAAGGCATTCCCGGCAACGTTGCCCTTGAAGTGTTGAAGAGTGCATACCAGACCAACCGCACGTTCATCCAGTCGCTGCAAAATCCGCTGGCACCGCGGGCTGATAATATCTCCGCTTCGGTATTAGAGTTACTCAGCGACAGAAAAACATCCGCAGCGCCGATGGCACGTACCCCGGCGCCGACAGAACAGACCCATGAAGAACTGGTCGAATTGGGCGATACCTTCTTCCTGGCCAACGAAATCGAGCCAGCGGAAAAGGCGTATACACGAGCTCGTGAGCTTATCGAAGACGCCTACGGCATACCGCCGAGCAAAGTGGCGTACGTGCTCACGAAGCTTGCCAATCTTTACTTTGCCACCGATCGCTTCCGCGAAGCGTTGCCGCTCTACGAACGCGTTCTGGAAATACAGAAAAAAGTATTTGGTGTTTCCAGTCCGGAAGTCACTCGCGCGCTTGAAGATCTCGGCGATCTCTATGACGTACAAGACAAATTGCCCGAAGCGCAGCGTTACTACGACGAAGCGCTTAAGAGCATGTATCAACATAAAATGATCGATCCCGAAACCACGGGTCGTCTCTTCAAGAAGCTGATGTCCATCTGCCATCGCACAGGCGAGCCGATTGCGCGCGCGCGACTCGGCGAGTTGGCCACCGACTCCGGATTGCTCACATCTGAAAAGGTGCAGGCGGCATTGTCCACCGCCAAAGAAACAAGCAAGCCGATAGGTACGGTGCTGCGCGACGAACAAATGCTCGGCGACAAGCAAATCGAATCGCTGATGTTTGCGCAAGTCCTGGTAAAGCAAGGCACGTTGCCTGGGATGGTGGCGGTGCGCGCCATCAAGTTTGCCAATGCCCGCAACATGACGCTGAAAGAACTCAGCGAAACCGGCAATTGGATTTCAGCACGCGATCTCGAAGACGATCACTACAAGCAATTAATCGCCGAGCAGGAAAACATGCTGGCAGCCGAATCGAATCTCGGCCCCAACCATCCTGACGTGGCGGCGATTGCGCAGAAGGTGGCGGAAATTTATTTGGCACGCAAAGATCGCGCTGCCGCTGAAGCTTTCTTCAAGCGAGCACTGTCGATACTGCAGGCATCGAGCGGCAATGACAGGTCTGCGCTTCTCAACGTCAGCGAAAGGCTCGCCCAGGTTTACTGCCAATACGCAAAATATCACGAGGCACAACCCCTGTTGCTGAAATGTTTGGAGTACCGCCAATCTCTCGGGCAGGGAGAAACTGGTGATACAGCCAAGTGCCTGTGGATGATCGCCAAAGTCGAGCTGTCCCAATGCAATCACAGCACCGCACTTTCGTTTATGCGCAGCGCGCGCATGATTTATGAAAAGCTCGGTCCGGGTCAAACACCCAAACAGTTGCTTGAGCAAATGGCAAGTTCGTGTTTGGAAACCGGCATGATGACGGAAATCGAGCCTGTTTTGACGGCGCTAATCGCGCTGGCGAAGAGCAATGACCAGGCATTTGAGCCCGAAACGGCGAATTATATGGAGCAGCTCGGCGACTATTACGTGGAGAACGGCCGGTGCGATGCAGCACAGGCGCAATACTATGCTTCGCTGCAGATTTATGAGCGGGCCCCGGGCGCCCAATCCCGTGCAGCGGCGGTTTCCAGGAAACTTACACAAGCTACTGCCGCAGCTAAATCCAAAGCACCCAGCCCTTAGTAAAAAGCCGAAGGAGGCTCGGCTATAGCATTTAACCACCGCCCGTCCACTAATTTTGCGCACCGGCGGGTAGATTGTCTGAGAAGTTATGAGGTCGCCTGGTAATGAAACGAGCTAACTGGTCGTGTTTGCTAGCCGCCGCATTGCTTTCAGGTTCGTATGCAATGCCGGTCCGAGCAATCGAGAGCCCCTCTGCGCAAGCCCAGACCGAACAAAACACTGTCCCTGCTTCTCCTAAGGACCTCTTTTATAAGCAGACGCTGGGATTGCAATATTCCATCGAGCTGATTCGCGGAAACGAAAGTTATGTCGTCGACAGCCGATTTCCGTTCCGGTCGGGAGATCAAATCCGATTTCGAGTCAGACCGAACATAAACGGCTACATGTATATAGTTATGTCGCAAGGGAGCAGCGGCGCTTCCGCAACTTTGTTTCCCGATACCAACTACTCAGACAATAACAGCGTTGCCGAAGGCTATGAATATATCGTGCCATCTAAGGGCACCTTGGTATTCGACAAAAACGCCGGATTGGAACACGTGCAGTTGGTGCTCTCCAAACAGCCTTTCGATCCGCTGTCGATTGATAAACGAGAGCGTAGTGTGAAGATAAGTCCGAAAGCAGGTGAAAGCTTCATCGGCAACAACTGTTTTATCGACACCCCGGCGGCCATGAGCACGGGACACTGTACGGACAAAGAACAAACGGTGACCATGGTCACCACCGATATGAGTGCACCACTTACTGCAGAGCTCACATTGATGCACGAGGCGGGCGCCAGGGGCGCCAGGGGCTCCATCCCGACCTTGGTGCCGCCGAGTCCGACCCACGAAGCGTCGGCGCCGGCAATGTCCGCCGACGTGCATACCGCCTGGTCATCCGCGCCAACAGAAGCATCGCCTGTATTGGATAAATGGGCACTGGTTGTCGGTATCAGTAAATTTCAACACCCGGGAATGAATCTTCTGTTCGCCGCAAAAGACGCCAAAGATTTCGCGGATTTTCTTATCCAAGAACAGCATTTCGCCGCAGATCACGTAAAACTGATAACTGACGAACAAGCGACGCGATCGCACATCGAATCGGATGTGGGAGATCCCGGCGGCTGGCTGCCTCGCAACATCAGGCAAGGTGACCTTGTCGTCGTCTATGTTGCCACGCACGGCATGGTCGATAAGCAAACCGATCGCAGTTATCTGATTGCCAGCGACACCGACCCAACAAAACCGTATTCCACCGCAATAGAACTGCAAAATCTGGTTGAAAAATGGAAGCAACAATTGAGTAAGGTGACCAATCGAATCATGGTCGTACTGGATACCTGCCACGCAGGCAAGGCCGGACAGAAAGCAGTTTTCCTGCACGCCAAATTAGACAACATTTTCCAGGGAACCGGACAAATGATGGTCGCCTCGTGCCAACCGGAGCAAGTTTCCTTTGATTCCAAACGATTCAACAACGGACTGTTCACAAAATACTTGATTGAGGGACTGCGCAAGAATTCCAATGTGCAAGCTGCCTTCAACGAGGTCAGTCAAAGCGTTGTCGGCGAGTCGCAGGCAGAATTCAGCAAAGAGCAAACACCGATGTTGAAAGACGACGAGTGGAAAGGCGGTCCACTTATACTTTCCGCGCCTCC
>Ga0134128_10001214_pt1 | contig 33738 bp, 28 predicted proteins | sample KB31754_FD_96462 | JGI IMG/M metagenome (GOLD analysis project Ga0134128, IMG submission 96462) | Terrestrial soil microbial communities with excess Nitrogen fertilizer from Kellogg Biological Station, Michigan, USA - KB3-175-4 | ecosystem: Environmental > Terrestrial > Soil > Unclassified ...
CTTTATCCCTTCACGCCGGTCGCCTTTGCAACCAGCAGGATACTTGTGACGTGCGTGGAATCGAACCACTTCCTCCGGGGCCTATCCCCCTCACACCGTTATCTTTTTAAGAACTTTTTGTTATCAACCCGTTAACCAATCCCCCTAAGGGAGCGCAAAGGTATACACCTTATTCCATTCTACAAAATCATTTTCCTGATTTATTTTTCAGAATTTTTCTCACCACAAAGTCTACTGGAAATCGCTAAAAGAGCTGTCGTTTTTTTGAAACGGGTTGCAAAGATAACAAGCTTTTCTGCAACCACAAAATCTTTTAAAATTTTATTCTTTTCTATACCTGTAAAGAGCTTTTTCAAAAACGGAGTGCGAAGCTACGGTTAATATTTTGATGCTACAAGTATGTATGACAAATTCTTTGTTTCACAATTAAAAAATACTTCAGCAATCACGGACAATATTTAATAAATTTGATGACACACAACCTTTTATGAAAAAAAACCTGCTCCTACTCTCATTACTTTCTGTAATGTTTCTTATTTCTTCCTGTGAAGAAGAAAAATCGAATATGCCTTATATCCAGCAAATGAAGGATACCATATTTGCCGGTTACCCAACCGTAGCAGGCGTAACTATAGATGTACAGGAATCTACAATGCTGGAAGTGGTGCTGAAAGATGCTAGCCTGTATAACAAAACTGATGCTGACAGACAAAAAGTAGCAACCAGCATAGGCATGATGGCGTTACGCATTTTTGGAAAGGATAACAAACTGGAGAGAGGGGAATTACTGGTAAGTAAGGATATGCCCAGTGGGGAAATAATACCTGATGATGCAAAAAAGACCAACATAAATATAGACAGCCTGAAGAAAGTCACGACCAATTAATTTATTGTTTTACTCTGCTGTAATGAGGAAACTATACGTTCGCTTATCAATAGTTATTGCTCTTTTATTTTCACTTTTCGTAAATGAACTATATGCGAAGAAAAAAGTAAAGACAGCAACCATACCTTTTCAATATAGCCAATCATTAATATTTGTAAGAGTAAAAGTTAATAATAAGTCAGGCTTATTATTTCTATTGAATACAGGGGCAAATACATCAGTAATAGACAAAAGTATCGCTGAAAAACTAAAGCTTTCGATCCTGGATCACGATACAGTATTAGGAACTGCAGGAAAAGAACCGGTACAAACTCTAAAAATAAAAACGCTACAAGTTGGAGACGAGACGATAAAAGACCTGATAATATCCAAGCGGGATCTAAGTGGCTTTGTGAAAGTAAACAATTACAAAATAGACGGAATATTGGGTACCGATTTCCTGAAAAACTTTGCAATAACTATTGATTTTGGAGACAGAAGAATCTTCCTTTCACGCAAAGCAATGAAGCCGGGGAGGCAGATGTACATCCCTTTTGAAATGGATGACAACATCCCAAGATTTGAAGCAAGACTTAATGATACGCTTAGCACGTACCTGAGATATAATAGTGGGGTAAGCCTTAATCCAAATAAGGATGTCTATGTGAACGTTTCACCAAGCCAATGGTACCAACTAAAAATGGCTAACCGACAATTAAATCCGGTTCGCTATATGACGGGGACAGGAGTAGGAGGTAATGTATATCTGCAAGTAGTGAGTATAGACAAACTTGCGTTTAACGGAATGGAAATAAAATCTCCGTTTATTATTGTGCAACCCAGGGAGGGGTATTTTGAAAAAGATGAGGCGATAGGATTTTTTGGAAATAATTTACTTGAAAAATATTACAAAGTAACCATTGACTTCCTGAATAATAGGATTGTATTTAACAACGTAAAGAAAAAAGAGCTGACACCTTGAATTAATCTTTAAACTATCTCGTTAATGAATAGTCTAATTCAGTCATACCTCGGAAGTAATGTTTTTAAAAAGGCTATCTCTTACCTGTGTCATCATTTTATTTAGTTGCAATGTTTTTTCACAAACATATAGGGTAACCGGCCAGATATTAGATAGCAAGGATAATTCTTCACTGATAGGTGTAACTGTTTTTCTGTCACCTGCTAATGACAGCACTCAAAAAAACGGTACTACAACCGATGCTAACGGAAATTTCGAGATCGATAATGTAGCTACAGGTAGATATTATTTGAAATCAGTCTATCTCGGTTATCAAACACATACTCAAATTGTAACTGTCGCAGGAAAAAATACCGGTGTGGGCGCCATAACTATGAAAGTTGTGACAAATAAATTAAAAGATGTGGTGGTAGAAGGGAAACAAATACGTGCGCAACAAATGGGCGATACTACACAATTTAATGCCGACGCATATAAAACAAATCCTGACGCTACAGCAGAGGATCTGGTAACTAAAATGCCCGGTGTAACATCTGATAATACAGGTGTAAAAGTAAATGGGGAATCAGTGCAACAGGTATATGTGGATGGCAAACCATTTTTCGGAACGGACCCTACCCTTGCTCTCAAAAATCTACCTGCTGAAGTGATTGATAAAATACAGGTTTTTGATAAGCTTAGCGACCAGGCACAGTTTACCGGATTTGATGATGGCAACTCTCAAAAAACACTCAATATTGTAACGAAAAAAAATAAAAGTAACGGACAATTTGGTAAAGCATTTGCAGGATATGGAACAGATGATAGATATCTGGCTGGTGGAAGTCTAAATGATTTTGATAGTGATACAAGGATCTCAATTATCGCATTATCAAATAATGTAAATCAGCAAAACTTTAGTGTACAAGATATATTAGGAGTAGTAGGCAGCAACAGTGGTCAAAATATTGGCGGATTTAGTGGTCGTGGCGGAAGAGGAGGAGGCGGTGGTTCAACTGCATCGGTTAATAATTTTTTAGTAGGGCAACAAGGTGGTATCACAACTACTAATTCAATTGGACTGAATTATAGTGATAACTGGGGAAAGAAAATAAAAGTAAGTGGTAGTTACTTCTTTAATAGTACTGACAACACTAATAACACTCAATTGGTAAGAAATTATTTTACAAGTTCAGATAGCGCTCTTGTCTATAATGAAAACAATAATTCTGAGGCGAAGAATTTCAATCACAGATTCAATTTCAGATTTGAATATGATATAGACTCCTTTAATGCTTTGATAATTACCCCATCCATAAGCATTCAACAAAACTATACAACCACCGGCCTTTTAGCTAATGATTCACTCGATCACTTACTCTCGAGCAATACAGTAAATAACTCTACTGCAAATTATTCAGGGTACAATTTTTCAAACAACATCCTCTTTCAACATAAATTTCATAAGCGCGGCAGAACTATATCTGTAAATGTCGGTACATCTTCGAATGACAAAATAGGAGATGGTTCTTATTATTCTCTGAATAAATACTATCAAAACGACACTCCAGACGATTCTACCTTACTCAACCAGCAATATACTTTATACAATGATGGTTATACTTTATCAACCAATGTAACGTATACAGAACCCATTAGTAAAAAAAGCCAGTTAATGGCAAATTACAATCCGTCATACACCAAAAGTGATGCCGATAAAGAATCCTATAATTACGACTCGGCCGTACAACAATATTCAGATTTTGATGCCTTACTATCAAACAAATACAAAAACACGTACATCACACAGAGGGGTGGTCTTAGTTTTAGAAACGGAGACAGGAAATTTAATTTAATGTTCGGAGCGAACCTGCAATATGCAACTTTACAAGGTGAAGAATACTTTCCATATAGCTATAGTGTAGATAAAGTCTTTACAGATGTATTACCAATTGGAATGCTTAACTGGAGATTTGCCGATGGTAGAAATCTGCGTATAATGTACCGGACCAATACTGTAGCGCCAAGTATTACCCAATTGCAAAATGTTATAGACATAAGCAATCCACTGCTTTTAAAAACCGGGAATATAAACCTGAGGCAGGACTATGAACAAACTCTTATAATACGTTATGGATTGACCAAGGCTGCGAAAGCACATAACTTTTTTATTTTTTTCTATGCTAACTATATCAATGACTATATCGGGAATTCAACCTTTATACCAACCAGGGATACCCTTTTCCAGAACTATCTGATACGCAGTGGTAGTCAGTTAACATTCCCTGTTAATCTAAACGGATATTGGAATAATAAAGCTTTTGTAACTTATAGTTTACCTGCAGATTTTATAAAAAGTAACTTAAATCTTAATGGCGGGGTTGCCTATACACGCTCACCAACACTGGTAAATAATACACTTAATATTTCGAACAACTATGTACCGACCGGAGGTGTAGTATTAAGCAGCAATGTGAGCGAGAAACTCGATTTCACGCTATCATATACAGGGACATATAACATCGTCCAAAACACATTACAAAATCAGGCTAATAACAATTATTACACACATACAGCAGCATTTAAAATAAACTGGATATTTTGGAAAGGAGTTGTAATAAATACCAATTTTACTGATAGCTATTATTCAGGATTTAGTAATGCCCCATCCGAAAATATATTTCTATGGAACGCCTATATTGGATATAAGTTCCTGAAAGGGCGCGCAGTAGAGGCGAGAATCAGCGCATTTGATATCCTGAATCAAAATAAAAGCATTACCCGTTCAGTGACAGAAACCTACGTGGAAAATGACAGGACACAAGTATTGCAACGCTATTTTATGCTGCAACTCACTTATACTTTGAGAAACTTTAAAGGTGCAGCACCCGACAGTACCAATGAAGAAAATATGTATAAGCGCTATAATAATTTCCGTAACTACCGGAATAATGGCGGACAATATTAATAGTCATATTTTTCTTTCCAGCAATGCCTGAGGTAATCGCGCAAACGGGCTTCTGCCGCATTATCACCGGGATCATATAACTTAGTACCACTGATTTTATCAGGAAGAAATTCCTGCTCCACAAAATTACCCGGGTAGCTATGTGCATATTTATAGCCTAAGCCATAATCAAGCTTTTTCATTAATCCTGTCGGAGCATTGCGAATATGCAATGGCACCGGCAGATCTCCTGTTTTTCGTACCAGCGATTGCGCGTCGCTAATGGCTGTGACAGCTGAATTACTTTTGGGGGAAGATGCAAGGTATGAGACAGTTTGAGACAATATAATACCGCACTCAGGGTAACCGATCAGCTCTACAGCCTGAAAACAGGTTGTAGCAAGTAATAAGGCATTGGGATTAGCATTGCCAATGTCTTCGCTCGCTAATATTACCATCCTACGAGCAATAAATTTGGGATCCTCCCCACCCTCTATCATCCGTGCTAACCAATATATTGCAGCATTGGGATCACTACCCCGCATAGACTTAATAAAAGCAGATATTATATCATAATGCTGTTCCCCACCTTTATCATATAGCGCCATTTTATTCTGAACAACATCCTGCACTATATCGTTGGTTATATTCTTATTATCTACCGGTAAAGAACTGGCCACCAATTCTAAAAGATTTAATAGCCTGCGGGCATCACCGCCACTTAACTGCATTAACGCTCCCCATTCTTCGATATGCACATTTTGACGCTTAAGCCACTCGTCTTTTATCATCGCGTGATGAACCAATGTCATCAAATGTTCCTCCGTCAAAGGCTTTAACACATATACCTGGCAGCGGCTTAATAATGCACTGATAACTTCAAAAGATGGATTTTCAGTAGTTGCACCGATTAGTGTTATAATGCCCTTTTCTACAGCCCCTAGTAAACTATCCTGCTGTCCTTTATTGAAACGATGAATTTCATCAATGAAAAGTAATGCATGCCCAACCTTCCGGGCCTGCTCTATTATCGCGCGTACCTCTTTTACACCGCTGTCGATAGCGCTCAATGTAAAAAAAGGCATATCCAATGAATGGGCAATTATTTGAGCCAATGTGGTCTTTCCAACACCCGGAGGACCCCAGAATATAATAGAATGCGCTTTGTGACTATGGACCATTTGTTCCAGCACCTTTCCCTTACCCACCAGATGTTCCTGGCCAATAAATTCTTCCAGCGTCTTTGGTCTCACTCTCTCCGCCAAAGGAATATTCGATGATGTAGATAACATAATTTAATATTGATTGTAGTTTAAAGTATTTGCTTTATTTTAGCCTTATGATACGCAAATTACTGATCCTTGTTTGCCTTTTTAGCAGTGTGAATACTTTTGCTCAGCAAACATCTGATAATCAAAATAACTCTGACTCTCCACAGCCGGGAAGTGAATATAAAACAATAGGTGCTCCCCTTCCTGAGTTAAGGATCATCACCTCAAAAAACCAGGAGATCACTAATAAAACTGTAAAAAACAAAGCTAATCTCATTGTCATGCTTTTTAATCCCACCTGTGGACATTGTGAAGATGAAACCGCAATGCTTGAGAAAAATATGTTTCTGTTTAAGAAAAGCAAATTACTGATGGCTGCGGCTCCAATGATGGGTCCCTATCTGGAAACCTTTGAACATACTTATAAGCCAAACGAATATCCACAGATATTAATAGGTATAGATAGCAATCATCTTATTGATAAAACATTCTTATATCAAGCATTACCGCAATTAAATATTTATGATAAAGACAGAAAATTGATAAAGATATTTAGCGGAGAAACTCCTATTGATTCATTAAAACAATACATAGAATAAATTATCCTTAGATAAAGTCAATAAAAAAGTGCAGCTAGAACAACTGCACTTTTTTATTTCATTAGGTTTCCCTAAGCCGCACTTTCGTGCTTTACATAATCGCGCAACTTACGTACATAATCAAAATATCCTGCTTCCATACGCATCCAAAAAACAATGAATATTAGTACGCCAATACTCAAAAGGGTGTACGTGAAAGTAGAATACTCTTCTTTGCCGAATAAAAAGAAACAGAGGGCACCTATAAGCATAAATGAGCAAAAGAATATGACTACAGCGGGGCCGCCGGAGTCAATTTTGCGCATTTTTGAACTGATTACTATTTGTGTTTTGTCTCCCTTGTCCTTAAATTCAATGTGAGTGATAGGCAAAGTTTTAATTGCTGTTATTTGCTCAGCGTGAGGAATGATCCGAAGCATACGGTCTTTTTCCGAGACCTCAAAATCCAAATTATGTACTGTTACGTGCTTGCCCCGAAGGCGATTTTTAATTTCGTCCACAGGCATCGAAGACTGATAACGGTAAGTTCTTGTAAAAATCATAGGCAAACATTTAAAATTGTGAAAAGAACTAAATTTTGTTGTATGAAAGTTAAGTATAATTTTTGTTAATGCAAAATGCGTTCAGGCAGGATTTACCCTTTAAAATCAATATTATTATATTTATTTTAATGTGTTAAGGACAATAAATTAATTACTTATTAAGTAAATACCTATATTACTAGGAGGGGGGATCAAATGAAGTTTAGCACATCTGTGAATATCTTTTCTCATATTATTTATTACCAATAATCTGGTAATACTGTTCCACCATATTTCTATAATATGGCTTTAACTGTGGCGGGACGGTCTTATATAATTCCAAAAGTTGCTGTGGTTGCTGCATATATTTTTGAAGCTCTGCGGGAATTGGCCGGCTTATTTCGTTTTGAGGAATTTTTGAAACACGTTTATCATCCTGCTCTTGTTCCTGTAGCGCTTTTTCGCTTTCAAGTAATCGTGTCATTATATCTTTTTGCCGTGCAAACAGATCATTATTCAATCTGCGATTAACCAAATCTGTTTCAGTTCTATCCATCTTTTGCTGTGCATCCTGCAACTCGCGGCTACTATTCAGTCCTTTACTATTCAGCAAGCTGTTGAGTTCCTGTAGCTGCCTACGTATCGAAGCCTGTTGCTCTGCGAGTCTTGCTAACTGTTCTGATTCACCCGTATGCTCATTATTACCGGATTGCTTCCCTTGTTTTTGCTGATCACCAGGCTTATTACCATCTTGACCTTCTCTTCTTTGCATTGCATTTTGCAATTGCTGCATTGCATTGCCTAAATTCTGTTGTTTTGTAATAATATCCTTCATTTCCTGCCCTACCCCCGGTTTAGAACTCATTCCGGGCTTTGGCGTCATACCCCCGGGATTATTACAACTACCCTTTTGCCCTTTCATAGCCTGGCTTTGCATTTGCAATAAATTTGAAAGCACTTCATTAAGCATCAGGGCAAGATTGTTGGTATGCGTCATTACATATTGCTGGCGGGTTTGTGCATCTGCCGTGCGGCGGTCTTCCAGGTCATTTACAGAATATTGCATATTTCTTTCAAGCTCTGTAGTTTCTTTATTTATAGTCGTAGCTAATTTGAACTGGCGCTTACTCAATACGTACAGGCTATCCCTTATCATCATTGAGTTATTGTGTAAGCGATTCTGCTCTTCCTGGTTGGCTACATAAGATTGACTTGTGATGGAGGTTTGCTGTACATTCTTCATTAAATCCTCCTGGTCGAATGAAAGACGGATAAGATTGGTAAGGATTTGGCGAACAGCTCTGATATCCATCTTCAGTTGCTGCATATCACTGCCACTTGCCATCTCCCGGAGAGATTGAGACATTTCCTGCAGGTTTTGCGCAGCTTTATTTTGCGACTCGCTTGATTTGCTATTCTGATTTTCATTAAGTTGCTGCTCACTTTGCTGCATGTTCTGCTGTGCTTGCTTACCCTGCTGCTGCGACTCGTTTAAAGATTGTTTTTGCTCCATCTTATCATTGAGCTGCTGCATTTCCTTCATATCCTGCTGCATCGTTTTGTCCAGGTCTTTTTTAAGATCATCTTGTTTTTTACCAAGCGCCTGGTTGTCCGTGCTCTTTTTATCTGTTTGCTCTTTTAGATCAAGCTGCTGCTTAGCCAAATTGTCGAGCTTATTTGCCATATCTTCCATGCGCATTTGCATTTCCAGCTTTTTCATTAGCTCCTGCATGCGCTTCATATCCATATTGAACAGCTTATTATCTTCCTGTAACTGCTGCATTGTCTGTACCGCATTATCTTTATTCAATCTTTGCATCAAATCCTGCAGCTTTTTCATCTCTTCTTTAAGCTCATTATTCAGCAGATTATCCAATTGTTTCTGCATTTCATCCTGCTTGTCCTTCAGATCTTGGCTATACTGCTTCTGATCGCTTTCTTTTTTTTCCTCCTCAAAGCGCTTCTTTATATTTTCCACCTGGCTTTGTAAGGTTTGTTGCTGTTGCATCATATCCTTTAAGGATTGCTGCTGTTGCCAATCAAGCTGATTACTTTGCAACATTTTTGTCTGCATGTCTTTGTAATCGCTCTGAAGTTGTTGCAATTTTTCAGCACTATTGCTGATGCCAGAATTTATCTGGTTAGCATTCGCATTGATAGCTGAGTCTATCTGCTTCTTATCGTACATCTGATAAGACATCACCTCACTCCGTACCGACTTGGGACCATGCACGCCATCATTATCCCATGCTTCTATATAATAAGTAAGTTTCTGGCCTGTCTTGAGATTTAAACTTTCTATATCAAAATATTGCTGAAAAGCAGTAAGAGCACCCTGAGTAATTTTTAATGGTATGCTTTTACTTGCTATGGGTTGATTTCTCTCGTCACTGATATTGTAATGAAATAAAACACGTGTGATACCATAATCATCTCCCGCAGTACCGCTCAATAATATTTGCTTGCGAGATACAGTATCTGTAAACTGCTGTACCTGTATTACAGGATACTGATCAGGTATTACCTGTACCTGGTAGTGATAACTATCGACAAAAGAAGATTGGTTATTCTGTAAAGCAAGTGTATAGGTAGTATCATTCATAAAACGATACTGGTACCCAAACATCGAAGCATTTTTTGGTAGATTTATTGAGGCGCCATTACCCAATCTTAAAGTAGCTTTATCAGTATATTCAGCAATAAAAGCCCATGTCACCTTGGTGCCTACCGGCAAAGTCATATCGCCAAGGCTGTTCCGAACCTCATCTTTTTTGCCAATATATGCAGGATAACTAATGTTTACCTTAAAAGCCTTGAGAACAGGTTTTTGAGCAACATGCAAAATGTATGGCTGTGAATAAAAGCCTGCCGCAAATAGCCTAAAGTTTACAGGATCAGTAACATTTCTAAATATATATTGAAAGCTATGCCTCCCTACCACCTGCATTGGGACACGTTCTGAACCTATTTCTATATACATTTCATCAGGCAATGCGTTCCCATCTGCTTCAGCTTTTAAAATAAAATCGGAATTACGAATAGCCAGCAATGGTTCACTCTTAATGACAAAGTTGAAAGGTGCAGGTTTTTCGAATGCTTTCGTTGGTTGCAACAAACGTGTAGAAGCCTCCCGAAAAACATTGGGCGCAGCCACGAGAATAAATACACCAATTAATAACAAGGGTAATAAAAAGCGGAGATATTTTCTGTTTTTAGATAAATCGATTGCCGATGCAAAAGGCACTACAGATATCAGCTTTGCCTTTTGGTCTATGCTTGCCTCTATCAGTTCGCGACTTGTATTATCATTTGATAATCTTTTGAGCTGTAAAATATTTAACAGCTTATCGCTTATTTCCGGAAAATGGCGACCAACGATCAAAGCTGCCTGGTCGTGAGAAATTATTTTGCCCAGGCGAGCCATTTTAAATAAAGGTATAATTACCCATACTATTAATGACGACAATCCAAGAACTACAAACGTTGATACAACGGTAACCCTAAGCCAAACAGGCATATATAGAAAATATTCGCCTACACTAACCGACAGTATATAAAATAGAAGACAGCTAAAAAAGATCAGTGACCCTCTAATTACCTGGTTAGCATAATATTTTCGTATAAAAGCGTCTAAACGTGATATCAGCCAGTCGTAATTACTCATACTATTTCTCTAATGCAATATAACGGAAATTATTGTGTAATGGTTCATAAGACAATGTTATATGTAAATTTGCAAATTGATTGGAAATAGAAATGATGCAATTGTATCCGGCACATGCCGTAGAAGCTTTAGAGTATAATAAGATCTGCCAGTTATTAAAGCAAAAATGCCGGACAGACAATGCAGGTGAACGCGTGGAGCAAATGCGTTTTCATACACGTATAGAATACGTTGAAAATGCTCTTTTGCAAACACTTGAGTTTAAATCCATACAGCTTGGCTCGGATCATTTTCCTAATGATTTTACCAGGAATCTTGAAAAAGAATTGAAACTACTAGCAGTACCGGGAGCAGTACTGAATGGGGAACAATTATTAGCCATACAGTATTTATCCCTGAACATGCGGGATATATTGCTGTGGTTTAAAAAACATAACGAACTATACCCCCATCTCAGAGCCTTAACAGATAACATTACTTATGAAAAACAAATAAATGACACTATTTCGTCAGTAATTGATGAAAATGCTCAGGTAAGAGATACAGCATCAAAAGAATTGGCAAATATCAGATCAGAAATAGCGTCGAAAAGACAGGAGCTGAGAAAAGTGTTTGAAAGTGTTTTAAGAAAGCTTAATAAACAGGGATATCTTGCTGATATATCCGAAGGGTTCCTGAATGGACGACGAACAGTTGCAGTGGCCGCTGAACACAAGCGAATAGTGAAAGGGATTTTGCACGGCGAAAGTGAATCGCAACGCACTGTATTTATAGAGCCCGAGGAAACCATAGAATTGAACAACGAGCTGTTCTCACTGGAAAGAGCCGAAGCAAAAGAGGTGCATAGGATACTCGCACAGACTACAGCGATTCTATCAAAACATCAGCCAATACTTGAAGCTTACTATCATTTATGCGGTTTGTTTGACTTCATTCGGGCAAAGGCTTTATTAGCCATAGACATGAATGGTGAAATGCCAAGATTAAGCGTCCATCCTGGAGTGCTTTTAATTAAAGCATATCATCCATTGCTATATCTGCATAACAAACAGCAAAACAAGCCAACTGTCCCCCTTAATCTGACCCTCGACCGGCAAAATAGGATATTGATCATCAGCGGGCCCAATGCAGGGGGAAAAACAGTGTCAATGAAAACAGTGGGGTTGTTACAATTAATGGTTCAGGCTGGATTGCTAATACCCGTAGACCCAAATTCTGAAATAGGCATTTTCAAACAGCTAATGATCCATATTGGCGATACACAATCTATAGAGCATGAGTTAAGTACTTACAGTGCTCATTTGCGTGATATGAAATATTTTATGGATTATGCAAATGGGAAAACATTATTTTTTATTGATGAATTAGGAAGTGGTTCTGATCCAAACCTGGGTGGTGCATTTGCAGAGGCAATCGTTGAGGAACTGGCAGGTAAACATGCCTTAGGAATTATTACAACCCATTATCTGAATCTGAAAGTGATGGCTGGAAAGGTGTCCGGAATAATAAATGGTGCGATGGCATTTGATGAAGAAAAGCTGGAGCCCTTATATCAATTAAATATCGGGAAGCCGGGCAGCTCTTATACATTTGCTATTGCTCAGCGAAGTGGCTTACCTGATAAGGTAATAGAGCGGGCAAGGCAACTGACACAGCGCGAACATTTTCGCCTGGACAAAATGCTGCACCAAACAGAACAACAATCTGTCCGCCTTTCAGAAAAAGAAAAGGAGCTCAATAAGCTATTGAAAGAAAACAATACATTGAAAAATGATTACGAAGAACTAACTAACAAGGAAAAACTAAAACAACATTTTCACACCCTAAAGCTTCAAAACAAAATAAAAAAAGAAGAGCTGGATTATTTACGTGATACTGAAAGAAAATTCAAACAAATAATTCACGATTGGAAGAAAACTGAAAACAAACAGGAAGTGATAGAATCTGCAGAAAATGTTTTGTTCAGAAAAAAACAAATACAGGTAAATGCAGCAGCAGCAAAAAAAGCAGACAAAAACTATGATGTGCTTGGGGGGAAACCAAACGTGGGTGATTTAGTAAGAAACAAAGATAATCACCAGGTAGGCAAATTAGTAGAAATACGGGATAAGCGCGCGATAGTACAAATAGGGCAAATGCCGTTTAACGTAAACCTTGACGAATGGATTGTCGTGAAGAAAAAAGAAAAACAAAATTCAAAGAATAAATAATTCTTTATGCAGTATCAGACAATAACTATCCACTTCCTTTCATTTTATTAATTACAGCCTGTTGTTTTATATATGCGTTTTTCAATATTCTGTTCAATAATTCATCATCTGGTTTTAAATCTTTTGCCTTTAACAAGTAAGAAATACCCTTGTCGTAATCATCTTTTAGTAGATACGCAAGCCCTAAACCTTCAAAAGCATAAAAATCGTCTTTATTAATTTCAAGCGATAGATTGCAATATTTTATTGCAGCATCAGAACTATCAAGCAGCGCTTTATTAAAACCGATAATACCATATATGCCGGCATTATTACCAACAGTTTGCATATAAAGAGAAAAGAGAGAATCAGCAATTGCAAAACTATCATCCTGAAAAGCAATCATGGCTCTCAGATCGAATCTGTTTGTATCTTTTATTACAGCAGTAACAGGAAGCCCATCTATATTTACCGTATGTATAGTGCCACCGGGCGGAAAGCTATTGGCAAGATAATCGGGGCCCAGAAATATGGTATTGAACACTCCATATGTCCAGGGCTTGATAGATCGGGCTACGCATCCTATACTTACTACTTTCACTTTTGAACCAGGGTAATGCCTTTGTATGTAATAGTCCAGAAAGGCGTAAGTATTTGTTGCAATCCTGAAAGTATCGTTTGATTGTGCAATTGGCTCATTCGTCATTAACCAATCAACAGCTTTTTTAACAGTTATTTCCCAATAATCTGTTTCATAGTTATAGTAAGCATTTTTAAAGCCACCCACTGATTCGTTAAAATATGCATATTCATAAGGATGATTGTTAAAGCTCCAGGCAATTGGCTTGATCATGGCTAACAGGCAAATTGCAAAAAATGCGCCTTTAAATACGGGTCTCTTTATGGTTTCAAAAATATTGTTTAGCCCAATTCCTGCGATAATGATAAATCCAGGATAAATAAATAGAAAATGTCTCCACCCGGAATACAATGCAGCTTTCGTAAGCATAGCATAGATAATGGGAAAGACTGAAGTAAATAAAATGAGAAAAAGATACTTACGATTAAGGATTGTGCGTTTTAAAAAAAGTAAAATTATTGATATTATGATACATGCCTGTATGAAAAGAGGAATAGTAATAGACATGAATTTTATAAGATAAAACGGCGGTAAGTGAAGGGAGTCAATAACTGCCCCATCAAAATTTAATTTGATTTTTACCGGATACCTTTTAACAACATTCAATGTTTCAGAAAGATTATGTATCGGGTCTTGTAGCAGGAATGGCCATGTAATAGTTACCAGGCAAAGGCAACCAAGTATTATGACAACCAATTTAGCTGATAATGAGACTATGTTTTCCTTTAGTTGTGACCTTAGGTTTTTGTCAATTAAAAAAAATAGTGCAACAAAAAGCAGTAAATAAAAAATTAATAATAATCCACCGATACGTGTACCGGATGTGAAAGCAAACGAAAAAAGTAAAAACAAAGACATTTTCCATGATGGAGTTGGAAGTTCTTCGAGAAAGCAGATGATAAAGTAAATAGACGCAATGTATCCTGTACAGAATGGGATGTCTTTGGTATTGAACAAAATGCTTCCAAAGAAAGTAGGAGTAAGGAAAAGGAGCCACTCCGTAAATATTGCTGCGCGCCAGTTGCTTAATTTGGCTGCTATAAGGCCTGCAAATAAGATAGCAATAATGCCAAACAGTTGTATAAATATATGCCTTGAATTAAACTCCTGGGTCCCTTTATCTAATCCCGTTATTTTATTGAACCCTACGGGTATATATTCGAATGCACTGCCATAAAAACGGAGATTACTGTCTATGACATATTCATTTTCCCCGCCCGGTTCAAGGAATGACTTGTCTTTACCACCGCTTAAGTAGTAAGCATAGTTAGCTTTACAGTAAGTATTCATATCCATCTCATCAACATGGAATCCTATATTATAGCCACTGATCCATGTGAGGAGAAGCATTGCGGCAAGTGAAAAGAAAAAGATCCTCTTTGCGGCAAGAGTATTTCTGCCGTGTATTGATGTGGTATTCGGGTCTATTTGTTTATTTTTCTGTTTGCTCATAAAATGGGATAAGCACGATCAGAACAATATAGTCGAAATCTTAAACTTAAGTAAGCCTTTAGAACAAAAAATGAGAAATAATATCTATCTACATCGCTTTCACAAGCGATCCCAATCTTTTAAAAACCTTTTCCAGTTCAGGTTTCCAGTTAATGCCAAAACTAAGTCGCATACAATTATGATAACGGTCTTGTAACGTGAACATAGCGCCGGGTGCAATACTTATTCGATATTCCATTGCTTCCTGATATAGCTTATAAGTGTCAATCCTTTTATCTAATTCTACCCAGAGTATGAATCCACCTTGTGGATGACTAACCTTGGTGCCTTCAGGAAAATATTCACCAATGGCACGTATAAACTGCAGACTATTGCTATGCAATGTTTGCCTTAGTTTTCTTAAATGATATTCATACCTGCCGGCTGTGAGAAAATTTGCAACAGCAGCCTGTTCAGCAGTAGGAGAGGAAATGCTATGATATCTTTTCAAACGCTTTATTTGTTCCAGGTACTTGCCTGGAGCCACCCACCCTACTCTATAACCCGGAGCCAATGTTTTGGAAATGGAGCTGCACCATAATACATTTCCTTCCTCGTCATAGCTTTTACAGCTTTTAGGCCTTTTGTTTCCAAAATATACATCACCATATATATCATCTTCTATCAGCGGTATACCATGAAACGACAGTAGTTTTACCATTCCCTCTTTATGCTCATCCGGCATACAATAGCCTAACGGATTACTGAAGTTTGAAACAAAAACACATGCTTTTATCCTATGGTTCTGTAGTGCTTTTTTTACATCATCCGGATCAATACCAATATCCGGATCTGTAGGCAATTCCAATACTTTTAGGCCCAGACTATGTGCCAATTGAAGTGTGCCAAAATAGATGGGGCTCTCTACAGCAATGGTATCTCCTCTCTGTGTTAGCGCCATCAGGCAATAAGAAAGAGCATTCATGCAACCCGCAGTTGTCACAAGGTCATCTGCCTGTAATGTGCCATCCCAATTTAATGACATGCGGGCAACCTGCCTGCGCAATAATTCATTCCCTTGCAAATGCTCATAAGATGTACCCCCGGCAGGCAAACTACGGATAGCCTGTAGCATTGCTTTGTTCAACTTGGCAATAGGCAATAGCTCAGGTGCCGGTACCCCTACTGATAAACAAGTATTACGACTATCGCTGAAATCTTCATATACCTCGGAGATAATAGCCTCCACATTTTTGCTATGCGCAGTAGATTGTGGATGGCTTTTCCCGGGCTTCTGAGGAAAACGAGACGGATTGAACCGTACATAATATCCGGACTGTGGACGGGATTCAATTAATCCTTTGCTCTCCAAATGATAGTAAGCCTGCAAAGTAGTACTCATACTAATGCCATACTCTTTACTCAACAAACGAACCGATGGCAATTTATCACCAAGATTCAGAACATTATCCATTATCTGCTTTTCAATAACATCGGCAATATGCAGATACAGATGATCGTTTTTCCCGTTCGATTTTGTTCTCATTTATTTAAACTGTTCTGGTCTAAATTACAAAAATTGTATCTGTTTTGTTTCAAATATTTTCATCAATTTTGTTAAGACATTGGAAAGCATGGCAAGACAAACGAAGGCATATTTAGCGTTAATGTTTATTTGCATCACCTGGGGTACTACTTATCTTGCCATACGTGTAGGAGTATTACATTTCCCCGCTTTTTTATTTGCAGGGATAAGACAGACTATTGCCGGAACCATATTATTGATCATTGCACTTCTGATAAATAAAAAAAGGGATCTGACACGAAAGAATGTATTAAGGCAAATGCTGATAGGCTTTTTAATGATCACAATTGGGAATGGTTTTGTTACATGGGGAGAAAAATATGTACCGAGTGGAATAGCGGCACTCATTTGTTCAATGATGCCCATATTCGCAGTTATCTTTGGTCTCACTTCTTCCAAAAGAGATCATTTCAATGCAATGATCGGCGGAGGGCTTCTTTTGGGAGTAGTGGGCGTAGGTCTTATTTTCAAAGACAGTCTATCCGACTTTACCAATACAAGCTATTTAAAAGGGATTGTCGCTACTCTTATCGCGACATCATGCTGGGCACTTGGCAGTCTCACTAATAAAAAGAATACACATCCTGTTAATCGCATGTTCAATTCCGGTCTTCAATTATTTTCCGGCGGAGCTTTTCTATTGATCAGCAGTCCGGTAGTTGATACTTATAAAGGAATACAAATCTGGCAACCGGATGCACTGCTTGCCTTATTATATCTCATCGTATTTGGTTCTGTATTGGCATACACCGCATATATGTTCGCACTTAGCAGACTACCTGTAGGGATCGCTACCATATATGCATATATAAATCCGCTTGTAGCCGTAATACTGGGATATTTAATACTAAGCGAGCCATTGACGATATATACGGTTTTTGCCTTTATTACTATAATGTTTGGTGTGTTTATGGTAAACAAAGGTTATAGAAAGCAACACAAATCAGAACAAAAAAAGTCTGCTGATAACTCGGTAACGGTATTACAAACAGCAGACCCTAATTAATATTTAATATAAAATGCAAATTGTATGGAATATCAAATTTCAATCACCTCGCAAACTGAACGATTAGTTACAGATACCAAAACATTGCCATTTGGTAAGATCCCCACAGAACACATGTTCATTACAGAATACTCAGGCGGCAATTGGCAAAATGCGCGCATCATTCCTTTCTCAAATATTTCTTTAAGTCCATTTGCCCAATGCTTTCATTATGGGCAAACTGCATTTGAAGGCATGAAGGCGTTTAGGATGCAGGATGGCAGAATAAGCATCTTTCGTCCCGATAAGCATTACGAAAGGTTTAGCAAGTCGCTTGAGCGCATGTGTATGCCTGATATACCTAAAGAATTATTCCTGCAGGCGCTTGACCAATTGGTAAAATTAGATTCGAACTGGATCCCTGAAGAAGAAGATGGTTCTTTATACATCCGGCCTTTTATGATAGCAACGGAGGATCGCATAGGCGTTAAGGTATCCGACGAATATCTGTTTATGATTGTGTGCTCTCCCGCATTTCAATATTATTCCAAACCGTTGAAAGTAAAGGTGGAAACCCGATTTGTTCGTGCTGCTGAAGGAGGAACGGGCTTTGCAAAATGTGGTGGCAATTATGGCGCTGCATTTTATCCAACACAAATAGCACGTGAAAACGGTTATGACCAGGTAATCTGGACCGATAGCAGGCACCATGAATTTATCGAAGAGTCCGGAACAATGAACCTGATGTTTTATAAGGATAATGTTTTGGTAACGCCTCCGCTTTCAGGAACAATATTAGATGGCGTAACGCGAGATTCACTTTTAACAATTGCCAAAGACGCCGGACTAACTATATCGGAGAGAGCCATAAGCTATCGCGAAATACAAAAAGCGCTGGAAGAAGGAGAACGTGTTGAAGCATTTGGAGCCGGCACTGCAGCAGTAATTGCCCCAATTGAAATATTAGCTATTGGTAACAAACAATACCATTGCTATATAGAAGAAGATGCAATGATGTATGGCCTGCAAAGAGAGTTGTATAAGATCAGAAAAGGCATAATGCCTGACGCCTATAACTGGAATTATATCGTATAAGCATGAGCCCGGTTAATATAGAATACAATGGCTACCTGATCACAACGGATAAAAGTTTGTTACAGCCGGAAGTTGTGCATGAATGGCTTTCAAAAAATTCTTATTGGGCAGAGCATGTCCCATACGATATAGTTAAAAATGCTTTTGATAATTCTTACTGTATCGGAATATTGAAAGATCACCAACAAATTGGCTACGGCAGGCTGATTACAGATTATGCTACCTTCGCATATTTAGCAGATGTATATGTAGAAGAGACACATAGAGGAAATGGACTTGGTAAAAAGATGATGAGTATATTATTTGAACAGGATTGGTTAAAGAAACTAAGGCGAATTATGCTTGCGACTAAAGATGCACAAGGGCTGTATAAACAATATGGTTTTGTACTGCCACAATATCCGGAAAGATTGATGGAAATAGTACGTCCGAAAATATATAGAAATCAACAAAATTCTGATAAATAAAACCTTTTATTATGGCAATTCAATATCTCGACAGCGCCAAACGCCAATTTCTGATGTACAAGAAATTGGGAGAGGGAGCCATGCAGCAAGTGGCTGATGAGCAATTGTTCTGGCAACCTAATGAAGACAGCAATAGTATAGCCACTATTGTAAAACATTTAAGAGGAAACATGCTAAGCCGTTGGACAGATTTTCTCACCACAGATGGCGAAAAGCCCTGGAGAGAAAGAGATTCGGAATTTGAAAATGACTTGAATTCAAGGGCAACATTAATGGAGAGATGGGAGGAAGGATGGAAATGTTTATTTATTGCACTTGATAGCATAACAGATGAGGACCTGGAAAAAATAATTTATATCCGCAATGAGGGGCATACTGTGTTAGAAGCAATCAACAGGCAACTGGCACATTATCCTTATCATGTTGGTCAAATGATATATATCGGCAAAATACTCGCAAGCGATAACTGGAAAAGTCTCTCTATACCAAGAAATAAATCCAAAGATTATAACGCCGGTAAATTTTCAAAAGAAAAAGAAATAAGACATTTTACTGATGATATTCTTGGCGATAAAAAATAGTTTTTTAAAAAAGCCGTATTGAGTACGGCTTTTTTATTGAACTTATAATCTTTTAAGCAAATCAAGATCGAAATCATCGAGTGAATTTAATTTGGCATCTGCTAATGCAAAGCGCGGGTCGTCGAAATGAATTTCATCTGGCACTACTATTACTTTCATTCTTGCCGCTTTACCGGCAATCATTCCATTTACAGAATCTTCCAATACTACACATTCCATAGGATTTGCCTGTAATGCCCGTGCACAATGCAGAAATACAGCCGGGTGTGGTTTCCCAAGCTCCACCTCGTCTGCAGAAGTAATCACATCAAAGTATGATTTTATATGAAAATGGTCTACCAAAGCATCTATCATACGCGACGGAGATGAAGAGGCTAAACCAATTTTATATTTATTTGCCTTTAATAACTTCAGGGTTTTTACAACACCATTTAATACTTTCCCGCTTATCTTAGATAAAGCGATAATATCATCTAATATCTCTTCTGCTACCTCATGCGATGATTTACCTTTCCATGGATAACGAACTGACCAATAGTCAGTTACTTCATATATACGCAACCCGGTCGTTTCCTTAAATCGCTCTTTGGTAATAGGTATACCATGCTTTTCAGCAATGCGTAACATACTCTCTCCCCACAATGGTTCTGTATCTAATAATAAACCATCCATATCAAACAACACAGTATTTATCATATCAAAAAATTATGCGCAAATATCTATAGTGGGGGGGAAATTTTAAGTGAAATTTTTTAATAAAAAGGTTGTATTCGAAGCCAAACATTATTTTTGCCACAAATTTTACATACTTATGAAGCGAAATGCTTTTAGTGCTTTGCTGCTTGGTGCTTCTATTTTATCATACACAGCACATGCAGACAGCAAGATCAATTTTACCGAATATGATCTACCCAACGGCCTTCATGTCATTCTGCATGAAGATCACGCTACCCCTATTGTAGCCGTATCAGTAATGTACCATGTTGGTTCAAAAAATGAAGATCCTGATCGTACAGGATTTGCTCACTTTTTTGAGCACCTGCTTTTTGAGGGCAGTGCCAACATCAAACGTGGCGAATACATGAAGCTTGTACAAGCCGCAGGCGGTGAGTTGAATGCAAATACAACCCAGGACCGTACTTTTTATTACGAAGTCCTTCCTTCTAATGACCTGGAACTGGCGTTATGGATGGAATCTGAACGTATGCTGCATGCCAAAATAGATAGTGTCGGTGTAGAGACACAACGCAAGGTTGTAAAAGAAGAAAAAAGACAACGCTACGATAATACTCCTTATGGCCAATGGCAACCTCTGATCTTTGCAAATGCATATACCACACATCCTTATCGCTGGACACCAATTGGTAAGGAACAGTATATAGACCAGGCAAGCCTGTCTGAGTTCATGAATTTTTATAAGACATTCTATGTTCCCAATAATGCTGTATTGGTAATAGGTGGAGATATAGACATTGCCAAAACAAAAGCTTTGATCAGTAAATATTACGGAGACATTCCTGAAGGAACAAAAGCAATCCCACGTCCTACTGTAGTAGAGCCTGAGCAAAAAGCAGAAAAAGTGGTTAAGTTTTATGACAATGTGCAATTACCAGCCGTTTTCTTAGCATATCACACCCCTAAAATGGGTACAAAAGATTACTATGCCGTACAGTTATTAACTCAGTTGCTCTCTCAGGGCAAAAGCTCACATTTCCAGAAAGAAATAGTTGACAAACAACAAAAAGCATTGGCTTGTGGTGCATTTACACCAACACTTGAAGATGCTGGATTGGCTGTAATGTATGGAATTGCGAATGGCGGAGTAAAGGCCGAAGACTTGGAACAATCTATGTTAGAACAGGTAGACATCATCAAAAACAACCTGATAAGTGATGAAGAATACAAAAAGTTGATGAATCAGGCAGAAACAGATTTTGTAGCACAAAACGAACATGTGATCGGCATAGTAGAAAATCTGGCATCAGATTACACTTTTATGCACGATGCTAACCTGATCAACACTGAACTTGAAAAATACACAAGCATTACCAAAGAAGACCTGAAGCGTGTAGCTGATAAGTATTTTACTAAAGAAAATCGCCTTGTGCTGTATTATTTACCAAAATCTGAAGAGAAAAAATAACACATCACAAATTATTAGCAAAAGCTTCAAAAAGAAATTTTATGAAAAAGATAATTTTATCAATATTAACATTAGCACTGCCTGCAGCCATATGGGCTCAGCCACTCGACCGCAGTATCCGTCCTAAACCCGGGCCTGCACCTGAAGTGAAAATAGGCTCTTCCGAAAATTTCACATTGCCTAATGGACTAAAGGTATTTGTAGTAGAAAACCACAAACTACCTACAATATCATGCGATATTGTGTTTGATATAAAACCGGGATTAGAAAAGGATGAAGCCGGGTACAAGCAAATGCTGTCTGAATTATTATTGACAGGCACAAAAACCCGCACTAACGATCAGCTCAATGAACAAATAGATTTCATTGGAGCTAACATAGCTGCAAGTAGCGAGGGAATATCAGGTGGTAGCTTAACCAAACATGAGGATAAGCTTTTCGATCTGATGAGCGATATAACAATGAATGCCGTTTTCAAGCAGGATGAGCTCGATAAGATCAAAACACGCACATTATCTGGTCTCGAAACTCAAAAGAATGATCCTGATGCAATGCTTTCTAATGTAACAAGTGCATTGGATTATGGTCCTGCTCATCCTTACGGAGAAGTTGTTACTGATGAAACAGTAAAAAATGTGAAGCTGAAAAGCTGTGAGGATTATTATAACACATATTTCCGCCCTAATGTAGCATATATGGCAATAGTAGGTGATATCACAGTTAAGCAGGCAAAATCATTGGTGGAAAAATACTTTGGTAAATGGCAAAAGTCTAATGTCCCTACTACTACTTATGGACATTATGATGCACCTGATATGACACGCGTTGCATTTGTACCTCGTGAAGCCTCCGTGCAAAGTGTAATAAATGTTACCTATCCAATAGATTTAAAACCTGGTAACGACGACGTAATTAAGGCACGCGTTACCAATACCATATTAGGTGGTGGCTCTCAGGGTAGATTGTTCCTGGATCTTCGTGAAAAACACGGATGGACTTATGGCGCTTATTCTTCAATAAGAGATGATGATCAAGTGGGTAATTTCACTGCTTATGCAAAATGCCGTAATGCTGTAACTGACAGCTCAGTTGGTGCAATACTGGATGAAATGAAGCGCTTGCAGAATGAAAAGGTAAATGATTCTGATCTGCAAAATTCAATAGCATATATGTCAGGTAATTTTGCAATTAGCCTTGAGGATCCCGCACGCATAGCTCAATTTGCAATTAATATTGAGCGCTATCACATGCCCAAGGATTATTATGCTGATTATCTGAAAAACATGAGCAAGGTAAGCGTGGATGATGTACAGTTTATAGCTCGCAAATATATCAAGCCGGCCAATGCTAATATAATCGTTGTTGGTAGCAAAGATGAAGCAGGTAAATTGTCAAAATATGGAGATGTATCTTATTATGACAATTATGGCAATCCAATAAAAGTATCAACAATGGCTGCTGCTCCAAGTAATGTTTCCGCTGACGATGTTGTCAAAAAATATATTAATGCTATAGGTGGAGAAAAAGCTATCAGCGACATAAAAGATATAAAAACAGTAAGCAAGGGGGAAATTCACCAGGGCCCTCAAACAATACAGCTTACAATAACTGAGATGAAAAAGGTGCCGGGTAAATGGAAACAAACAGTAGAAGCAATGGGAATGGTTGTGCAAAAAGAAGTGCTGAATGGCGACAAGGGTTACCAGGAAGCACAAGGACAAAAGGCTGATCTTACCGGGGATGAGCTGGAAGGAGCGAAACAGGAAGCAGATTTTCAGGCAGATCTTCATCCGGAAAAATATGGCATTAAAAGAACAATAAAAGGAATGGAAAAGGTAAATGGTTCTGATGCATACGTTATAGAAGAAGTAGATGCTAAAGGCAAAAAATCGACTGAATACTATGATGTGCAAAGTGGTTTCCTGGTAAAGAAAACAGAAATGGAAGAAACGCCACAAGGTTCTTTTGCCAAAACTCAGGAGTTAAGTGACTACAAAGAAGTTCCGGGCAGTGGAGGTTATAAAGTGCCATACACTGTAAAAGAATCTGAAGGTCCTCAAGCCGTAACAGTTCAGGTAGAATCTGTAGAAATAAATAAGAACATCCCTGATACTGAATTCAATTAATAGATATTAATTTGTTTTAAAAGCGCCCCAGGTTTATAGACGGGGCGCTTTTATTTTGCCGTAATTTTTGTTTCCTACACTCTGCGAAATTCGGGGTTATTTGTCGGTATCTTTATTTGAGCATCGCTTTAGTCACTTGTACCTTTGCCATAGTTCTAATCATTGGCATTCCCAAAAGATTGTCATATTGAGCATAGCCGGCGCGGCTTTGTGCGTAGCGCGAAGTGAAATATCTCACTAAAGTATCTGAAAGTTCTTATTAAGAATTTATTAGCAGCCAGCGCTCGCTCCCTCTGTTTCTCAGTACTGCGGCATGTATGGGGCATAAATGAGGAATGGTTCGCTTGATTAATTATTTTCATAATTATTAATGGCAAAGCATTTCGGCATATCAGGACATACCACAATTCCCCAAATCGGATTTTACCATCCAATGGGAAAAACTAGGGGAAAATAGAATAACAATAATGACAATTTTAGGATGATAATATACATTTTAAACACTCATTCTATGTACCTTTGCACAAATCGAATCGGAAATTATGGCAGAAGTTCTGCAAAAAGTGGTAGAGGAACAACGTCAGGGTGAAGCAATTTCTCCCTTTGTGAATGACCCCAATCAATATAATAAGAAATTTTACATAGAAAGCTATGGCTGCCAGATGAATTTCAGCGATAGTGAAATTGTTGCATCTATATTAAATGAAGAAGGATTTGGCGCTACTCATAATTATGAAGACGCCAATCTTGTATTGATAAATACTTGTTCTATCCGGGAAAAGGCAGAACAAACTGTTCGTAATCGCCTACAAGCTTTCCGTAAAGTAAAAGAACATAAACCCGGAATGCTCATTGGCGTACTGGGATGCATGGCAGAAAGGCTAAAGGCTAAATTCCTGGAAGAAGAAAAGCTTGTAGATATAGTGGTAGGACCAGATGCCTACCGAAGCCTGCCTGGATTAATTATCGAAGCAGAAGGCGGCCAAAAGAGTGTGAATGTATTATTAAGTCGCGAAGAAACCTATGCAAATATAGCACCGGTTCGCCTTGATAGCAACGGCGTTACAGCTTTCGTAAGCATTATGCGCGGATGTAACAATATGTGTACTTTTTGTGTAGTTCCATTTACTCGTGGTCGTGAACGCAGTCGCGATGCAGCAAGTATAGTTAAGGAATGCCAGGATCTTTTTGATAATGGCTTTCGGGAAGTAACACTATTAGGACAGAATGTAGACAGTTATTATTACACTCCTTCAGATAATACAGGAATTGAAAATGTCGTAACATTTGCAGGATTGCTGGAAATGGTAGCGCATATATCGCCATTGTTACGCGTGCGCTTCAGCACTTCTCATCCTAAGGATATTACAGATGATGTGCTGCATACTATGGCCAGATATGGCAATATCTGTAAGTATATACACTTGCCTGTACAAAGCGGCAATACACGAATTCTTCAATTAATGAATCGCACCTATACACGAGAGTGGTATTTGAATAAAGTACAACGTATCCGCGAAATAATGCCGGATTGCGGACTCAGTACGGATATTATTTCCGGATTTTGCACTGAAACTGAAGAAGACCATCTCGATACTCTTGATGTTATGGAGCAATCAAGGTTCGACATGGCTTATATGTTTTCTTATAGCGAACGTCCGGGTACATTGGCCGCCCGCCGTTATCAGGATGATGTGTCTGAGGATATAAAACAAAGAAGGCTGGAAGAGATCATCACTCTTCAAAACAAGCATTCACGCGAGAGCTACCAAAATGATATAGGCAAAACATTTGAAGTGCTTATTGAAGGCAATAGCAAACGCAGTGAACAAGACTGGTGTGGGCGGAATAGCCAAAATAAAATGGTGGTATTCCCTAAAGCTAATGCTAGCCTGAACAAAGGTAGTTATGCTCAGGTTAAAATAACTTCTGCTACGTCTGCAACCCTGATCGGCGAGTTAGTGTAAATGAGAAATGTCGATGTACATTTTTATTTAATTTTTTTGACTTTTTGAATTTATGGATATTCAAAGTATAAAGAACAGGTTTGGTATAATAGGTAATTCACCGGCATTAAATCATGCATTAAATACGGCAGTACAGGTTGCAAATACCGATTTGTCTGTATTAATAGTAGGTGAAAGCGGCGTTGGTAAAGAAGTTTTTTCAAATATCATTCATACTCTTTCTCCAAGAAAACATAATCCGTTTATTGCGGTAAACTGTGGTGCAATACCGGAAGGGACTATAGACAGTGAATTGTTTGGACATGAGAAGGGCTCTTTTACAGGTGCTGTAGATAGCCGTAAGGGTTATTTTGAAACGGTAAATGGAGGAACAATATTTTTAGATGAGATCGGCGAAATGCCTTTAGGTACACAAGCACGTCTATTGCGTGTTTTAGAGACTGGAGAATTTATTCGCGTAGGCTCTTCTAAAGTTCAAAAAACTGATGTTCGTGTTATTACAGCTACAAACAGAGATCTCCATGACTACACGCAACAAGGAAAGTTTCGGGAAGATCTTTATTATCGCTTAAGCACCGTGCCTATAAGAGTTCCCGCCCTACGCGACCGAAAAGAAGATATTCCTTTATTATTTAGAAAATTCGCGTCAGATTTTGCGGAGCGTTATAAAACACAATCAATACAATTAGACCCTGCAGCTCAGCAAATGCTGGTTAATTATCCCTGGCAGGGAAATGTACGTGAACTGAAAAATATTGCAGAACAAATATCAGTCCTTTCTACAGACAAACTAATTACAGTAGATACATTACAGCGTTTCTTACCCCAACGGGAAGGTACACGCAGCATGTCACTTTTACCTGCTGTTAGTCCGGCATCTATCGTTTCAAATGCCGAATTCTCAGCAACAGAAAGGGACATTTTATATAAGCTCTTTTTCGATTTGAAAAAAGACATGAATGACCTCAAACAGGCAATGGTAGAGATGGCGCATCATCAAAATTTTTCTCCTGCTACTTCTTCAGAAAATTTACTGCCAGTGTATAATGGCAATTCTGAAAATGGTGTTTCTGCATCATACAATGCCTCTACACCTATTCTTATACAACCTAATGACCATGAAGAAATAGAAGAAACATTATTGCTTGCAGATAGAGAAAAAGAATTTATTACCAAAGCACTAAAGAAGCACAAAGGCAGGAGACGGGATGCAGCCAATGAGCTTGGTATTTCTGAAAGAACTTTATACAGAAAGATTAAAGAATACGATATCAAAGAGTAATTTTGAGGGTAATAAGTCATGCGCAGGTTATTATATTTTATCCCGGTTCTGGTTATATGTTTTTCAGGATGCTATAGCTTTACAGGAGCAACTATAGAAGGGAAAACTCTTAATATTCATCTTTTGGAGAACCATTCAAGAAATATTGTGCCCAGCCTTAGTGCGACATTGACAGATAAAATACGAAGCCGTATATTATCTCAAACAGGGCTGTCGCCCGTGAATACAGACAATGCAGATTATGATATATCTGGGGCTATTACAGGATATGATGTAACAGTAACCGGAATACAAAATACCCAGGTAGCTACCAAAAACAGGCTCACTATTGCCGTTCAGATTACTTTCAAAAACCGGCTGAATGATAAAGCCAGTTTTAACCAGACATTTACCCGGTTCTCTGACTTTGATGCGACACAAACGTTGCAAAATGTGGAATCAAGTTTAATAGATGATATCGGAAATCAACTTTCTGATGATATTTTTAATAAAGCATTTGTAAATTGGTAGTAGCATTCAGATAAACATGATAACATCATCATCCATAACGCGTATAACACAAATGCTGAATGAGCCGCAAACAAATACGGATGCAGATCATGAAAGCGTTGTTTCATTGCTGGATACATATCCTTATTTTTTACCGGCACGTTATATAGACGCTGCTGAGCAACACAAAAAGCAACCATTTTCGGAATCAATGATGACGAAAATGCGACTCTATATGGGCAATTGGCTATTATTTTGGCATTACCTCAGAACAGCCGCCGGAGGAGAAGAGCACACAAAATATTACCAGGAGTTTGCCATGGAACAGGAAGAAAATGAAGAAGAGAGAAATGAAGAAGATTTTAATACAGAACCAGAATATGAAATTGACGACATCGAAAATGTAGAAGAGCCTGATAATGAATATTCTTCTGATGATATAAAACAAGAAACAATAACAGCAGAAACCGACGATACATTGATATTACCAATCTATACAGAAGATTATTTTTTACACCAGGGAGTGCATATATCTAATGATATACCGCAAAATGTGGAACATCTCAATCAGCAAGAGGAGGATGAGGATGAAGACAAATCACTTATGGTTGTCATGAGCTTTTCTGAATGGTTGACGCATTTTAAAACAAGAAATGAAAAAGCAAAAGAGGAAGAGGAAGATCAAAAAGCCTTAAAAACAATGTGGCAAAAAGGCAAACTTGCTGCTGCACTTGAGGAAGAAAATGAAGAGATCCCTGAAGCTGTTTTTGAAATGGCTGTTAACTCTATAACCAAAGAAGAAGATCTGATAAGTGAACCGCTGGCAGAAATACATATAAAACAGGGCAAATATGATAAAGCTATTGAGATGTATCGCAAATTAAGTTTGCGTAATCCTCAAAAAAGTGCTTATTTTGCTCGGAAAATTGACGCGGTAATAAAAGAAAAACAATCATGATAGCATTAATCACTATAGTTATATTATTGGCTTGTGTAGTACTGGCTTTTTTTATTTTATTACAGAATCCAAAAGGCGGTGGACTGTCCGGAACATTTGGTAGTCTTAGCTCACAGGTAATGGGCGTAAAACAATCTACTGATGTAATGGAAAAAGGCACCTGGGCTACAATTGGAATAATTGGAGCATTATGTATTCTTTCAGTAATATTCTATGAAAAACCAAAGACTCAGGATGTTAACGGTGGTGCACCACAACACAAAACAGCACCGGCCAACCAACGCTCACAACAATAAATAAATAAAAAATAATTTATAAAATACCTGCTCTTTAATATTGAGTAGGTATTTTTATTTTAGCAAGTATGAGCTCTGCAAAGCAATCAAAAAAAAGAAAGCACAAGAAAGCTTGGCCATTATGGCCAATTTCTATACTAATAGCTATTGTTCTTTTTGTCGCATTCAAAGTATTTGGGCCGAATACCGGTAACTTTACTAAAGGCGAGTACTTATATATCCATACAGGCTCGTCTTACAAAGACGTAGCCGATGCCTTGCACACAGGTGGTTTCATTAAAGACTTTAAGAGCTTTAATATACTGGCAAAAGAGGCTCATTATCCGGAGCATATTCATCCAGGTAAATACAAGATAAATCCCGGGATGAGCAACTATAATATTATCCGCTTATTGCATTCAGGCAAACAAACACCTGTAAAACTCGTAATAAACAAACTTCGCACGCAGCAAGAGTTTATCAGGCTTATCGGAGAGAATCTTGAGGCCGATTCAATGGTAATGCAACAAATGTTTCATGATCCTGTTTACTTAGCCCAGTTTGGCCTGGACACTAATACAGTGATGTGTGCTATAATGCCTGATACCTACCAATTCTTCTGGAACACCACAGCAGATAAGGCTTTCCGAAAAATTGAAAATAATTACACGAAATTCTGGAACAACGAACGAGTGCAACAAGCCGAACAAATAAAGCTCACACCTCAGCAGGTTGTCATTATTGCGTCAATAATAGAGGAAGAAACAAACAAAAATGATGAGAAGCCGGACATAGCAAGTGTATATCTAAACCGCTTTCATAAAGGCATCAAGCTACAGGCCGATCCTACTATAAAATTCGCGATAGGCGATTTTAGCATTCGTCGTATTACAGGCAATTACCTGCAATTTGCATCTCCATATAATACATACCTATATAGTGGATTACCCCCTGGCCCCATTTGCACACCTTCAGTTAGCAGCATTGAAGCTGTACTAAATGCTCCCAAAACAGACTACATATATTTTTGCGCAAAGGAAGACTTCAGTGGTTATCATCGTTTCGCCGCCACTTACAATGAGCAATTAAAAAACGCCCGCTTATACCAGCAGGCATTAGATGCCAAAGGGATTCATTGATAAAATAAGCCAATTTTATTGTCTTGCAGCTTGTTATATATTGTAAATATTATATTAATAAAATTTAACTTTTATTAATATAAAAAGACGGTATTTTTATTATAATCTAAACTTATCTATTATGAAAAAATTATCAATCATCATCGCATTTGCAGCATTCCTGGCAACCTCTGCTATGGCACAAACAGATACAACAATGCACAAAAAGACTAAAACAACTCACACTAAAAAGCATACTACTAAACCTAAAAAAAATACAAAGGCAAATTCTGATAGTACAGGTGGTATGTGATACATAAAGCTTTTTAAATAAACTATAATCTTTAGGCTCCAATTGGGAGCCTTTTTTTATTTTGCACCTTGCACATCATACCCCTAAACAGATCGAAATGCAAATAAGTGAGCTGATATTGAAAACCGCATCAATACATAGAACTAAACTTTTCTATAATAAAACTCTTGAATTGCCTATTATAATAGACTCAGAGGATTCAATTTCTTTTAAAGCAGGCAAAACAATATTGACATTTGAAGCTATAACAGAGGGTAAACCGTACTACCATATAGCGTTTAACATAACGAATAATAAATTTTCTGATAGTTATGAATGGATAAATAACAAACTGGACATATTGCCTGTTGAAGATGGAATAAACATTGCGTCTTATCCCAACTGGAATGCACAATCGTTTTATTTTTACGATAACAATGCCAGTATTCTCGAGTTTATAGTACGTTTCGATCTCCCATATTATTCACCTAAGCCATTCTCGGTTGATGATATAATAGAAATTAGTGAGATAGGGATCGTTGTGAATAATACTGAACAAACAAGTAAAGAGCTTTATCAACAGTTTAAGATATCTTACTTTGAGAAGGGTCCAAGACTGCCTGAATTTATAGTAATGGGAGATGATTATGGATTATTGCTTATTTCGCAGCAAGGCAGGCAATGGGTACCTACTCACAAACCGGCTTTGCCTTTCCCATTAACCATAAAAGGAGACGACATCACGTTAAAATTATAATAGACTAAGCGATACGCCCGAATTAACTGCATATTAATTAACTCTATAGCTCTATTATACATTACTTTGGATATTTATGACGCTAAATGTAACTTTGGCGCAAATTTTTAAATTAAAGATTATAAAATCCAATCTCATAAAATGAGCAAAGTAAAAGTTGCCATCAACGGTTTTGGCCGTATCGGTCGCCTGGCTTTCCGCCAGATATACAATATGGAAGGTATTGAAGTAGTAGCCATCAACGACCTTACCAAACCAAACGTATTAGCACATTTATTAAAGTATGACACTGCACAGGGACGTTTTGGTGTTGACGTTACACATACTGATGATGCTATTATTGTAAATGGCAATGAGATCAAGATATATGCGCAGAAAGACCCTGCACAAATTCCATGGGGACAGCATAATGTGGATGTAGTGTTAGAATGCACTGGTTTTTTTACAGATAAAGAAAAGGCCGAAGCACACCTGAAAGCGGGTGCAAAACGCGTAGTTATTTCTGCGCCGGCAACCGGTGATTTGAAAACTATAGTTTTCAATGTCAATCATAACATTTTGGACGGTAGTGAAACAATTATCAGTTGTGCATCTTGTACTACCAATTGCCTGGCACCAATGGCTAAAGTATTAAATGACAGTTTTGGTATCAATGCAGGTTTTATGACCACGGTACATGCATATACAAACGATCAGAATACACTTGATGCTCCGCATCCTAAAGGTGACCTTCGCCGTGCAAGAGCCGCAGCTGAAAATATTGTTCCTAACAGCACAGGGGCTGCTAAAGCTATAGGCTTAGTATTACCTGAATTGAAAGGCAAATTAGATGGTGTTGCACAGCGTGTACCTACTGTAACTGGTTCGCTTACTGAATTGACAACCGTTCTTGCTAAAAAGACAAATGTTGATGAAGTGAACGCTGCCATGAAAGCCACAGCAAATGAAAGCTTTGGATACAATACAGATGAAATTGTAAGTAGTGACATAATCGGCATTACTTATGGTTCTTTATTCGACGCTACTCAAACTAAAGTATTGACTGTTGGCGATCAGCAAATGGTAAAAACAGTTAGCTGGTATGATAACGAAATGAGCTACGTAAGCCAGTTGGTTCGTACTGTAAAATACTTTGCAGGTTTGATTTCAAAATAATTTAATCATTAAGAGAAACGCTGCCACGAGGCAGCGTTTCTCTTTTTAAATCATTTCACCGTGAGCAAATTCAACAATTACAATTTCCAGGGTCAGAAGGCATTGATACGTGTTGATTTTAACGTTCCAGTTAAAGACGGGAAAATTACAGACGATACACGTATAACAGCTACTTTGCCAACAATAAAAAAAGTATTGGATGATGGTGGCAGCGTTATCCTGATGAGTCATTTAGGCCGCCCATTAAAAGAAATAGAAAAGAAACCGAACCTGACTTTAGCTGACTTTTCATTAAAAGTTGTTGCAGATCATTTATCACAGTTATTGAATACGGAAGTACAATTTGCAAACGATTGCATAGGCGACGATGTAGTACAAAAAGCTAAAAATCTAAAGTCAGGTCAGGTACTGCTTCTGGAAAACCTGCGTTTTCATAAACAGGAAGAAAAAGGAGATAAGGATTTTGCTGAAAAACTTTCGAAACTTGGTGACGTATATGTAAATGACGCCTTTGGAACAGCACATCGTGCACACGCCTCAACGGCTATAATTGCGGAATTCTTCCCTGCTAATAAAAAAATGTTTGGCCTATTAATGGAAGGTGAAGTGGCAGCAGCAGAAAATGTGTTGCACAACAACAAAAAACCATTTACTGCTATAATTGGTGGCGCAAAGGTTTCTGATAAAATTTTAATTATTGAAAACCTGCTGAACAGTGCTACAGATATAATAATTGGCGGTGGTATGGCCTATACATTTTTAAAGGCTGAAGGTTGCCACATTGGTAACTCTCTTTGCGAAGATGATAGATTGGACACAGCTAGAGATATAATAACCAAAGCAAGTGAAAAAGGAGTTTGTATTCATATACCAAGCGATAGCATTATAGCAGATAAGTTTTCTGCAGATGCAGATACTTCATCGGCTAATAATGCTGAAATACCAGCCGGATGGATGGGACTTGATATAGGACAGATGGCTATTGAGCAATTCAAAAAAGTCATTTGCGAATCGAAAACAATTCTGTGGAATGGGCCAATGGGCGTGTTTGAAATGGAAAAATTTCAGCACGGTACCAAAGCGATAGCAGAAGCAGTTGCAGAGGCAACAGAAAATGGTGCCTACTCACTTGTTGGCGGTGGTGATAGCGTCGCAGCTGTTAATAAATTCGGTTATACGGATAGAGTTAGCTATGTATCTACCGGTGGTGGTGCACTGCTTGAATTCTTTGAAGGAAAAGAACTTCCTGGCATAAAGGCAATACAAGGTTAAAAAACAAATTCTATAGAAAATCGCCAGGGTTGTTAACCTTGGCGATTTTCTATTTATTCACATTATTACAACGAAAAAATACTAATTCCATAACTTTATAGAA
>Ga0134128_10001215_pt1 | contig 33707 bp, 35 predicted proteins | sample KB31754_FD_96462 | JGI IMG/M metagenome (GOLD analysis project Ga0134128, IMG submission 96462) | Terrestrial soil microbial communities with excess Nitrogen fertilizer from Kellogg Biological Station, Michigan, USA - KB3-175-4 | ecosystem: Environmental > Terrestrial > Soil > Unclassified ...
CGAATCGCGGGCACATCGCTGGACGATTAGCCCTATGACGCGCGTGATACCCTGAAACTGTCCAAGGATACATCGTGCGGGCCCTTAGCTCAGCGGTTAGAGCAGCGGGTGCAAAAATGGGCACACTCCCAGATGAAGCAGGGCCACGTCACGCTCTTGGTCTCGACGAAAAACTGCACCTCGGAGATGCACGCGGTCGGGGTACCACCCGCGCCTGCACTCCCTATACGGCCTCGAATCGTTCATCGTTCGCACTGGCGGGAGGTCTATTCAGGAAGGCCAAGTTCCTTCCATCGAGCTAGGAATTCCTGAACGCTCCCGTATGCAAACCGCCGGAGGCGTTCCCGTTCATCTTCGTTCTCTTGCGTCAGCTCAAACAATGCGTATTGAGATGGCCCCCTATGCTTGGTGCTCTGGTAGTGTTCACGAAGGCAACGCATGGCGTGGGGAATCTCCGGGTGGTTGATCGCGGGACTGCGGGCTGCTGTGTCCGCAACCGAGCGCGGACCATCTCCGTACGCCGTCAACGTCCAAACGAGGTCGTAGCTGTCCTTCGCTTTATCACGGTCGTTCATGGCGAACGCCTTCAGAACGATGAAGGGCAGAAAATTGGCAACTCGCAGATCGACCTTCTCCTGAAAGCCACCATGATCGAGAAGTTCGCCCCGCAGCGGGACAATGACATAATCTTGGCCGGCTAACTCAGCCCCCCGGGTTCGAATCGCGCTGATCTGAGATCCCGTGCCGCCTGGATTGCGTAGCAGTTTGCCGGGTTCACCATCGCCGACTGGGCAAAAGAACTCCAATAGGACGTGGACTCCGTCCACTCGCCGCTCCCACCGAAACGACTCGGCTGGGGCAAAACCGGCGTCCTTCAGATGCTGCTGCAATTTGCGATAGATTTCGCCTTCTTCCGTCGCGAGCGTCACTCCGACTACGACATCGAGATCAGTTGTACCCACGTGCTCTCGGATTTCCGGAGGAGGCTCCCCGATTAGGTAGCGCGGGGTCATACCTCCAATCAGTACAAGTTGGTTCCCCCAGGCGCCAATCTTCGTCAGGAGTGTCAGCAGGGCCTTCTCACATGCGGCCAACGCGAATGGCGTGTACGGATCTCTGGGATTGGTGTTCATGTCAGTTCTTTATGTCGTAGACAGCAACTGCGTGCGGAGACTCTGGGCAACTTCTGCGGCGCGACCTGGTGCGCCGAGTGTTTCTATGTACGCACGCGCCTTTGAAACTAGCCTTAGGCCCTGGAACTGACCGCCGATCCGAGCCGGTTCAGCGGCTCCTGATGTCACAGCGTGCCGCAAGGGCATGTCTCCATCTGATTGCCATATGTGCATGTTGGCTCCCGTTTCAGCCACCTCGCCTCCCAGAGCCACGGCTACCTCCTCGGCCGGCGTCCGCTCGGCAACCCATACCACCGGATCGGGGTACACCGTCAACGTGGGTGCGTAGACGTTCGCAGCGCCCACGCCACCGAGAGCCCAGTCCGTATCGAGCTGCAGTCTTGAAAGCTTGTCGTATAGCGCAGCAGGAGAACGGCTCCAAACGTAGACGCCTTTCGAAACGGCTGGACGTGCCCGCTCCTCTGTGCCCCACAAGTCCAGCAACGCTCCGGGGTCAGCCAATTGCCAGTATCCGACGGGGCCTTTCCCCACCCTCATGACGATCTCGAGGCCGGTGAGCCGTTTCAAAATTCTGCTCGCGAGGCCGAGAGAAATTGCGGCACGTACCGCAAGGTCTCCGGCAGCGAATCGCTCGTTCGGGCCGCAGTTCAGCAGCACCTCCGCAAGCAGACCGGACTTGTCGCGGAGGCGTGCGCGCACTTCTTTGGACTCGTGGACCGGTGAGCTGTCGGCCGTAATGTCGATGAGCAGTCCTGGACCGAGGAGTCGGCAGTAACCAGTGTCCCGCTCCACCCAGGACAGATCGGAACCACGGAGAAGCTTTCGGAGCGGCTCCGTCAGTTGACGAGTTGCGATAATCAGGCGCGCAGCGCCCGGGCTTGACCCGGCCGGGATGTTTGCGGTCTTCGCAAGCTGAGCTGCGCGTTCCCTGCTCAGTACGGGAACGCTCTCGATGCGGAACGCGACTGACGGACCGCCGCTAACACGCAGCGACAATCTGTCATAAGTTGCATCCAGTTCGACATCGAGTCCAGGAATCTCGTGCAGGCGATTCACGAGCCATGGCGGAACTGGTTGATGATTCACCACAACAATCGTAATTTTACACAAACTGCTATTTTTACTGCAACTGTGAAAAAGCCATATAGAGTGAAGATTACTTGTTTTCAGTTAGATGGGAGAACAGGTCAGGAAATAGCTGCCAGCATACCTTGGCGGATTGCTGTCAAAGCCGTTGCGCGACCTCGTACTCTGGCCATTGGCTGGATGATCACGCCCGGATCGTCTACGGATCGGCCACTTTGCAGTCTCAACCCACCGGCAGTGGGCTCGCTACTCTCTTCCGAAGTCCGGTCCAGAGAATTTGCTGATCGGCGCGGACATCTGGGCCCGTCAAAATCCCTAGAGAAGCGCGCTTCATTCATCCTGCCTCCCCGTAACGCGGCGGATTGGACCCTTACAACAACGTCATGAGCTTAGCCCAGGGATGAGTGTCGGTGAACAATCGATAGCGGCTCGGAGAAGGCGACAACTGCATCCAGTCCAGTCAGAAAGATCCGACTGCTGCCGGGCGAACGGCACCGAGAATTTGTTCTGAGCTTCGATCTTGAAGGGTAAGTACCTGGAAACAGCCGTCCAGCCACTCAAGGATGTGAAGGTGCTACCGGAGACGCCATGTGTTCGACAGGTACAATATGGCCGTACAATATATATCGACGGACAAGGATCTCTCGAAAACTGGTGAAAAGCTCCCTCAATATCTCGGCCGGTCAGCCAAAGCCGAAAGCAGCGCGAAACGGCGACAATCGGGCAAGACGGTTACAGTAGCCGATTTTCGATCACACTACTTTCGCCGTTTTCTTGTTCTGTTTATTTTAGGGCCCTTAGCTCAGCGGTTAGAGCAGCGGACTCATAATCCGTTGGTCGTAGGTTCAAATCCTACAGGGCCCACCAAGCACTCTGCCGTGCTATCGTGAAGTCATTGTTGGGTAATACGTAACGGTGGCTTTACTGGCATCTTTCGCGCGTACACTTTTTCCCATCCTGGCGATCCGTCTGGAAGCCCGGTGGTTTCAGCGCGTCTCTCTGCGTCCCGCGGCCGCTCACCAAGAGCGCCAGCCCGCCGACCCCTCGCCCGTCGATTACAGAATATAGCGGCTCAGGTCCTGATCCTTGACGATGTCCGTAAGCTGCTTGCGGACATAGTTGGCGTCCACCTTCACCGTCTTCTTCTTCAGGTCCGGGCCTTCGAACGAAATCTCTTCCAGCAGCTTCTCCATGATCGTATGCAGGCGCCGGGCGCCGATGTTTTCGCTGCTTTCGTTCACCTGCGCGGCGAAGCGCGCCACCTCTTCGAGCGCGTCGTCCGTCAACACGAGCTTGATCCCCTCGGTCTCCAATAACGCCGTGTATTGTTTGGCGAGGGCGTTCTTGGGCTCCTTGAGAATGCGGATGAAATCCTCCACCGACAGCGACTTCAGCTCCACGCGAATCGGGAAGCGACCCTGCAATTCGGGGATCATGTCACTGGGCTTTGAAACGTGGAACGCGCCCGCGGCGATGAACAGAATATGGTCCGTCCTCACGAATCCGTATCGCGTGTTCACCGTGGTGCCTTCCACGATCGGCAGAATGTCGCGCTGCACGCCTTCGCGGCTGACATCCGGCCCATGCCCGCTTTCGCGTCCGGCGATCTTGTCGATTTCGTCGAGGAAGATGATGCCGCTCGATTCCACGCGCTCCAGCGCCACTCGCGTCACCTGGTCTACGTCAATCAGTTTCTGCTCTTCTTCCTGTACCAGATAGTCGAGTCCTTCGGCGACGCGCATCTTGCGCTTGCGTGTCTTCTGGCCGAAGAGGTTGGGCAGCATGTCTTTCAAGTTAATGCCCATGTCTTCGATGCCGGCGTTGGTGGTGATTTCGAGCGTCGGCGCGCGGTCCTTGACTTCGATTTCCACCAGCCGCTCGTCCAGTTTGCCCTCGCGCAGCCGCTCGCGGAGCTTCTCGCGAGTTCGTTCCAGGCTCTCGGTCGGCTCAGGCTGGGGCGGCATCAGCAGGTCCAGCAGACGCTCCTCGGCGTTGAGTTCGGCGCGATCGGCCACTTCGTCGAGGCGTTCTTCGCGGACCATGTCGATGGCAATATCCACCAGGTCGCGAATCATCGATTCCACATCGCGGCCCACGTAGCCGACTTCGGTGAACTTGCTGGCTTCCACTTTGAGGAATGGAGAGTTCGCCAGACGCGCCAGCCGGCGCGCGAGCTCGGTTTTACCAACGCCGGTAGGCCCAATCATGAGGATGTTCTTGGGCATCACCTCATCGGCCATCTCCGGCGGAAGTTTCTGGCGGCGGATGCGATTGCGCAGGGCGATGGCCACGGCGCGCTTCGCTTCGGCTTGCCCGACGACGTGCTTATCCAGCTCCCGCACGATTTCCCGCGGAGTCAGCTCATCGAGAATAGGCTCCTGGTCCAAAGACTGCCCGGGAAGATAGATCACCATGGCTTACTCCAATTCCTCGAAAATGACGTTCTCGTTTGTATAGATGCAGATCTTGCCCGCAATGCTCATGGCTTCTTCGGCAATTTTGCGCGCGGACATCTTCGTGTTGCGCAGCAGCGCCGTCGCCGCAGCCGTAGCAAAGGGGCCGCCGGAGCCGATTGCGGCGATGCCTTCATCCGGCTCGATCACGTCGCCATTGCCGCTCACCAGGTAAGTATTCGCTTTGTCCGCCACCAGCAGCAGCGCTTCCAGATGGCGCAAAATACGATCCGTGCGCCACTCTTTGGCGAGTTCCACCACCGAGCGCGACAGGTTTCCGTTGAATTGCTCCAGTTTCTGTTCGAAGCGCGCGAACAACGCGAAGGCGTCCGCGGTAGACCCTGCGAAACCGGCGAGCACTTTGTCGTTGTAGAGGCGGCGCAGCTTTCTGGCGGTGCCCTTAATCACCTCGTGGCCGAGCGTGACCTGTCCGTCGCCGGCCATGACGACCTTGGTGTCGCGGCGGACACAGATGACCGTCGTCGACCGAATTTTCTGTTCCATTGTTTGTGTAGCCTCATTTTAACTCACGCGGGTGACGTGCTTTTCCCACATGACGCCGAACAGCACGAAGGCGCGAGGCTGGCGCTTGCCCAAGAAAATGCGTACGATTTCAAACGCCGCCCACACGAAGTACGCCGCGGCGATGTAGTGGTGAACGCTGGATGCGAACGGCGAGAGGGCGAACTGAATGGCCCAGAGCAGGAACAGTCCGACGGCCTCCCACCAGCGGAGCTTCATGTCCAGAAGGAAGATCGCGCTCAATAGGGATTGCGCGAAGGTGAGGAGCAGCTCGAAAGCTTGCTGGTCATCGAGGGGGATTGAGGACGCCACGCCCCGGCTGAGCGAATAGGTGATCGGCAGCATTGCCGCGAGCAGCGTCCACTGGTTGATGTTGCTGCTGACCATGTTCATGAGCGCGGTGGAAGCGCGGTCCACCGTGCGCGCCCAGTAGAACGCCGATACCTTTTCGGGGAACTCGGAGACAAACGGCGCCACCCACTGAACGAAAACGAAATTCGAAATGCCCCAGGATTGCGAAACCGCGAGCAGACTGGCGAGGAACGGCTCCGCCATGAAGTAAATGAGTCCGCCGCCGAGTGCGAAGAGGCCGAAAATCGCGGCGATGCGCTTGCCTCGCGGTGCACTGACGATGGCGCGCGGAATAGCTTCCAACTCGTCGATGCTCTCTTCACGGGCCGAAGGCATGCGCTGTAAGAGCAGCAGATACGCAATGTAAATGGCAATGAGTATGCCCGCGTCCAGCAGGCCGATGGAGCGCTTCCACCAGATCACCGGGATGTAGGCGAACGCGGCGATCAGGCCAACTACTTCGATGCACTGCTCATCGTCCAGATGGATCAGCCCCAGGCGGCGCTTGTTGCGCCTGCGATAGACGAAAGCAGCCGTGAAGTAGATGAGCGGCCAGCCGAGTCCTGTGAGCAGGCGCAGCGCCCCGGTGAGGTTCGCCATGAGGAGCGGCACCTGCTGCTTCCAGGCCAGCACGGCCTCCACGGCAAATTCGGGCAGGGTTTGCAGCCATGCCAGAATGGCCAGCGCAAATCCCTGCGCCATGAAAAACTGCGCCGATTCGGCGGCCCATGCAATGAGCATGGCGGCGGCGAGCACCAGTGGCGCAGTCCAAAGGACGGATAGCGGCGATTCGTCCGGTATGCCCGCGGTGGCGAACAACAGCAGGACACAAACCGGCATGGCGGCTTGCTGTCGTTTATCGGAAGGAAATGCCGGCATCTTTTGTGACCACCGAGTGTTTTTCGAATTCCGGCCGCGTTGTGGGGAAGTCCGTGCGGTAGTGGCCGCCGCGGCTTTCTTCGCGAGCTAACGCACAGCGCGCAATCAACCATGCGACAAGCCGCTGGTTGGAAGGCGCGCTGTCTTCGAGCAGCGCGATGGCTTCGCGCAGACCGGCGCCGTCGCGAACAATCCCGCAGTAGTTCCAGGCGATATCTTCCGGCGCCATGGCCGTGTGTCCGGCGCGGTTCGGCGGTGCGGCTGCGCGGAGCCCTTCCGCGCACGCGGGAGCGGCCGCCTGGCGCATGGCGCGACCTGCGCGCGCACCGAACACGACTCCTTCCAGCAGGGAATTGCTGGCCAGGCGGTTGGCGCCGTGCACGCCCGTACATGCGACTTCGCCGGCCGCGAACAGCCCCGGCAACGACGTGCGTCCGTCGAGGTTCGTCCAAACGCCGCCCATTGCATAGTGCGCCGCGGGAGCTACGGGAGCGGGCTGCTTTTCCAGGTCGATGCCGTAGCGCAGGCAGGTTTCGTAGATCCGCGGGAAACGGTTCGGAATGAATTGCGCTTCGCGGTGGGAGAGGTCCAGCAGCACGTGGTCTGCGCCGGTGCGCTGCATTTCGCTGACAATCGCCCGGGAAACCACGTCGCGCGGCGCCAGTTCGGCGAGTTCGTGATAGCGCGGCATAAAACGCTCGCCCAAAGTGTTCACCAGGTGCGCGCCTTCGCCGCGCAGTGCTTCAGACAGCAGGAATCGCGGCGCGCCTTCGATGTGCAGGGCCGTGGGATGGAACTGAACGAACTCGATATCGGAGATCTCCGCGCCGGCGCGATACGCCATCGCGACACCGTCCCCGGTCGCGACCTCCGGGTTCGTCGTGTTGCGATAAACCGCGCCCAGACCCCCGGTGGCCAGCAGCACGGATCCAGCGTGTAACGGCACCCGGGCGTTGGCTTTGGCATCGTGTAGAAGCGCGCCGCAAATGTTGCCGCCGTGCACCAGCAGATCCTCGGTGGCGGCGAAACTGCGGAACTCCACGTTGGGCAGCGATGCAGCTTTCTTGTACAACGTGCGGGCGATCTCGCGGCCCGTGGAATCGCCGTGCGCGTGCAGAATGCGGTTGCGGCTGTGCGCGCCTTCGCGTGTGAAGGCGAGCTCGCCGCCGGAACGGTCGAATTCGGCGCCCCACTCGATGAGTTCTTCGATGGCCGCGGGGCCCTCTTCCACAAGCGTGCGTACCGCGGCGCGGTTGCAGAGTCCGTCGCCGGCGTAGAGCGTGTCCTGCTCGTGCAGCTCCACTTCGTCTTCGTCGCTGAGCGCCACCGCGATTCCGCCCTGCGCATATTCGGACGAAGATTCGCGCAAGCTCTCCTTGGCGACCACAAGCACACGGCCGGAGGGCGCGAGTTCAATGGCAGCGCGCAGTCCGGCAACGCCTGCTCCGATGACGAGAAAATCTGGGTCCATGTACCAATGCGATGATAACTTGGCCGCCGGGGTTGCGCCTGTGCGGATTCGCATGGCACGCGAAATGGTACAAAGTTTTTATGCCCTCTTTTCGCGTGGAGACACCCACGCGGTGCTACAACGCCACCGTGGAGCGCGGGATTATCGGCCGTGCCGCCGCGTTTCTGCCGCCGAAATCCGGAAAACTGTTCGTGGTTTCCACGGAGGATGTCTGGCGTCATCAGGGCGCCAAACTGGCCGGCGCCCTCAGTGGGGTGGCCTATGAGGTGCTGCACCTGCCGGGCGGCGAAGAGAACAAGCGCCTGGCTCCGCTGGAGGTTCTGGCGGAGCAGATGCTGCATCGTGGCGCGGACCGCAGCGGCACGGTAATCGCATTCGGCGGCGGCATCGTCAACGATATGGCAGGTTTTCTCGCGGCGATCTTCATGCGCGGCATTCCCGTGGTGCAGATCCCCACGACGCTGCTGGCGCAGGTGGATGCAGCCGTCGGTGGCAAGACCGGCGTCAACCTGGCAAGCGGGAAGAACCTCATCGGCAGCTTTCATCAGCCCTCCGCCGTGCTGATCGATCCCGCGGCGCTGGAGACGCTGCCGGAACGCGAGTATCGCGCCGGCCTCTACGAGATCGTCAAAGCGGGCATCATTCGCGATGCCGGGTTGTTCCGATTCCTGGACGAGCATGCCGATGACGTGCTGGCGCGCCAGCCGGACGCCGTGGATCGCATCATTGCCGATTCCGTCCGCATGAAGTGCGAAGTGGTGAGCGGCGACGAGCGCGAGACGGACCTGCGCCGCATCCTGAATTACGGACACACCTTCGGGCACGCGCTCGAGGCCGAGACGAAGTACACGCGCTTCCTGCATGGCGAGGCAGTGGCGTGGGGTATGCGCGCCGCGGCGTATTTGGGCGAGATGACCGGCTATTTGTCCGCCGAGGATGCGGTCGAGATTCTCGCGTTGATTCGACGCTATGGGCCGATTCCGCCGGTGGACGGCATCTCGCAGGAGAACCTCTTCGCGCGTCTCGTGCACGATAAGAAAACGGTGCAGGGCAAGGTCCATTTCGTGCTGCCGGTGCGCATAGGCGAAGTGAAAGTGGTCGCGGGGGTGGACGAGAAAGCCGTCCGCGAGGCCATCTCCGCGGCTATGTCATGAGCGGAACCACTCCGCAGGGAACGCGCAGCGAGCAAGAGGCGGCAAATTGGGTGCGCGGCATGTTCGGCCGTGTGGCGCCTCGCTACGATCTGGCGAATCACCTGCTCTCCTTCAATATCGATCGCTACTGGCGGGCGCATACGGTCCGGCGCGTGCGCACGGTTCTCGAGCGGCCGGACGCGCGCGTGCTCGATATCTGCTGTGGCACGGGCGATCTGGTGCTTGCGCTGGAAAGAGCTCGCGGCGCGGTGGTTTGGGGTTCCGATTTTTGTCATCCGATGCTGGTGGCGGCGCGGCGAAAGGCGGCGGACCGGCGGGCGCGCGCCTTCCTCTTCGAAAGCGATGCATTGCGATTGCCGGTGCGGGACGGGTCGCTGGATTTGATTACGGTGGCGTTCGGCTTCCGGAATCTGGCGAACTACCAGGCGGGATTGGCGGAGATGCGGCGCGCTCTGCGGCCCGGGGGTATGGCCGCGATTCTGGAATTCTCGCAGCCTCCGAACGCTGCCTTCCGCGCGCTGTACGAATTCTACTCGCGGCGGATTTTGCCGCTGATCGGGGGCGCGTTGTCGGGGAGCCGCGATGCGTACACCTACCTGCCGGAGAGCGTCCGAAAATTTCCGACCGCGCCGGCTCTGGCGGACGATATGAAAGCTGCGGGCTTCAGCGGCGTCGAATTCGAGTATTTAACCGGCGGAATTGTGGCGCTGCATTTGGGAATAACGGCCGGACTCCCAGCCGATCGCAAAATCTGATTTGTGACCCGGGGAGCCAAGCTCCCTACTCAGCCCCCGCCTTTCTGACCGCGGCTTCTACCTGTTCCTTCGTCCAATCCGTGCTGATGAAGAGCTCCTGACGTGCTCCCGCGCTCAGGGCGATAGCTTTCCAGCCGTTCTGCGTCGGCACGGTTACGCGCATTTTCACCTTTCCGCGAGCATCGCGCACCGGTCGAATCACTCCCGGGATCACGCTACGAATCTCCGGATTCGCCCGCAGCAACTCTTCGAGAATCTCGCGCACGCCATCAATGATGCTGTGCTCGATCTTCAGCCGGTCTTTGGCCGTTCTCAGGCGCATTTACTTCCACCCCCCTCCGCCGCGCAGCGGGACAAACCGGCAGGTTGTGGCAACTTGCTCTTCGAAACGGTCGCCGCGCCTGCGGATGACGATCAGTTCCTGGTCATCGAGGCTGCCGACGGGCGCTACCAGCCTTCCCCCATCGGCGAGTTCATCAAGGAGCGGTCGCGGGATTCTGGGCGCTCCGGCGGCGACCGCGATGGCGTCGTACGGCGCCAGTTCGGGGTACCCGCGCGTGCCATCCCCGGCGATTGCGAGCACGTTTGCATCAAGGCCCGTGCGATGCAGATTGTGCGCGGCGAAAGCGGAAAGCTCGGGAATCAGTTCAAGGGTAACCACGTGCGCCGCGAGGCGTCCCAGCACCGCGGCGGCGTATCCGCACCCGGTCCCGACCTCGAGCACGCGGTCACCGGGAGTGAGTTCCATGCGTTCCGCCATGAGCGCCACCATATACGGCTGCGAGATCGTCTGCCCGTAGCCGATGGGTACCGGTTCATCGGCGTATGCGCCTGCGCGCCACCGCTCCGGCACGAATTCCTCGCGAGGAATCGCGAGCATGGCTTCCAGCACGCGCTCATCGGCGATGCCGCGGCGCACCAACTGCGTGTGTACCATTTCGCGCCGCAACGCCGGAAAATCCGGAAGTTGATTCACCCCAACTTTATAATAGCTGTGATGGCTTATTCGATCACGTTGATTCCGGGAGACGGCATCGGTCCGGAAGTTGCAGACGCTACGGTGCGTGCCGTAGATGCCACAGGAGTGCAAATCGAGTGGGACCGCGTGGAAGCCGGCGCGCGCGCTCTCGCCGAATACGGGCAACTCATTCCCGATGAAGTGTACGCGTCGCTCGAAACCACGCGTGTCGCGCTGAAAGGGCCTACAGCGACGCCGATCGGCGGCGGACATCAGAGCATCAATGTTGCGTTGCGCAAGAAACTCGGGCTGTATACGAATTTCCGGCCGGTCCGCATGCTTCCCGGGCTGAAAACGCGATTTTCCGATTTGAACCTGGATCTCGCGATTTTTCGCGAAAACACGGAGGATCTGTACTCCGGCCTGGAGCACGAAGTGGTGCCGGGCGTGGTGGAAAGCCTGAAAATCATCACGTCAAACGCGTCTATGCGAATTGCGAAGGCGGCTTTCGAGTACGCTCGCCGCGATGGCCGCCACAAGGTGAGCGCCATCCACAAAGCCAACATCATGAAGCTGAGCGACGGCCTGTTCCTGAAGTGCTGCCGTGAAGTGGCGTCGCATTTTCCCGAGATTCAGTACAACGAGCTGATTGTCGATAACGCCTGCATGCAGCTTGTGATACGGCCGGAGACGTTCGACATTCTGGTGCTGCCGAACCTCTACGGAGATATCATTTCGGACCTCACGGCCGGCCTGGTCGGCGGCCTCGGCATCGTGCCGGGGGCGAATATCGGCGATCATCACGCCATCTTCGAAGCGGTGCACGGGACGGCGCCGGACATCGCCGGCAAGGGACTGGCGAATCCGACGGCGCTGATGCAATCCGCGGTGCTGATGCTGGCCCACATCGGCGAGCGCGCGGCGTCGGAGAAGATGGAAAAGGCGGTGCACGCGGTGTATGCGGAAGGCAAACACTTGACGGGCGACGTGGGAGGGAAGGCATCCACGGGCGAGTTCACGGACGCCGTGATCGAGAAAATTGGGGGAGTTCCGCGCTAGGCGAACTCCGTTGCCACGTGCCGACAGGAATTCTTCCTGTCGGGTCGCGCGGAGCCGGGTTCATTCGCGGGATTGATACACTGGTTCTATGGCGCGCGTGGACTCCAGCGCCGCGGTTTCCGTCGAGCGGTTCTTCCAATTTTCGGTCCTGGGGCTGGTGGCCAGCGGATATCTCGCTGTCGCCGGTTCGGGCTACCTGGACACTGCGACCATCGTGCTTACGGCCGCCGGTTTGCTGCTCCGCGCTTTGCTGGTTTGCGGCGTGGTGCGCATCGATTTTTCGCCGCGCCTGGTGACCGGCCTCACCCTCGCCTACATGGCTTTTTTCGGCGTGGATTATCTCGCCCTCTCGCGAAGTTTCCTCTCGGCAACCGTGCATCTCCTGTTTTTTCTGGCGGTCGTGAAAGTGCTCACGTCCGCGACGAACCGCGACTACCTGTACACGGCTGTGATCGCGTTCCTGGAACTGCTCGCCGGAGCGATCCTTTCCATCAGCCTGAACTTCTTTGCCTTTCTCGCGTTGTTCCTGTTGTTCGCGATCGCGGCGCTCACCAGTGCGGAGATCCGCAGGAGCCTGGCCAAGTCGCCTGCCATCTCACGCCACGGTTTGCGGCGTTTCCATCCGAGATTGGGGGCACTGGCGGCGGCAGCCACCAGCGGAATTCTGGTGCTCACCGCCGGGTTTTTCTTCTTCCTGCCGCGCACCGCCGACGCGGCGTTCGCCCGATTCATCAATCACCGCATCTTCGTTCCCGGACTCTCCAATCACGTGACCCTCGGCGAAATCGGCGAGATCAAAACCAGCTCTCAGCCGGTGATGCACATCAAGGTTTACAGCTCCGCGCTGCCGAACGGCTTAAAGTGGCGCGGCGGCGGCTTGGTGGAGTTCGACGGTAAGCGGTGGTTTAATCCGCATCCTCGAATGGAGCCGCTGATCGCGCCGAGCGGACACTTCATCATTCCGGGCCGCTTGCGCCGCGAAGGCACTCGGATCAGCTACATTGTGGACCTGGACGCCATCGATACCGACGCGCTGTTCTTCGCCGGCAGTCCGGAACAACTCGACATGCGCCAGTACTCGATGGTGAAGACGGAGACGGACAGCTACCGTCTCGGTCACACGCCTCCGCCGGGATTTCATTACGAGGCGTACAGCCTGCTGGAACAGGACGCGGCACTGCCCGACCACGAACCCGAATTGCCGCCCGAGCAGCGTGCGGAGAGTCTGCAACTGCCGCCTCTGGATCCGCGGATTTCGGCGTTGGCGCGCCAAATGACCGCGCAGGCGGCGAGCGATTTCGAGCGGGCTCGCGCCGTGGAACAGCACCTGCGCACGGATTTCGGCTACACCCTGACGCTCCCCGACCATGAGCCTGCCGATCCCCTGGCCTACTTCCTGTTCACGCGCAAAAAGGGTCACTGCGAGTACTTCGCTTCGGCGATGGCAGTGATGCTGCGGACCCTCGGCATACCCGCGCGGCTCGCCACCGGATTCCAAAGCGGCATATACAACCCGATCACGGACCTGTGGCTGATTCGCGCGTCCGATGCCCACTCCTGGGTGGAAGCGTGGATTCCCGGTCGCGGCTGGACTACATTTGACCCTACGCCGCCGGATCCGAATCCGCGCGCCGTGGGCTTCCTGACCAAGGCGGGCCTATACCTGGACGCCGCCGAGACGTTCTGGCAGGAGTGGGTGGTGAGCTACGACCCCGGTCATCAGGGCGCGCTCGCCGATAGCCTGGAGCAGCGCGCCAACGGGCTCGGCATTCGCTGGTTCGACACGCTCTCCGGCGCTCCCGAGCGCTGGGACGGACTGGCAGTTGCGTTCGCCCGCATCTACGGGTTGCGCATCGCCATGGTGCTGGCGATCGGCGCGTTTGTGTGGCTCTTTGGCCCACCGCTGCTGCGCGTTGTGCGATTGCGGCGGCGCGTGAGCCGCGTTCGCCGCGGACACGCCAGCGTGGCCGATGCGACGGTGCTTTACGACCGCATGCTGCACATCCTGAAGCGCCGCGGCTATCAGAAGCCGGCCTGGTTCACGCCGCTGGAGTTCGCCGCATCCCTGCCCGTGCCGGTCGGCGACACGGTCGCCGAGTTCACGTCCGCATATAACGCGATGCGGTTTGGCGGACGCACCGATGTGGCGGCGGACCTTTCGCGGCTGCTCGACGACCTGCAGCGGCAGGATCGTCACGCATGACGCCGGAGGAGTTGGAACGCTTCGCCGCGCTCGAACGACGGGTCGCTGAACTGGAGGCGCGACTGAATCGGCCTGAGCCCGCTCCGGTGCGGTTGCATCCGATGCCGCCGCGGCCGTCGCCGCCGCCTGGTCCGCCGGTGTCTTCGCCGGTATCTCGGCCGGCGGCTGTAACTGCCCCGCCCGCCGCGCGCCCCATGTCACCAGAGACCGCACCTATGGAGTGGCTCAGCCGCATCGCGGCGGTGACCGTGGTACTGGCGCTGGCTTTCTTCTTCGACTACGCGTTTCAGAACCACTGGATCGGCGAGACGGGCCGCGTCCTGCTTGGCCTCCTCTGCGGTGCGGCGGCAGTGTTCTTCGGCGATCGCTTCTGGAGCAAGGGCCAGCGGGCGTTCGGGCAGTCGCTGGCCGCCGCGGGAATCGCGTTCTTTTACCTGTCGTTCTGGGCGGCGTTCGCGCTGTATCGTCTGGCGCCGCAACCGGTAGCTTTCGCGCTGATGTTGCTGACCACGGTGGGCGCGGGCGCGCTGGCGTTTCGCTTCGGCGGACCGGCGGTGGCCATGCTCGGGTTGGCGGGTGGCTACGCGACGCCCCTGCTGCTGCAGAGCACCGGCCAGCCTTGGTTCCTGCTTGGCTATGCTCTGTTATTGAACATCGGCACCGTTGTTGCCGCGCGGCGCCGCGATTGGCCGGCCGTAGAAGCGATCGCGCTTGCCGGCAGCACCGTGCTGTATATCTATGCACGCGGCGAAGCGCGCGATGCCGCGGCGGATACCACATTTATCCTGGTCTGCCTGGGCCTGTTCGTCTCGTCTCCCTGGCTGGGCATCGCGATGGCCGAGGTTGTAGTCGCCGCACTGACGATCGCACGGGTATGGGCGCCTTCGACGGCAGCGCTCGCGACGGCGCTGGTGTGCGCGTGCGCGGGATTAGTGGCGGCCCACCGGCGGCGCTGGTCGCTACTGCCGCTGGGCAGCTTCGCGGCGTTCTGGTTCGCCTACGTGCTGTGGAGCAGCAGCGCCGAAACGGGCGCCGTCTTTGCGCCGCTTGCCTGGGTCACGCTCGCGTTCCTCATTCTGCTGGGGTGGAATGTGTTGCCGCGGGCTGAGAGCGCACCAACCCTTTTCGCACCCGAGGCGCTGCTGATTCCGTTCAACGCGGGCTGCTACTTCGCGGCTGGATACAACCTGCTGCAGCCCGGCTTCCCGCACTGGACGGGACTCTTCGCCGTTGCGACGGCGGCCGTTCACTTTGCTGCCGGCGGGCTTCTTTGGAAGCGCAATGCCGTGCTGGCCCGGCTCGCGGCGGGTAGCGGACTTGTGCTTCTCGCACTCGCCGTTCCGATTCAGTTCACGGGCTATCCGGTGGCAGTCGCCTGGTCAGTGGAAGCCGCCGCCATTGCCTGGATCGGGACGCAAGTGCCGGGGTCGAAATTGGTGGCCTCGATCGGCTCGCTCGTCTTGTTCGCGCTGGTGCTGTTCCACCTCGGCCTCGTCGATAGCGGCCTGGCAACTGGCGCGCTGCTGGCGAATTCACGGTTCTTTGCGTTCGCTGTCGCGGCAATTTCGCTCTGGGCCACCGGCTACTGGATCGGCGAGGGAACTGCTGCCGCCGCGGCCTGGATCGCCGGGCATACCGTAATGCTGTGGGGCCTTGGACTGGAAACCGACACGTGGGCCGCTCGTACTGCTGGTCCGGAAAATGCCCGCAGCCTTTCCAGTGCGGCGTTGAGCGTCGTGGCCGCGGCTTATGCCGTGGTTCTGTTCGCCGGCGGCACGGCCCGCCGCCACGACCTCACCCGGCGCCTCGGCATTGTCTTGATTGGGCTCGTCATACTGAAGTTATACCTGTATGACGTCTGGTTTCTCGCAGCGCTCTATCGAATGGTGGCGTTCGCGATCCTCGGGCTGCTGCTGCTCCTGATCTCGTATCTATACTCGCGCTACCGCGGGTCCATCGAAAGCTGGTGGCGGCCATAAGCCGCGACGGCCAGGTGCCGTAGCAAATACCAGCACGCCGCAAGTTCGTCGCTGTCAATCGGCCGCGCGCCGTCCAACCGCTCTTTTACCGATTCCAAAACCTCCAACCGCTCTTGTGTCAGCGCGTCCATACCAACCTCATCGGCGCGGGAAGAATTCGCATTAATGTTTTTCCCGCAATCCGCCGATATTCTTCTTGGAATCTGAAGAATGATCCGGCTTACCCGACTCAACCGCGTGCCGATGGTGCTCAATGCCGATTTAATCGAGCATATCGACGTCACGCCGGACACAGTGATCACCCTCACTACGGGTCAGATCCTGCGTGTGCGGGAGACTGCCGACGAGGTGGTGCGGAGAATCATCGAGTTCCGGCGCCGGATCTGCGCACCTGAAGCTTTAACGGAAACTCCCGACCCGGAGACCGAATAAACCATGGCAGCCGCACCTCAAAGCGCACCGGCACCCGCTCCGGCTCCGGCCACCTCCAAAACGAAGGTCAAGAAACGGCCGTCCGCGCGGCCCGATGTGGCGACGTTGGGCGGCATCGCGCTCGCAGTTGCGGGAATCGTGGGCGGCCTGGTTCTGGAAAAAGGCAGCATTCAGGATATCGCTCAAGGGACTGCGGCGATGATCGTTCTCGGCGGCACCTTCGGCGCGGTGCTGGTCACAAATCCGCTGGACGTCGTGCTGCGGGCGTTTGCCGGTTTGCGCAATGTGTTCTTTGAAGCTGCCGCCCCCGCCACGGACACAATCGAAGCGTTGATCCAATTTGCAACGAAGTCGCGCAAGCATGGCATCGTCAGTCTGGAAACGGACGCGGCCGCCATCACCGACCCTTTCTTCAAAAAAGCGTTGAATCTGGCGGTGGACGGCACCGATTTGCAGGAAATCCGAAAAATGATGGAGATCGATATCGCCCTCGGCGAGCAGGCATCGGAAGCAGAGGCCAAGGTCTGGGAAGCCGCCGGAGGGTATTCGCCGACCATCGGCATTATCGGCGCGGTGTTGGGGCTCATACAGGTGATGAAACACCTGGAGGACATCAAAGAAGTGGGGCACGGCATTGCGGTAGCGTTCGTGGCAACGGTGTACGGGGTGGCTTCGGCCAACATTTTCTTCCTGCCGGTCGCCAATAAGCTGCGGGCTCGCACGCGTCAGGCGATCATTCTGAAGGATCTGACGCTGGAAGGCGTGATCGGAATCGTCGAAGGGCTGAACCCGACGCTGATTCGCATGAAGCTGGAGACATTTAGTCCGGCGCCTGTGAAGAAGAAGAGTCCGAAGGCCGCAAAGAAAGCCGCCGGTCCCGAGCCGGCCGCGGGAGCCAAAAAATGACGCGCAAGAAGACGCATGCGCACGAAAACCACGAGCGCTGGCTGGTTTCCTACGCGGACTTCATCACCCTGCTCTTCGCGTTTTTGTGGTGATGTTCGCTTCTACGCAAGCCGACAAAAACAAGGCGAAGGCCGTTTCCGACTCGGTCCGGGAGGCGCTCGAACACGGCCAACTCTCAAGCGCGATCTCGACCGTTCTGGGGCGCGGCAAGCACGACGTCATCAAAGCGCGCAACGCAGATCCCGCTGTGAAGGAGGAGAACGAGTCGCAAGCTCCGAAAGCCGTGGAGCGGCCCGAGGATCTGAAGCAATCGATGGAGACGCTACAGCGCGGACTGGCTGCGGAATTGAGAGATGGCAAGGTGCAACTCAGTTTGGAAGCTCGCGGCCTGGTAATCAGTCTGCGGGAAGCGGCGTTCTTCGCTTCGGGCGATGACGCCCTATCGCCGGCGAGCATTCCCGTCCTCGGCAAGATTGCGGCGGTAGTGCAGCGCCTTCCCAATCAGGTCCGATTGGAAGGGCACACTGATTCCATCCCGATTCACAATTCCCGGTTTCGCGGCAATTGGGAGCTTTCGGCGGCCCGCGCCATCGCCATGGCGGAGGTGCTCTCCGAACGCTATCAAGTGTCCCGTGCGCGCCTGGCGATTGCGGGCTATGCGGAGAATGCCCCGGTCGATACGAACGAAACCGAGGAAGGCCGCGCACACAACCGGCGCGTTGCTGTTGTGCTGCTGACGCAGGAAGGCCAGAAGTCCGAGCCGGCCGCAAAGGACAAAAAACCATGACCGTCTCCACCGCGCATTTCGGGTCAATTGCCGTCGATCCGGGCGCTATCGTCGAATTCCCGGAAGGTCTGCCTGGGTTTGAAGAGATGCGCCAATTCGTTCCGTTGCGGCATCCGGCGGCAACGGGTCTCGTATTCCTGCAGAGCCTCGATTCACCGGCTCTTTGTTTCCTGGCGGTGCCCGTTCAGGTGGTCCGCCCGAACTACCGCGTCGAGATGCCGGCTGACGATCTGGAACTGCTCGGGTTTGCGCCGGACTGCCGTCCCGTGTTGGGTCGCGACGTCAACGCGCTCGCTTTTCTTTCCCTTGAAGAAGGCGCGGCCCCGAGCGTGAACCTTCGGTCGCCGGTGGTGATTTCGCTGCGATCCTGCCGCGCCGTCCAAGCCATCCGGACAGACGAGCGCTATGGCTATCGCGAGCCGTTGATCGAAGAGGAGGCCGTATGCTCGTAATCCGCAGGCGCCCGGGCGAATCGCTCGTCATCGGGGAGGATATCGAGATCGAGATCATCGAGTGCGGAGCCTCGCGTGTGAAACTCGGGATTCGAGCGCCAAGGAGCATCCCGGTCACCCGCTCGGAACTGAGGCAAACACGCGCGCAGAACCTGGCCGCGGCACGGTCGCTGGAGGCCATCGCGCCGGCCGAACTCGCGGCGATGCTCAAGGGGGTTGGGGCATGAGTGCCGTCGAGCTGGCCAGGCTGCAATGGGCGGTGGAGTTGCATCGCAACGGAGATCTTGCGGAAGCGGAGGCAATTTACGGGGCCATTCTCGAAACGGATCCACAGAATGCCGACGCGTGGCACCTTTTGGGCCGCGTGGCTCTCCAGCAGGGGCATACCCGCGACGCCGCGGCACGTGTTTTGCAAGCCATTCGAATCCGCGGCGAAGTGCCCGACTTTCACACGGCGCTCGGCGAGGTGCTCGCGGCGGAGGGGCGGCATGCCGACGCGGTGCTCTGCTTCCGCGAGGCTTTACGCCTGACCCCGGAGTTTCTGCCGGCCCTGTTGAACCTGGGAATGGCGTATGCCGCGCAGAAGATGTATCGCGAGGCATGCCCTTTCTACCTGCGCATCATCCAGCGCGACCCGTCGTGCTCACAGGCCTTCAATAATCTGGGCAACGCGCTGCGCGGGCTGGGCGCGTACGAAGAAGCCATCGACTGCTTTCAGGAGGCCCTGCGGCTACGGCCCTCGGAGCCGGAGCCCGCGGTGAACCTGGCGGCTACCTATCTGCACATGCAGCGCTTTGGCGAGGCTGAGCTGTGGGCACGGAAAGCACTCCTGCTGCGGCCTGGCCTGGTTGAGGCGCTCTCGAATCTATCGATCGCGCTGCTGCGTCAGGATCGCGCGGTGGATGCGGAGCGGGTCGCGCGTGAGGCGCTGGCGAGGTGCTCTTCCGCGCCGCATCTGCACTCCAATCTCGCATCGGTGCTGCTGCGGCAAAAGCGGTTCCGCGAAGCCGAAGCGGCGTGCCGTCAGGCGCTCGAATGGGATGGGACGAATGCCGAGGCGTCGAACAATCTGGGAGTCGCACTGCAGAATCTCGATCGTCTCGACGAGTCAGCGGAACAATTGGAAGCGGCGACGCGCAAGCGCCCCGAATACTCCGAGGCATGGACGAATCTCGGCACCGTTCGCGAGTCGCAACGCCGGCCGGAAGAGGCGCTCGCGTGCTTCGATGAAGCGCTTCGACATCAGCCGCTCTATGCCAAGGCGCATTTCTGCCGGGCATTTCCACTATTGCGCGCGGGCCGTTTGCCCGAGGGTCTTTCTGAATACGAATGGCGCTGGAAGCTACAGCGCGAACGGCCCCGCGGCTTTTCGCTCCCCTCGTGGGACGGCGGTCCGCTCGGCGGAAAAACCATTCTGCTGTTCGCCGAACAGGGGCTCGGCGATACGCTGCAATTCATCCGATATGCGCCGCTATTGGCGTCGCGAGGCGCTCGCATCATCGTCGAGTGTCAGCCGAAAATCGCCGGTCTGGTTTCGCGTGTTGCGGGTGTCGCAGCGGCGATTACGCCTGGCGATGCCATACCGCCCTGCGATTGTTCGACCCCGCTCATGAGCCTTCCTCTGTTATGCGCAACCACGCTCGAAACGATTCCCGCGAACATTCCTTACCTCTCTGCGCGGCCGGAACTCTCCGCGCAGATGGAGTCGCGGATATCGGCAACAGGACTGCGTGTTGGCGCCGCATGGGCCGGCAATCCGGAACACGCGAGCGACAGGCATCGATCGATGCCGCTGAGCCACTTTGCGGCCTTAGCCGAAGTTCCGGATACCACCCTGTACAGCCTGGCCCCGCAAGGCTGCGGCAAGGCGTCGTGGCTTCATGAACCGCTTCATCGCGATGAGGGAGTGGAAGAACTCGCCGCTCTCATTGCTTGCCTCGATCTGATCGTCACAGTCGATACCATGCCTGCCCATCTCGCCGGAGCATTGGGCAAGCCGGTTTGGACGCTGCTCAGCGCGGCTGCCGACTGGCGATGGTTTTCCGCCCGCGAAATCACCCCCTGGTATCCTTCGATGCGCCTCTTTCGGCAGGAGCGCTCCGGAGATTGGGCCCCCGTAGTACAGCGCGCCGCCGCCGGATTGCGCGGTTCAAATATTGCGGATTCCCGCCGATATGAGTTTGTGAAGGCCGGAACGCGAGCCGAATGGAACCGCGGACACCGGCTGCGGCAGGATGCCGAAAATTCACAACAGGACGTAAAACAATGATTTCCCTTCAAACGAACGTAGCTTCCCTGGCGGCGCAGGAAAATCTGCGCGTCAATACCAATTTTCAAAAAGACACCATCGAGAAGTTGACCAGCGGCTACCGCATTAACCGCGCGGGAGACGACGCCGCCGGCCTGGCGGCGGCCAACCAGTTACGCAGCAAGGTCGCAGAGCTGAATCAGGGCGTGCTGAACGCCAATGACGGCGCCGGCCAGTTGCAGATCATGGACGGCGGCCTCAGTAACATCGGCAACATCCTCGACCGGCTGAAGACGCTCGCAACCGAATCGGCCTCGGACACCTTCAGCGGCAACCGTTCCACGCTCAACAGCGAATACCAGTCGCTGCTGCAGGAAGTGAATCGGCAGGCTTCCAACATCGGGCTGAGCTCCCAGGGTGGCGCCGGTTCGCAGTTCAATAAGAACCTTTCTGTGTATATCGGCGGCGGCAGCACGCAGACGAATGCTCAGGTTTCTGTGGACCTCGGGGGCGCGAAGAACTTGGTAGACTCGAGCGGCCTGGCCATCGGCAGCACCAGCATTGACGCCGGGGGCACGGCGCTCAGCAACAACTCGCAGAATACGCTCAATAACACGACTACCATGATCCTGACCACCCACACGACGGGCGGCAAGCAGACCTTTGACATCAACTACATCGATGGCAGCGGTACGCAGCAGGTCATGCATGCGTCGGTGACCTCCACCGATGCGAACGGCATCAGCGTTTCCGCCGCTGTGAACCAGTTAAACAGCCAGCTCACTTCTATCAATCTGACGGCTGCCGTGGATTCCTCCGGCCAGTTGGTCATCGGCGGCACGACCGGGTTCGCGCTCGTAGGCGCGGCGGTTACGGCTAATGCCGGTGGTTCGGGCTCGATCTCGGCCACCAGCGGGCTCACCAGCACTACAGCGACGGGCTACAACAAGTCCGACTACAACGTGCAGACCACCTTTGCAGCGCCGAATTCCAGCCAGCCCGAAATCATTTCGTTCTCGAATGGCCAGGTGACGAAGTTTGTCACGCTGGACAGCACCCTGACCGATGGTGCGGACCTCGCCGATGCCATCAACCAGCAGACCGCCTCGATGGGCATCACCGCTATCGTCAACAACTCCGGCGGCACAGGTGTCAGCATCGAGAGCACCGGCAGTTTCACGATGACGATGGTGCAGCACGACGACGACGGCAGCGGCAATGCGGCGGGCCCGTTCACAGGCAGTTATGCCGTCGGCCAGCAGATCGATGTGACGGGGCCCTCGACCACCGCTTCGACGACCGGCAACGCGCTCTCGGCCCTGACGGCCATCAACAACGCGGTCGCGCAACTCGGGCAGGTACAGGGCCGCGTCGGCGCTGGTGAAAACCAGCTTAAGTACGCCATCAACCTGGCGCAATCGCAGATCACCAATTTCTCTTCGGCAGACTCCCAAATTCGTGACGCGGATGTCGCCGCCGAAGCCGCCAACCTCACCAAGGCCCAGGTGCTGCAACAGGCATCCATCGCTGCCATGGCGCAAGCCAATTCGGCTCCGCAGCAGATCCTCAGCCTGCTGCGCGGCTAATTGCATCTCTAATCAGAGGGCCGGACAGCCGGCCCTCACGTACCCTTTGACTCGTTATGTCCAGTCCCGTTTCCAGTTCGGCCTTCACGGGTAGCAGCCAGTTTTCGACGTCGCTGCAACAGTCCATGCAACGCGCCCTGGCCATTGCGTCGCTGCCCATGGAGGAGATGCAGAACGATTTGAATGCGATGCAGTCGCAATCGTCGGAACTGAGTGCGTTGCGGTCGGCTTTCAACAACGTCCAGTCGGCGCTCGATGGCGTGGATTCCGCACTTGGGCTTGCGTCCTACTCATCTTCTGTCTCCGACGATTCTGTCGCTTCCGTGGCCTTAAGCGGAACGCCCGTCGCGAGCTCGTTCAGTCTGAGGGTCGTCAGCATGGGGGCATACGCGACCTCGATGAGCAAGGATTCTCTCGCGCGCGTTCCAGACCCCTCAAACAGCAATTTCGGTGATGCCACCAAATACACCTTGCAGGTGGGCACTCAATCGCAGACCATTACCGCGGCGGGGAGCACTTTGGCCGGCTTGGCCGATGCAATCAATCAAAACGGAGCCGCCCAGGCGACGATCGTGAATATCGGACCGCCATCGGCGCCGGATTATCGCCTTTACCTACAGGGAAAACAACTCGGCGACTTACCCATCACGCTCTCCACTGCCAACGGCAGCAATATCGGGACGAGCCTTGTGTCGCCACAGACGACGGGCGCGGACGCAACCTACCAGGTGAACGGCCAACCCAGCACTCCGATCGCAACTGATACGCGGACTGTGACGGTCCAGCCGGGAGTCACCGTCACGTTGCTGAGCGACGGTGACGCGACAGTAGACATCACGCGCAATACCGCCGCGCTCAGTAGCGCTTTTTCGAATTTGGCGAGTGCGTACAATTCCGCGATGACCGAGATCAATAAGAATCACGGCTCATCCGGCGGTGCGCTGACCGGGCAGAGTATCGTGATGACGCTGAGTTCCGCCCTGCGCGACATGGTCGGTTATTCCGGAGGGCCTTCGGAAGCGGCGAATCTCACCGCACTGGGACTTTCCCTTGATCGCAACGGCGTGCTCTCATTCGATGGATCTAAATTGAAGACGGCTGCAACTGCGAACCTGAGTGCAGTCAGTGCTCTCATCGGTTCCAGCGATACGGGCGGATTTCTGAAATCCGCCAATGACCGCTTGAACTCGCTCACGGACTCCAGCAGCGGTGTCCTGCCGGGCGCGATAAACACTGTCCTTTCCGGCATCACGAGAAAAACCGCGCAGATCACCGACGAGCAGGACAAGTTGAACACGCTGCAAACAAACCTGCAGCAGCAAATGTCGGCTGCCGATGCGGCCATTGCCGCGCTCGAACAACAACAAAGCTACCTGCAGAGTCTCTTCGGGGCTATGCAGACGCAAACGCAGGCGAATGCCAATGCATAACCTCGCGGGACTGGAGTGGCAAGCCGGCAAACTGCGGCATAGCATTGCGATCGGGGACTTTGCCGCATCGGAGGCTGCCGCGTCCCTCTACATCGCTCAGGTCGCCCGCACGATCTCCGAACTGCCGCCCGATCGCGCCCGGACAACCGTCGAGGAAGCGTGCGCCCTTCTCGAATGGGCCCGCCGAAACATCTGCGCGGCACGCGCGTCGCTCGCCACGCGCCTCGCTGCACTCCGCCGCGTCTCCGGCTATGCTCCCCCGGCCATCGCCGACCACGCATTTACCCTGCGCGGGTGAATGCAAGCTGGTTTGCCGGCATGGCAGCCGCGCTCCGCGCACGTCAAATCGGCGCGGCTCGCTGCACTCCACCGCGTCTCCGGCTATGCTCCCCCGGCCATCGCCGACCCCGCATTTACCCTGCGCGGGTGAACGCAAGCCGGTTTGCCGGCTTTGGCAGCCGCGCTCCGCGCACGCCAAATCGGCGCGCCACGCTGCACTCCACCCCGTCTCCCGCTATGCTCCCCCGGCCATCGCCGACCACGCATTTACCCTGCGCGGGTGAACGCAACCTGGTTTGCCGGCTTGACAGCCGCGCTCCGCGCGACCCGACAGGAAGGATTCCTGTCGGCACGTCAAACCCGCGCGACTCGCTGCCCTCCACCGCGTCTCCGGCGATGCTCCTCCGGCCATCGCAGACCACGCATTTACCCTACGCGGGTGAACGCAACCTGGTTTGCCGGCTTGACAGCCGCGCTCCGCGCGACCCGACAGGAAGGATTCCTGTCGGCACGGCCGCGTCTCCGGCTATGCTCCCCCGGCCATCGGCCGGCCACGCATTTACCCTGCGCCGGTGACCGCAACCTGGTTGCCGGCTCCGGCACGCCAAACGTTCCGCCGCAAACTACTCCTGTCCGACTTCAGCCGCCTGCGGTAAAATCGAAAATTCATTATGCACTCCCGCCGATTTGCCTGTCTTCTCATCGGTCTGTGGCTGGGCGGCGGATTTTTGATGGCTTGGGTCGCGGCCGATAATCCCTCCGTCCCATCACGGATGATGTCCTCCGCGGACCCCGCGGCATCCCTGCGCGTCCGTGCGCTGGGACCTGTGGAGGTCACGGCACTACTCCGTCATGAAGCCGCCGAGATCACGCGCGATGAGCAAGACGTATGGGGCTTCGTCGAAATGGGCTTGGGCGCCTTCCTTTTCTGCTTTCTCCTGTTCGGCACCCAGGAAGGAAAACTGTCCCTCGCGATCGCCCTTTTGATGCTGATCGCGGCTGTTGTTCAGCGGCTCTTTCTCACTCCGCCCATCCACACTTTGGGTCGCCTCACGGACTTCATGTCGACCGACGCCGCGGCCGGTTATAGGGCGCGAATGATGGTCCTGCAAGGGGCTTATGCGGGAGTGGAGATTGCAAAATGGGTGATGGGCGCGTGTCTCGCGGCGACGCTCATCGGCGGCCGCCGTGCGCACTCAGGAAATTCCTGGCAGCAAATCAACGTCGTCAATAAACCCAATCACCGCCATGTCAATCGGTGATTGATGACGGCCCACCGCCGTCATCGCGCTGAACCCTTCGGTCACCAGCAGAACCTTGTCGCCGGCACCGGCGTCCACGGCATCCATCGCCACCACGGCATCGCCCCGATTGCTTCCATCCAGATTGAGGGGCTGGACCAGGAGCAGTTTGCGACCCTCGTGGCTCGCGTGCTTCTGCGTCGCAACCAGTTCACCGACCACCCTCGCGATCAACATGGTTACGCCTTTTGCCGTTTTCTTCCGCCGGTGGGCACTCCGGCAACAGGGACGGGCACGGCAGGGGGAGCCTCGGCGGGTTTGGAGGCGGCCTTCACATGCACCGAATCGACGATTCCCACGATGCACGTATCGGCGGGCGGCTCCAGCGGCAGAAAAGGAAAACTCGCTTCTTTCCCTTTCACGCAATAAACGAGTTCACCGGCGCCCGCGCCCGCGCAGTCCAGGCACACCACGCGCTTGCCCGTGTTTTCCAGTTCCGGAGTAAGAGGTTGCACCATCAGCAGGCGCTGGCCTTCCAGGTGCGGATGCTTGACGGTACACCAAATCCGCCCGACGACACGCCCCAGGTACATGCGTTAGCCCATGTCCACTTCGTCGACGATTCCGACAATTGCGGTGTCGACCGGCGTGTCCTTGCAGCCCTCCGCCATGCGGGCCGAACTGCCGGCCACCGCAAGCACGCGCTCGCGAATGCCGGCGCTGACCGTATCCACTGCCACTACGTAGCCGGCTTCATCCTTGCCTTCCGGCGAAATCGGCTTGAGGACAAGCAGCTTCTTGCCTTCCAGGCGAGGGTCCTTTCGCGTGGCAACCACTGTGCCCACTACGCGGGCCAGAATCATGGAAACTCCAAACCGCCGTGCGGCGGCTTACTTGCCTGCGCCCTGCGCCTGTGACTTGCCGATCGGCAGAACGTCTTCCAGGCTCTGGTGCGGACGCGGAATCACGTGCACCGCGATCAGTTCGCCCACCCGGCGAGCCGCCGCCGCTCCGGCATCGGTCGCCGCGCGAACCGCCGCCACATCGCCGCGAACCATGGCCGTCACATAGCCGGAGCCGATTTTTTCCCAGCCGACCAGGTTCACCTTTGCCGCCTTCACCATCGCGTCGGCGGCCTCGATCATAGCCACCAGTCCGCGGGTCTCGATCATTCCTAAAGCTTCACCCATATCTTCTCCAGATCCCGTTGCTGCACAGCAGGAATAGAGCGCACGCGCGTTCCTTTCCACACTGCTCAGCGGGATCAACGATTGTAGCAGAATGCGATTGGCCTTCCGGCCGATTTCAGAGGGCAAGCTATGATGGGGTCAATGGATTCACGCCGCATGTGCCCGCACTGCCGGGCCTTCATTACCGATAAGGACCGCGTCTGCCCTTATTGCAACGAGCAAGTCGGGCCTCGCGCCGTCGAGCGCCGCATGGACGTGTCGATTCTAGGCGGCTTTATCCCGCACGCGCGCTTCACCACGGCGATGATCCTGATCATGAACATCGGCTTGTTTATCGCGACGGTCCTGTTCAGCATGAAGAGCGGCAACAACAACGCCGTCATGGATATCGATATGCAGACGCTGTTCGCATTCGGCGCCAAGTATCGCCCGTACATCCTGGCCGGACAGTGGTGGCGTCTCATCACCGCCGGCTTCCTGCACGGCGGATTGCTGCACATCGGTATGAATATGTGGGTGCTCTTCGACCTCGGGGCGCAAGTCGAACAGGTCTATGGCACGGCGCGATTTCTGGTGATCTACTTCCTCGCAAACCTGGTGGGATTCTACGCGAGCATGGTGTTCAGCGTGGCGCTGTCCGTGGGCGCGTCGGCGGCGCTGTTCGGCCTCATCGGGGCGATGCTGGCCATCGGCGTCCGATACCGGCATACGTCCGCCGGAAGCGCGATACGCGGACTTTACATGCGATGGGTGATCTACGGCGTCATCTTCAGCTTCATTCCCGGCGTGGACATGGCGGCACACCTCGGCGGACTCGCAGCCGGCTTCGGCGTCGGCTATCTCTCCGGCCTGCCGAAACTCCGCGAGTCTATGGGCGAGCGCGTTTGGCAGGCTGCCAGCTATGCCTGCATTGTGTTAACAGCGCTGAGTTTTCTGAAGTGGTACTTGTGGTTTAGCCACGCGGCGTGAATAATAGACTCATGCGTTTTCGTACACTCGCGCTGGCTTTAGCGCTGACCTTCGGCGTCACCGGTCTCGCTGAGGCGAAAAAGAGACCCGTCACCGCCCACCGCTCGATGAAGCGGTCCAAGAGCGCCAATCGCGTGAAGGCTCGCAAATTCAAGCGCGGTAAGGCGTCCGCGAAAGCCGCCAAGCGGCACGCGAAGCACGCGTAAGCCTGTCTGCCGGCTGTTGTTCCCGTCGCCCGGCATTTTGCCGATTCAAACCGACTCGAATCCCGGCACCTTTTACCGCTCCCTTACGGGGTTGTAAAGAAATATCGAATTGTTTTTTCTCCGCATTCAAAATGCACTCGAATAGCCGCACCTTTTGCCGCTCTCTTACGGGCTTGTGAATAATATCGAATTGCTTTTTTGCCGCATTCAAACGCACTCGAATAGCCGCACCGTGTACCGCTCCCTTACGGTCACGGCTCCGTATGTAGTTGATACTGCTAACGGAGCCGCGACCGTGAGGGAGCGGTAAAAGGTGTATCGAAAGGCGAGTGGAGCGCGACGAGAACGACAGCCGGATTTTTTCGCAGCCCCGTGAGGGAGCGGTAACGGAGCGCGACGAGAACTTCACGAGCCCACCTAAGCCGCCGTCCAACCCCCGTCGATGGTCACTACGCTTCCCGTGGCGAATTCCGCTTCGCTCGAAGCCAGATACAGAGCCAGATGCGCCACTTCGATCGGCCTGCCCATGCGCCCGATGGGTTGCCGCGCATGCAACTCCGCACGAACCTTCTCCTTCTCGTGGGCGTGATTCTTCTCCAGATACCCCTCGACGAACGGAGTTTCCACGGTCCCCGGGCAGATACAGTTCACCCGCAGCCGGCCTGCGTAATCCACCGCCAGTTGCCGCGACATCGCCACCACTGCGCCCTTCGTCGCGCAGTACGCCAGACGCCGCTTCACCCCGATCAATCCCGCCACAGACCCGATATTAACGATGCAGCCCTTCGCCGCGAGCAGCAAAGGCATCGCCGCCCGCATCATCAGAAACGTGCCGTCGACGTTGACGCGAAAGAGCCGTTGAAAATCGGCATAGCTCGTCTCTTCGATGCCGCCGACGAGCCCAATTCCCGCGCAATTCACCAAAATGTCGAGCGATTTCAGTCCACGGGCGACCCTTTGTACCGCCGCTTCGTCGGTGATGTCGCAAGCGATTGCCGACGAGCCCGGCAACTCCCGCGATAGCGCTTCGGCGCGCGCTGAATCGACATCGACAATGGTCACCGAAGCGCCTGCGTCCGTGAATACGCGCGCCGTCCATTCGCCGATGCCGCTCGCGCCGCCCGTAATCAAAGCGGTACGCCCATCCAGCCGGAAGGGAGCGCTCATTTCTGCACCATCCCGATCAGCCGCTTGTGCATCTCCACCATCTTCGCCGCGTTATATTTGACCAGCTTCCGATCATACGTCATCAGTCCGTTGATCTCTCCTTCCACGTCCGTTGTCTGGGTGTAAACGGCCGCTGCGAGCCCCCGCTTGACGAGCGGTTCCAGCTTGTCCATGAGCTCGGTATAACCGGCCTGCAGCTTATCCAGGTTGTCAAACGTCTGATAGCCCCAGTTGCGCTTGTTCCACCAGAGGTGGCCCTCCACCGGTATGCCTAGCCCGCCGAACTCGCCGAGCACGCTGGCGCGGTCGTCCATCACCGGAAACATGCCCGGTCCGGGATAGTTGTGCATGTCCTTCATGTCGCCCCAGCCGCGATCTTCCCAGCCGCTCGGACCGTCCACCAGCCGCGAAGGGTCCAGCTTCTTCGCGTACTGCAGCACTTCGTTGGTGGAGTGCTGCCCCCACCCTTCGTTGAACGGCACCCACGCGATAATGCTCGGCACGTTCGCAAGTTGTTTCATCTCGGCGGTCAGTTCGTGCTGCCACTCGGCCGCTTCTTCGGCGGAGAATGCGATATCGTCCGGACTCTTGGAGCGCACGGCGCTGCGGCGGCCCTTCTGCATCGCGCTTGGCATGTCCTGCCAGATTGCGATGCCGAGCTTGTCGGCCCAGTAGTAGAAGCGCGCCGGCTCCACTTTGACGTGCTTGCGCATCATGTTGTAGCCGAGCTTCTTCAGAGTGTCGATGTCGCTGCGCAGCGCTGCGTCGGTGGGCGCGGTGTACAGACCGTCGGGCCACCAGCCCTGGTCCAGCGGACCGATCAAAAACAGCGGATGATTGTTGAGGAAAATGCGATTGAAGCCGGCGGCGTCTTTGCGCACTTCCACCTTGCGCATGCCGAAATAGCTGGCGACGGAATCGCCGCTCTTGAGCGCAATGTGTAGATCGTACAACGTGGGCGAATCGGGCGACCAGGACTCCACCGCACTGACGGGCAGCCGCACTTCGCGATTGGTGGTGCCGGAAATTCGCCCGGCGTTGCGTCCGTGAAGCGTTGCCGTCGCGGTGAATGCCTCCGGCCGCTCCGAGTGCACGGTGAGCCGCAACTGCTTCCCGTCCAGATCCGGGATCATCGAAAGCTCGGTGATCGCATCGGCTGCCACCGGTTCCAGCCACACGGTCTGCCAGATGCCGGAAACCGCCGTATACCAGATGCCGCTTGGCTCGAGAACCTGTTTGCCGCGGGGAATCATCGCGGTATCGGTGGGGTCGGTTACCGCGACGACCAGTTCCTGCGGCCCGGAAGGTTTCAGGGCGCTGGTGATGTCGAAGGTGAAGGGATCGTACCCGCCTTCATGCCGTCCGGCGCTCTTGCCGTTGACCCAAACCTCGGCGCGCCAGTCTACGGCGCCGAAATGGAGCAGCAGATGCTGCCCGCGACCCGCCGTAGCCGTGAACGTCCGCCGGTACCAAAGCCGCTGATCGGGAGTGAGTGGCTGCTTGACACCGGAAAGCGCCGATTGCACGGGATACGGCACCAGAATCTTTCCTGCGAATTCAGTCGGACGCGCATCGTCCTTCGGAAGAATGGCGTAGTCCCAAAGGCCGTTCAGGTTTGTCCATTTGGCACGAACCATCTGGGGTCGCGGATACTCGGGCAGGGCGCTCTCGGCGCGGACGTCGGCAGTCCACGGCGTCGTAAGCGGATTATCGGCAGGCTTCCACTGCTGGGCGCACAACGTGGCGGCCCACAACACCACTCCAAAGCGAACTCGCATGCCTCTGATTATGCCGCTTTGCGGGCGGGAATCCATAATAGCCAGAAACCCGCCAGCGCTACGGCGGCCGCGGGCAGCAGATACAAGGGCCAGGGGCCGAGCGCGTCCAGCAGCGATGCATTGTGCGGTTTCTGGCGCAGGTACATATAGTTTGCGCCTGTAGCCGCATCGAACGCGCCCACCGCCGCGGCGTACCCGAGGAGGATTGCGTACGCGCGCCACACCGCGCCGCGCCGTAGAGGCGCGATGCCGCCGAACACCAGCATGGAACTCGCCGCCAGAATCGCGCCGTGCGCCACGAAAAAATAGATTGCCGGATACGAAGGCCAGGGCGACCACAGGTCGGGCGTGATCAGCGCCATCCCCGCGCCCGCCATTCCCGCGAAATAGGCAAATTCGACGATAGGACCCGACAGCGTCAAACACGCCAGCACGCTCATCCAGACCGTGGCATCGCACAATTGCAGCGGCAGGTTCACCAGATGCACGCCTTCATGCGAGTATCGGAAGACCCACCAAATCAGCTCATTCACCGCAATGCCCCAGCCGAGCGCGATGCGCATCGTGCTCGTGTCTTTGCGCCGCCGCGCGATCCAGCTCAGCAGAATGCACGCGCCGGCGATCGCCGCCAGCAGCGACAGATGGAGCGGACCGAAAAGACGCATCGCCTCGATTATCCTTCAGCTTTGCTAAAACATCCGTTCAGGCATCCGCTCTTGACAGCCGCTGTGCAATCGCCATAGCGTTAAAGCTTACCCCCTCAATCGAAGGACATGATGAGTCAACCTCCTCTGAACATCCGCCAGGACGCCGCCTTGGACTTCCTTTCGCTCGGAGCGCTCGTGCACCGGCTGGACCCCGGCATTATTCCTTTCCGCAAAGCCACGGAGTGCCAGATCCACGTAAGCGGCGGCGAGTTCAACGTATCGGCGAATCTCTCGGATTGTTTCGGCCTGCGTACCGGCATCGCCACCGCGATGGTGGATTACCCGATCGGCGATCTCATCCGCGAGCGCGTTCGCGCCATGGGCGTGAAGCCGTTATACAAAATGTTCAAGCATGACGGCGTCACCGGCCCCAACATGGCCGCGGTATACAGCGACCGCGGCTTCGGCGTGCGGGCTCCCGTCGTGTTCTACAACCGCTGCAATGAAGCGGGCGCGCAACTCAAGCCGGGAGATTTCAATTGGAAAGAGATCTTCGGCCAGGGTGTGAAGTGGTTCCATTCGGGCGGCATTTTCGCGGCGCTGTCTCCCACCACCGCCGAGCTCGTCGTGGAAGCGATGCAGGCGGCCAAGGATTCCGGCGCGATCACCAGCTTCGATCTCAACTATCGCGCCAAACTCTGGAACATCTCAGGCGGCGAACAGCGGGCCGTCGAAGTGCTGGGTCGCATCGTGAAAAATGTGGACGTGCTGGTCGGCAACGAAGAGGATCTGCAAAAGGGCCTCGGCATTCCCGGCCCCGAAGTAGCCGCCAAGAGCAAGCTCGATTCCAGCGCCTTCGTCGGCATGATGAATAGCGTCGTGCAGAAACAGCCGCACGTGAAGATTGTCGCGACCACGCTGCGCGAAGTGCATTCCACCAACCGGCATAGCTGGAGCGCTGTGGCCTGGGTCAACGGTCAGACCTACCAGGCGCCTGTTGCCGAGCTCGATGTGTACGACCGTGTAGGCGGCGGCGATGGTTTCGCCGGCGGCTTCTTCTACGGCCTGTTGACCGGCGAAGCGCCGGAAGAGGCCATCAAACTGGGCTGGGCACATGGGGCGTTGCTGACCACATTCCCGGGCGACACTACCATGGCAAGTCTCGAGCAGGTGCGCTCGTTCGCCAAGGGCGGTTCGGCGCGCATTCAACGGTGAAACGAAAGGGCGAATCATGGCGAAAAACTTCATGGATCTCACCGGCCGCGTGGCGGTGGTGGTTGGCGGAACTTCGGGAATCGGCCGCAAGCTGGCCGCGGGATTGGCACAGGCAGGCGCGAACGTTGTGCCGACGGGCCGGCGCGAGAATATGCTGGAAGAGATCTGCGCCGAGGTGGAAGCCGCCGGCTCCAAGACCATTCGCAAGGCATGTGATATCGGGTCGCGCCAGTCCGTGGACGCGTTTCGTGACGCCGTGCTGAAGGAATTCGGGTCGGTGGACATCGTGATCAATGCCGCCGGACAGATTTTCCGAAAGCCGACGGCGAATGTCAGCGAAGAGGAATGGAACAAGCTCATGGACGTGAACCTCACGGGCATGTTGCGCAGTTGCCAGTCGTTCTATGAGCCGCTGAAGGCGAGCGGGCGCGGGCGGATCGTGAACATTGCGTCACTGAATTCCTATGTGTCCCTGGTGCAGGTTACGGCGTACGCGGCGTCGAAGGCCGCTGTGCTCGGGCTCACCCGCAGCCTCGCGGTGGAGTGGGCCAAAGACGGCATCAACGTCAACGCCATCGCGCCCGGCGTATTTCGCACGGAGCTCAACGCCGCGCTCCTCGATGGAACGGACCGGGGCCGCGAATTGCGGCTGCGAACTCCCATGAATCGCTTCGGCCAGGCGGAGGAGTTGATCGGCGCCGCGATTCTCTTATCGTCGGATGCGGCGAGCTTCATCACCGGCCAGTGCATCGCGGTGGATGGAGGGTTCCTGGCCTCCGGCGTCAATAGCATCTAGTGAAGAATCCCGCAGGTGCTTATTGAGGGCATCATTTGCCGCTCCCCCATCCCGGCACCGTTTGCCGCTCCCTCACGGTCACGGCTCCGTATGTCGTTGATGCTGCTGACGGAGCCGCGACCGTGAGGAAGCGGTAAAAGGTGTATCGAAAGGCGAATGGAGCGCCACGAGAACAACAGCCGGATTTTTTCACAATCCCTCACGGTCACGGGTCCGTATGTAGTTGATGCTGCTAACGGAGCCGCGACTGTGAGGGTCTGTGAAAAATTCCGGCTGTTGTGCTCGTCGCACCGCATTCGTTGTTCGATACACCGTTCACGGCTTCCTGACGAGCTTGTGAAAAATATCGAATTGCTTCTTCTCCGCATTCAAACG
>Ga0134128_10001217_pt1 | contig 33684 bp, 54 predicted proteins | sample KB31754_FD_96462 | JGI IMG/M metagenome (GOLD analysis project Ga0134128, IMG submission 96462) | Terrestrial soil microbial communities with excess Nitrogen fertilizer from Kellogg Biological Station, Michigan, USA - KB3-175-4 | ecosystem: Environmental > Terrestrial > Soil > Unclassified ...
CAGATCAATGATTCCTACAAGACTCTGACAAACAATGCACGAGCAGCAGGTAGGGAATGGATTAACAATAATTTTAGTTTATATGAATTAGGTAGAACTATGCACTCGGTTCATACCATAACCAGAGATGCTACAAACGCATGGAATACCTACAATCTTATCCAGATACGAAATGAACAGATCACACAAAGCGTAGCAGATGCACAGGAAAAACTAGCTCAAGCGTATGCAAGTGGTGATCCTTCAAGGATAGCACAGGCTCAAAAAGATGTTGCTACCCAACTAGACAATCAAAAAAAGGCAGCAGAACAAGCCCAAGCCGCATATATTACAATGGCAGTAAATATGGTGTCCGCTTCTGGTACCTTGTTTTCTTCTGTCATTCCTAAATTATTGGGTTTGATTCAAACAATGAAAGAAGTTCAGATAGCCGCAGGTGTTACGGCTGCAATTTCCACGGCCGCAGGCGGCGGAGTAGGTGCCGGAACTCTGGCAGGTGCAGGTTCGGGAGTCGGTGCGGCTCTCTCAAAAGGTGCCGGAATAGCAGCACGAGCAGCAGGTCCGGCAGCCATAGGAGTAGCTTTATTGTCCATGATGGGGCAACAACAAGCAGGCGAAACAGAAGTACCGACAGGAATCGGTGCATTGCAACAGATAGGCGGAGATATTGGCAAGGTAGTATCAAATACGTTTAATATTATAGTACAAGACGCAGGTGCAGCAGCTAAACAAGTTCAAAACGAATTATCCAAAGTATTATCTTTCGGTGGTCAGCCCGCAAGTTGACCGTAACAAGTGCGTGGACTATTGTAGACGGTGGAGTTACAACAACTTCCAAGGATTCAGGATCTAAGATCACATTACGTGCAAACCATCCGTCCGAGGCAATGATAGTCTTTGACAATTCCGACAATTCACTGAATACAACATTTAATCCAGAGGATGAAATCGATATCAAAATCGGCTCACAAATAATGATGCATGGATTCATCTATAACGTCGAGGATGTGTTATACCCAGGCAGAAGAAAAGATATGAACATCTATGTAATGGACTGGGGTTCGTATGTTGCTTCCAAGACAATCTTTGAACGGGATTACCAACTGACAAAATATGCAAAAGACATGTTACTCGATGGTGCTGCCAAGATAAACGCCCTATACTCAGGTGCATTATTGACGAGTGGAGTGGATACGACGGGGTTGTCTACTTCCAACTTTGCAGTAAAAGGCAGAAGGTTTCAGGGTACTTATGTCAAGGATGTATGGTATGCCGCAGCCGATACGGGCGGTTTTGATTATTTTGTTGACGAAGTAAAAACATTACAAGCATGGCCCTTTGAAACCAATACCGCACGAAGAATCCAAAAATCGGGAACAAACTATAAAATTGTAGACTATCCCCCGACACACAACTATGAACTACTGGCAAGACTGGACAAGTTCAACCAAACATGGTCACAGGATGTCCAGAACAAGTATCGTACAGTCAAAGTAATCAATGGAATCGAGGATACTTACCCTGCCGTAGTCGATCAAGGCAGCATGGCGTCATATCCTCAAAAGGATTTCGCATATCCCAAGTCGGCTTTCTGGACTACACAACAACTGGATTCTGCGTATGATCCTGGTCCTGGCGGTGTCCCAGTCCGTCCAATGTTCGGGTTTAATCAGAATGAAATTGCCCTCGGTGTGCCGTCTATCTATCTTTACGTCGGTGATGCCTCGACAACTTTTAGACCTCTATTCCAGCCAAGGATAAGGACAACCACAGGGGCAGTACAGGGGATAGACATGAACATCACTTGGAACGCATACCAGACGATAGGATTTTTCATAAACCTTGCAAACCTGACGGGGCAGACAATAGACACCGTAACCATCACATTAGTAGACATCAATAACCTTGGTGGATTCTCACAAAACTTGTCATCTGCAAACCTTACAGCAGCAAAGGCGGGCTGGACTTGGATTCAGATACTTTTACCTGTCATCAATAACGGTTCATCAAACGGTTGGTCACTAATCAATGCTACAAGCCCGCTTGAATACGGTTACTGCAAGTTTGACATCTTACATTCTGGATCTGGCTCTGGTTATACGGTAGGTTCTCATGCTGACTTTGCAAACTTTAACTTTTGGAGAATAATGGGAAATACCCAGTCAGCAGCCGGAAGTCCGCCTACGCAAAAAATAGTCGTAAACCGCAACCTTACAGATCCTACCATGATACAAAACTTTGCAATCCGTGAATTACTGAGAACAAATACTACCAAGCAAGGTCCTACTGTAACCATTGACGGAAATACTGACTTCCGTATGCCTGGGTACAAGTGTGATATTGATTTTACTGCATCATTGGGTACTGGAAGATCCGCAACAGATTTACGCATAGACGAGATAGAACATACCTTGGAAAAAGGATTCCATTACACAAAACTTACATTCGATAGCTCGTTTTATCGCCCATAGGTGATATCATGGGGCTATTTCAGGCGTTACAAAATTCAAGCAAGAATCAGAAAATAGACTTCCTATCCAAGATTCAGAACAAGACACCTGCCGACAGCCTTTTAGTGGATGATGCCCAGAATTACTATAATCACTAGACATGGCTAACACATTTTATTATCAACGGGGCGAATCTGCGGGAACAATTGCAGACCTGTCAAGCGTTTTTGGATTTACGGATCAATCTGTGATCTTTGAAGATGGAACAAATCTTGGACAGGATAATACGCATTTTAGTTATGATAAAACAAATACACTGCTAAAACTTTTTGGTACATATCGTTCCTACGGTTCTGCTTATGCAAACAACAAGTATATTGAAATATATAAAAATCCTAGTGGTACTCAAGCTGTCTATAACGTAAACGACTCATCCACCCCTAACGGACATTTCTTTGCATCCAATGGAAATCTAAGTGCTGGATTATTGGCGATTGACACCAACGGATTATATTTTGGTGCTACCGAAATCCAAAACCCGATAAATGTTTCTGCCAACTATACTGCCGGACTGACTTATAGTGTAATATTTTGTGATGCGACAAGCGGTGCGTTTACTGTTACATTACCAGCTATTACAGCACCGACAGCAGGTTTGCATTATTATATCATAAAAACTGATTCAAGTGCCAACGCAGTAACCATAGCAAGAAGCTCAACAAATACGTTCATTGGTACAGGTACAACATCCTTGACTCTGGGTTCACAAGGATCTAAGGCTAACTTGATAGCTTCATCAAATGGATTTTGGGGAGTATTTTGATTGATCTGCTAGTCTGCGGATTAATGATATACTATCATGTAGATTGTATCCAGTTTTATTTTTATGATGGAAATAATGCCTTTCCGATGCCGCATACTCCATACAAATTCCTAGCTGATTCAGAGAAATTCGGAAAACTTGGTATTCTTCACATGTATAATACCAATCCAAAACTAAAAGACGCCTGCGGTATGTCCATTTTAGAACATGAACTGCAAAGATTCCATCAGGATAGATGGGATTTTGGATTCTGCAACCTGAAAAACGAACACTTTTAAACAACTTTAAAGACGTTTAACTATGCAAAATAAGACGATTATGGCATTGATATTGGTGTCAACCGTATCACTCAGCCCAGTATTTGCCACAGATTACGGCAATTACGACCATTCGCAAGGCAATGGCTACCAATGTGCAACAGGTCCAAGTCAGCAGTTAGAATGTCAGCTAATGAATATCCTAAGCGATCTATTGCCAAAGATACTGACACAGTTACAGATGACAAACTCCAACTTGCAACAGGAGATAGAAAACCAGAAAATCATGATCCAGAACCAACAACAGGAGATTAATTTATTGTCTCAAATGATACCACAGAATCATACGGTATCGAACTGTCACAAGTCTGGAACTGGCATTCTCTGTGGATGACCAAACCCTTTTTATCCTTTATTTTGTTTGATGATACCATGGGTTTAGACTATACAGATCCTAAAGAAGAAACCACACCACAAAAGCCATCATGTAACAAGTGCCACAATGAACTCAAGGCAAACAACCAATTTTCAGTAGATGATGACAAAACCCTATGCGGGGACTGCCGAAAAGAATATCAAAGTTACATAACAAAGTTCTATAATCCATAAGTTGCCAAATTTGGATAACTTGGTGTTAGATTACACACAATTACAGGAAGCTGGTATAATTCTTGCAATGCTGGCAGCAATTACGACCGCAATAATCGCAGGCGTAAGACGTATTTACTGTAAAGGTAAGAATGATTCCATATTGAATGAGAGGATAACACTTTTAGAGACATGGAAGGAAAATCATATCAAGGAATACCAGAAGTTGCAAGATACCAACGATGAAGTAAAAAAGGAATTATTCGAGGTAGGCAAGAAGATTGAATATCTTATAGGACTCTATGAAGGAAACGGCACAAAAGAATCATAGATAAATACTGATGATATTTACAAATACCATGACAGGTTCATTGGACGCAGGCGGATTGTATCTGGCTGTATTCATTGTCGCAGGTGTGTCGTGGTCACTTTCTGGCTATATTAACGGCATAAGATCACATGCAAACTTTGAAAAAGCAAACCCAGGTCAAAAAGATCCAGACTGGCAAGGATTCCAACCAAAGGCTATGCGTGACGACATCTTCATAGGTTTAATCCTGGGAGTAGTTGCATTTCTAGTCAATGGTTCGGGTAGTCTACCACAAATCAATACCGTGCAGGCTTTTGTTGCAGCGGTCATCGGTTCGTATGGACTTATCGGAATAACTGATAAGATTGCCGTCGGTGCAATTCTAAACAAATAGGGTATACTTTTTTAACTACCCAAACTATCTTTTTTCTAATGAAAGTAACAACAAACCTACTTCCAGCGGACGATCAACATGCAACGGCATGGCTTCCACAAGGTGCAGTCCTATTGGTATCTACAACAGATCCAGGGAATACACAGTTTATTGATGTGGAACTCTGGGACAAGGATCACAATCCAATAACTTTCGGGCAGACTGATCCAGAATTTGGAATGTCTGATTTTGTTAGGCTGAAACTATTGCGATATGGTAGAGACTTGACAGGCCCAGCAACCATGAAGGTAAGGTATGCTGACTCTGGCAATGTAGAATACGGCGAAGATGGCGACTTTTTAATCGCTTAATTCTTTATTTTTTATACAAAATTTGCATGTTTGGGGCGTTCTATTCCCTGCTTCATAGCCTTGTTTCTATCCCTCATCCAGCATGGCGGACAAGTCTTGACGTCTAACTGCGTCATTTTGGAATGAGATTTTTGGATTAATTCCTTCAAGGTATTTTCCCTGATATCACCAAGTTCAAAGCCTGGAATGTATTTTTGAATACAGCAAGGATAGATCTTACAGTCTGCACCCAAAGCCCAGACGAATCTTTGCATGTAACAGGTATCAAAGTCATCATTTCCATGCGTATAGGATTCTAGTTTGTATAATGCCGGTGTGACTACATAATCAGATCGTGAGTGACATTTGACTGCAATATTAAGCATGTCTTGGGCGTGTTTGAGATGCTCTGGTTCTATCTGCCCTATTCCTGTTCCCTCGATATACATGAATGAAAACCTGATGTAGTCCACGCCAACCTCTGAAAATAATCTACTCGTATCCAAAATATCATCAAAATTCTGGTCGGTAATCACAAAATTTACACCTATTGTAAGTCCCTCATCTTTTGGATTCGGTATCCGTTCGTATAATTTTCTTTTCTCTACAAGTTTCTTGATTGCTTCCAACCTTCTCTCAAAATCAAGGTTTCCAGTCCTGTGGATCTTTTTATGCGTTTCAGGATTGGAACTATCAATCGATATTCTAACCCACCTGAAATGTCTAGCCATTGTTTCAATTCTTTTTTCTGTCATCGTACTGCCGTTTGTAATCAAGCCAATTTCCAAGCCATATTTGACACAATTATCGACCATCTCATCATAGGCAGACCATAAAGTGGACTCACCCCCCCCAGTGAAAGTTATTGAAGGGATACCAGCTTCATAAAACTGCCTTGGTAATTCCTTGGCAAACTCTACGGGAAGGCTTGTGTTTTTTGATGGCTTACCTATTGGCTTGAACTCGTCAATCATTGGCAACTTTTTCGGGTTAAGCAAAGGCAACATGTTCTTTGCGTTATGCGATTCTTCTGCACGGTAAGAACAAAAACTGCAATTATCATTACAATAAAGTTCAAGATCTACCTGAATGTTAGTCGGTGCAATCGGTTTCCCTTCCTGTAAAAGTTTCAGCCTGTCAAGGTGATAATTTGCCTTTGATAACGAGAATGGTGCTTCCACTAACCTAGTAAATCGCTTGCCTTTTTAAATATTGGTGGGTGTTTCTCGTTTTTTCGTACACTGATATCGTAATGTTTCTGGCAGAGGTTTCGTTTTTCTATCCCGATTGATACCGTAATCACTGAACGTTCAGGGCATTTTGATATCGAGCATTTCTTGGAACGATCCTGACTAGATATCTTTGCTTTCTTGACTGTTTGCCTTTTCTTTCCGTATGCAGATAACGGGATTATGAAACTCATTTCTTTCGGTAGATAATCCAGACGGAAGGATACGGTGCTGGATACTTGGTTGGTTTTCCTCTCTCATCATTGAACTTGATTCGACCTTTTATGAAATGAACCTCGGCTTTATTCTCTACGTAATCATGCCACCATTTGGTATCCGTCTTGGAATAGGTCAAGATCAATGCGTTTACGTTGTGTTTTAGATGCTGTTCATAGGCGTATCTCATAAAGACTCCGACTTGAGAATATGGCGGGTTCATGTAGAAATCCATATCCCACTCTTGCTTTAACGTATCAATCTCTTTGGTGAAATAGCATACAAATTTTGCATTGGGACCGTTTGAACAGACATCCAATATGGGGAAAATCCGATAATCAATACATGCCTTGTCTAACTTGTCTTGTGGCGTTCCGTATTCGTCTTGTACTGTGATTCCTTTCAAGTGTTGGACTGCTTTTGATTTACTCATTCTCCCCACTCGCATTGCGTACAGCATATCCTCTTATGAACGTGGCATAGTTTCCGCTTTCTGCAGACATTTCCGCATTTCTGGCATAGTTCTTTTGATACGTGCGGGTTGCTATGCGTGTTGAATTCCTTGTTTTTGTAGCGTCTTTTTATTATTTCATAGAAAAGTTTGTTTACATTTGTCTTTCCAAGTCTTAGATCTTCATTTTCCTTTTCAGTCCCATGCTTGCGGATATAGTTTATCCTTGATACAGTCCCAGCACCGACTCCGATTATCTTTCCAACCTTGTAATCTGCCGAGTTCTCTATCTGTTCCTGTCTTGTCAAAGGTTTCCGTATCCCTAATCTTATCTCGGATAGAAACTTTTTCCTATTCTCGTTATTTTCATTATGCAAGATATTTTTATAATCATCCATGAGGACGACCATTTCATAATTTGATAACTGCCTTCTTTTCAGGTTGGCAGTTATGACGTACATTTTCTCTGCAATCTTGTCGTCAAAGTCCTTTACTACATATCTTACAGTTTTGTCTAACAACGTACAAATCTCATATCTTGTGTGTCCGTCTAGGATTTTGCCATCCTTTGCAAGTACAATCGGCTCATGCAAGCCCTCTTTTTCGATTGATTCCTTGAGGAAGGCATGCTGATTTTTGCCTAACCTTGGAACTGCATGAAGATAGGCAATGTCGATATATGGCACAAGTTTCGGATCTTCCCCATTTCCCGCATACTCTACATTTGGAACCTTGATGTCATTTCGTAGTTTGGATTTATAGTTTGAATTTCTAGGCTTTTGGCGTAATCTGTATCCACAACATGGACAGTACAAGCCATCATATTGGATGAATATCTCACATACTTGGCAACGCTTCTGTCCAATACCATATCTTGATTCACCTGTAATTTTAAATGCCTGAATATTCTTACAGGTACCCTTGCATGCCATATCTAATGAAAAGTTTTTGGGTACACTTGCTTCTTGAGATATTCCTGTCTCTCTATGCTCTGGTCTTTGGCTTCCTCTGGTACTTCGAATTCATCCGAGTCGAATTCCTGTTCATCAAACTCGTCGGTTCTTTCGTCGTCAAAACCCACTAGCTAACCACTTCCTCGGTTTCTATCCATTTGAAAGCACCATCCTCGTATATGATATTATCATACCGTGCAATCACAAACTTTCTGTAATTGTAGAAAGTTGAGGGGGATAAATCAAGTAGATTACAGAACTTTACTATATCTACTACTTTTTCTTTTTTGACCAATTGATAGATCTTGTCTATCGCTTTTGACATGTTACGCTTCATTACTCCACTCTACTTTACTTTCTACTTAAAGATTTAGGATAAGTTTGTTTTAGTTTTTTATTTATTTATTTTCTCTTTTAAAATTTTTTTATTATAGTGATTTGTAAAAAGTAGAGTAGAGTAAAATAAAAGTGAATGGTAAGTTCATTCACTAAATACAGAAAAATTCGAGCCGTGCCTGCAAACGTCTAGGAGTGTTCTGACTCACTAATCTGTCTTTTAGCGTATGTTTTAATTAAAAATTGCTTTAGGGTTTCCTTCCATTTCTTGTCGGATTCCCATATCTTGCAGACACCAAACTTTGCCTTGGTGTAGGCCCAATCCCGTTTTAGATCGTGATTATTTCCCTCAAAATGTCCTTTTCTTCGCTTGCTTCCCTTGTTTGGCTTGGCTTCTTCCTCGTATTCGATTATGATCTTATTGTGAAAATCCAGTACATCAGGGCAGAACATTTCAAAGCCGATCAATGGAAGTTTGCCGTTACCGATAAAGCATGTTCCAAGGTCTGAGATGTCTATCCTTGTCTCGTAATTTCCTTGGTCAAACTTGAACCGAAAACCTAGTCCAAATTCTTCACTGATTCGGTTAGCTTCTTGCCATACTGGATAGATACGATCAAAGTCTCGATGTCCCAAAAAATCACTTGTAGTTGTTTATTATTTTATTGACTTTGTTTAAATCTACGGTTTCGCCTACACCACGAAACTCGTAAGGTACTTTCTTGATCTTCTTGGCAATCCTGGAAAGTTTTTCCTTTTCTTCCCTGATGTATGCAGAAGGACTAGTCATTTGTACTTGTACTCCTTGTTCAGTTTGTTTCGTATCGTACTATCATCCAGTATGCCGTCAAAGAGTTTGCACATGTATTTTGTTACTTCCTTATCTTCCATTTCTACGAATCCCTTTAGGTTTTCTGCCATCTTTGGGATTATTTCTTGAGGATTCAGGAATTTTGGCACTCTATCACTCCCTTTTGCAGTTCGATTATTTGTTTGAGTTCTCGAATCTCAACTTCTTTTTCTTCCAATTTTTCTTTCAAGGAAGCGATAAATTCCTCTGGTTCGCTGGAATATCCTTCTCGACTCATTGGTGTCTCATCCCTTCATAGCCTGCATAACGGATCTCTCTTGCACCGATTATGTGCTTGCATTGGAAAGCAAATCCATGTGAGCTAATCCATTTCTCTACATTACCATGATAAAACGAAGGACAGTCGCAATCATCCTCAATATGGGGGATATGTGACATTACTTTCCCATGGTACTTTACATCATCCTTGTTGGCTACTTGGATGCCTGTTTTCTTGTCGAAACGATCCTCTGGTTCCAAGACCAAGAAATTTTCCGAGTCTGTGAATTTCAAAACCACTTCCTTGGAACGTTCGATTCTTCCAATTTCAAATAGCGGGTTTAACATTCGTGATTATAGAATATGGTTCTATTTATTCGTTTAAACATAATTAAATTATTTTAAAGTTTATTAAGGGCATATTTCCTAGTATTGGTATAATGGCAAGACATCTCGTAGTAAAAGACGAAATCGGCTGCGTAGTGGAACAGATAGCAAACGAGGATAAACGAGACATCGGGATAACTACCGAAATCTTACTCTCTGAAAATCCAAGATTCAAAAAAATAGCAGAAGAAATGAGGAAGTCGAAGAAATAATGGTAGAAAAGAAAGAAGGTGCAACTATGGAATGTTTGAACTGTGGAAATGACCTTGTCTGCGGTTGGTCCAAACCTTCGGATACTTTCAAACAAAAACTGCAATGGCAAAACAAGAATGGTAAGGCTCACTACAAGTATGAAAACGGCGAATATCTTTGCATTGGAGAGGATGGTGAAGTAATTGAAACACTACCAAAAAAAGATACAAAACCGGAAGCAAAAGGGTTACAACCGAATTTAGATAAAGTAATCAAAGATGCAACCGAAGAAACTCCAAAAAGAAGTCCAGAACAAAAAGTAATAGATGCTATCCAGATGGTAGAGCTACTCTGGTGTCCAGCTCTTGAAAAGGCAAAAGAAGTATACCAGATTTCACCTGATACCAAGGAACCACAGACTAACAAGGATGTAATGATACTATCACAAGTATTTTTCAAAGCAATGGTTGAATCTTACCTGAAATGACAAACAAAACCTTCCAATGTGGATGTGTTGTTTCTGATACCGAAGTTATAAAATTCTGTAACGATCATTGGATGGATTACATAATCAGTGGAAATGTCATATATCCAAAAGACAATAAAGGTGATATCTTGTTAATCAGTGTTCAACCAATAGTAAACCCATTTGGTAAGAGTATTTTCACGAACATCAAAACACTAAATCTAACGGTAGATACCAAATGACACAGGTCGTAACCTACGATAAGAACAAGAATGAAGTTCGTACTCTAATCAAGAAACCCTTTATCATGGCTTCTGAAATGCTGGGATGGAAGAATAGAAAATCCCAAGGACTGGGATTCAACAAGCAGATCATCAATACTTGTCTTGTAAACCATGCAGATCTTACCGTATACGTGGAATCGAACGAAGCCTGGTATAATATTTCCTTTGAATCACTAAAATCGTTCATGGATTATTATTTTACAGATTATCAGGTCAAAAGCAACGTAGTCCTAAACGTGATCGCTTTCGATGAGTTCCACTTGATATCGTAAAATGTCTGAAAATTACTCGGATGACAACTGTATTTGTAGGGCAGAAATTATCAATCCTGACTGTCCTAGACATGGAAAGATCCTAAGCTAACTTTTATTTCCTTTTGTAATCAAGAGTTTCAAATTAGGAATGAAATATCTTATGTAACTAATCAAGTCATATTCTTCACATCCACAATTAAACGAATAATCATTATCTGGATACCATGATATGCAGACTCCTTTAGGATCTGATAGATGATCATAACTCACATGATCATAGAGTCTATGTTCACAGTTGTAGCAGGGAAGCCAACCATAGACATACTTCTTTGATTTCTCTAGTACATGGTTAACATCTAAACAGAATCTAGCAAACTTGCTATAAGGTAACTGGAATTGATACATCTAGTAACACTCCGATTCTTTTGTCATTTAGGTACTCCGAATAATGTGATAGACATGGTTATCTTACATCTATTACAAAAGTAATCATCTTTTCCTTTGAAGAATGGAGTTAACTCTTTTCTACAAAGAGGGCAAAACATACTCAAGACGACTTCACCGCAATATCATCAGACTTTTTCATTCCTTGTCCACGAGCATATTTGATTCCACAATTAATGTAGTTGTGTTCATGAACTTGATCTGCTGGACACGAATTTACCGAACGATAATATCTATCATGTTTGGAATTATGAAGAAAAATGAATCTGAATGAACCTACATCATAGAATCGATTACAAGTCTTACAAAAATAATATCCATCACTCATGTCTCTAAACCTTCCTTTTGAAATGTAATCGGGAAAGCCTCTAAAGGATTTTGCTTGATGACAATATCTGGACTTAGAATCAATATTTCTGAGGACTTCTTAGAATCATTACTAATTCCATACTTCCAAGTTAAATTCATGATTCTAAATTGGCCATATCTTTCTCTAATGACCTCTGTATCATTGTATGATAAAATCCATCTCTCACGATTCTTGAGTAATTCATAGAGCATATTATGTTCAAACTCTTCCTTACTTCTCTTTGAATAGGCATAGAGTCTATCATGTTTAACATAAGGTGGATCTAGATATAGAAAGTCCTCCGAGTGTTTTGGTATTGAGGCTTTGAAATCTGAATAACCAATATGAAACCCACTTACCTTGAAGTTTCTAACTCTATCAATAATGGCCTTATTGAATCTCTGATAGATGTCTGTGTATAATCCACCATTAACAGTAGAACCACCAAATGTAGTTCGATTTAAAATAAAAAACATAACTGCACGCATAATAGAGTCTTGTTCAATGAAGATCTTTTTACTCCAAGTACGTAAAACATTCTTATCAATATTGAAGTGTTCTTGAATCTTGTCTGCTAATTGCTCTGGATTGTTTACTAGGTGATTCCAGAAATCTACTAAAGGTTCAAAGTTGTCATAACCATAAACTCTAATTCCTTTGGTTGCACATGATAACTCGAAAGAACCACCGCCTATGAATGGTGAACATATTGTCTTTAGATTCTCAGGTAAGTATTGAGTTAATGATTTAATTGCTCTTGTCTTACCCCCTGCATATCTTAAGGGCGATATGGCATGTTGACATTGGTTATCTTTTGTCAATCTAATTCATCCTCATATTCTTTACATAATTGATAATCCACATGAAAATAAATCGCTTCTTTAACATGACATTCATCACAAATCCCTTGATTCATAGTATATGCACCATTGGTTCATCAAAACTATACTTACTTGGTAACTTCAAAAGACATTCAGGGCATCTTAACCAATTATACATCCAATTTACAATAACACAAAGTACGATTTTCTTATGAAGTGGACAATAAGAATAAGTGTTTGTTGTTTTCCATCCCCTACGTGTAAGTGGACAATTTGTTGTTCCTGTCAAGATGAATCTCTCCAAAGAATTTCATTAGTAACAACCTCATTTACAATTTCTAATCCACATTCTGAACAAGTAATTTTTCTAGTTCTAAAAAACATGTAAATTGGATAGAATCGCTGTTTTTGGCAACTATTACAAAAAACTCTAAAATATGCTACGGCTGTCTTTCTTTCTAGACGGTCTGACGGAACTGTCATTTGGATAGTTTCTCCTTACGTCTTTTAGCCCACATTTCTTCATGAGTTAACCTACCTCGTTTTATTCTTCCCTTAGTCTGATAGTATTTGTTCTGTCTTTCTCTTTGTTTTTTGCAAGGTAAACAATCACATTTGTAAACTCCACGTTTCTTAAATTCTGCCATTACGGTTTCTCCATAATGTCATTTGCCTTAACTCTGGACTCACAATCGCATTGAATCATCTTCTTAACATGATAGCCACCTTTAGAACATTCATCATCATAATCTATTGAAATACTCATCCAATCACAATCAAGTAAGATACCACAATTAAAACAAACTAGATGTCTCATTCTAAAAGATTCTCCTCTTCCATTAATTCGATGGTGCACATTACACATCGATAACCTTCTCTACAGTCGCATGAATTATTTATAGTCATTTCATTTGCCACTCCTCAATAAGTTTCTTAAGTATTGGGCATTGTGTGTCATGATACCCATTTGCTATTTTACAGTCTTTACATTTGTTATCTACTGTCAACAGATTAACCCCTCATGATTAAGTTGTTTGACTGATTGAATTGAGTGATCTAAAAGTATTTTCATAGACGGTAATCGTTTAGATAGTTTTTCAGCGTCTAGTAAATGATTCATGGCTTGTTGAATTTCAATTAAAAATCTATGATATTCATCAAGTGGATGAGGTGGGTTTATTCCCTTGCATATTGGACACTTTGTTGTAGATGTCAATCTAATTTCTCCATTAATTCAGGATTTTTGGCATAAAGTTCATCTGCAATCTCATTCATTTCTTCTTCTGAACATTCCATAGTATACCACCAAGTACCTACACTTCTACCTGTTTTCCTGAACCTATCTTGGTCTAAATCAAACATCTTTACTTGTACCTCGAAACGTTTGGAAGCAATCTGCGATATGGTGTACTGCTTGTGTTCTAGACATCATAGTAAAACAAAATATCTTACATATTGGACAATGGTCATACTTGTTTGGTATTTCCCAGACCCCTGCACACTTTTCACATATCTCTACGTTTGGATACTGTAATTTTAGTTTAGCAATAAGTTTCTGTTTACTTTCTAACTTCTTTGTTGACATGTTAGAAATTCTCCAAGTAGTCTGAAAGATTGTTTTCATTACAGTGAATAACGCAATCACGTTTAACATTGTAAATTGTAATTGTCTTAAGTTCTGTACCAAAATCGTCTATGTTCTCTTTACCTTTTGCAAGGGCTAACATTCGCTTGCCTCTGTAAGATAGACCATTAGTTGATTGTGTCATTAAGCAGTACACCTATCATCTAACATATTACAATTTGAGTGCCAATACCTTCCATCTCCATCAGTCCAGATATTTTTGTCTTTTATTACTCTCTTACAGTAATAACATTTCTTATGTCTCATGTAATTTCTCCAAATCTGAATAAGTCCATGCTTCTAAATTATGAGTATTACATCTAACATAATTTGCTCTGATTACATCATCTCTTTCTTTTGTGATAAAACATTTACCTTTAGATGGAAGTGTCATTTGGTGTATTCACCTACAATGGTCATACTATCCAAATCAAAATCAAATGGCTTATCGTTTGGTCGTGACTTTGTTAATTCTTCATGCCATTTCTTCAATCCATGTTTAGCGATATACATTAGATGATTTACTGTACCATGATATTGAGCACCACTACAACCTTCGTTAACCTTTAGCATTAGTTCTTTACATTCCTTGAATGATTCAGGTGTATCAATCAATCCAAAGACATTCTCAAAACTTGCAGTACCTTTTAGCAAGTCAGAAGGTTGGTCATACTTTGCAAGATATTTTATTCCAGTCCATAGCATCTTTTGGCATCCTTCTTCATAACCTCTTGGAAAGCCTGAAATTTCCCAAGTCTTGACAATGTTCTGATTACATAATTCCTCTACTGTCATGCTTGTGGCACTCCTAGTTTTACCTTCTTCTTATTAATTAACATTAAAACATATTTGAATAAATCCTCTGGATCTTCGTTCTGATACTCGCCTGTTAAGATTACAGATTTGTTGTCTGTTTTTCCTTGGTCAGTCCATAGTAGAATATCATAGTAGAATACACCCTTTTCTTTTCTTAGTTTGCATACCATGCTAGAACCGTAATAGACTTGTCTTATTTTCAGTTCCTTGATTCTGTCTTGTGAATTCATACTAATTAAATAAGTTTAAAAGAATTTAAATGTATTGATTCGGTAATTTGTGTTAATTTCCGTAAAGTAGATGACTCTAAATATCACAATTCCCTCATGAAACACGGCTCTCTTGCAGGAATCAAGTCTAATCGATATCAACCAACTACTAAAAGAAGAAGTTTCTCAAGCAAACATGTTCATCAAACGGGCACGGGAAGTATTGGAACCTATCTATTTATCCGCAGCTAGAAAACTCGTATCCTCCGGTGTAGTGGAATCAGAACAAGACGCATGTGCAAGACTGACAAAGATATTCGGTCCCGACCACGAAAGAAATATCCAAAGATGGCTACCTGAACAATACAAGAGATCTTACGTAAAAGACGAATCCAAGGAAGTCCCACGAAACATCCAAGAAGAATCCTTGAAACTTATGCGGGATGTATTATCTGACATGCTCGAAGCAATATCCACCATTTACAGAAAGGTAAGAGAAGAACCGCAAGGGACAGAAAAATACAACGGACTGATTCAAATCCTTACAGAACAATTCCGCAGTTTGTCGGATATGGAAAAATACGTCACCGAACTCAAAAACATGTCTGTCGAACTTGCATACATGAAAGAATTACAGGACGAGAGGCAAAAAATAGGTGCATATGAAAAGATGATGCTCAAAGTACAATTATTATTCTTTAACAAAGACCATGTTGCAAAAACTATACAATTTAGTTCAAAATGGATTAAGAACGGGGTAGAAAAAGACGAGGAATTACAAAAAGCACTAGATACAATACGCAAATGTCCTCAATGCTGTTTCGATATCGCCGACTGGTTCAACAAGGCAAAGATACGACATGATAAAGGATTGCCGATTCCTGAACCGCCAATCATAAAAAGTTAATAGGCACGTAACCGAACAGAAATCACGACTTATGGCTAAAACTGCATGGCATGATCCAGATGTTCACGGCAGATTACTAAACGCATTAATCAAAAGGGCTAACAAGGAATTTTACAAGGCATTGGATGAAAAGAACGTCGAACTTGCACAATCATGGCTAGACAGAATCATCAAATCCGAGCATGGTATACGTTCCTACATTGAGATAGTCACAGGTGTCAAAGAGCTAATCCGAGAAGGAAAGAAACTTGAAGCCGACATCACTAGATGATCTGGAAGTCTTAAGGCAGAAAATCACTAGGGCAAAACAGGAAACAATACAAAAATCATTGCCATTCTGGTGCGGAGATTACCAAGGCTCGGAATTTTGCTGTTACAACCACCGGATAGGATTGCCAAAAAAAGACGGCACAGAGCATCCAATCTATGCTTACGAGGAAGAATTATTCGAGGATATCGAGCAATACAACTATCTTGCAATCGTAAAGGCGACTGGTTTAGGAATCACAGAATTTTTCCTAAGATATGCAGAATGGAAGGCGTTATTCCACTACAAGAACGCACATATTGTAATCTTCACAGGCCCGAATCTCAACCTTGCAAAGATGCAGATACGAAGAATCCAAGACCATTTGAGAGGCAAATACAACTATTCGGGGACAGATTACAGGCTAGAAATCAATACAAACGTCATAGAGGCTTTCCCATCCATGAACATAGACGCTGCAAGATCCTTACCCAATCCCAAATTCATTATGATAGACGAGGCAGCATTTTTCAAGATGGTAAATGACGAGGAAATACGGGCAATCGCTGAAAGGTACGAACTCAAATCCCAGTCCAAGGTCGTTATATATTCTACACCTGGATTGCCGTCTGGTATGTTTTATGATCTAATCAAAGAAGAACCTACCAAATATGCCAAAAGATATCTTGACTACCGAAGAGGATTACAACCACATAAATGCAATCTTGGATTAACTATCTATGATCCTACCAAACTGGATGAGGCAAAGAAATCACCAAGTTTTGAACGTGAATACAACCTACAATGGGGTTACGGCACGGGTAACATCTTTCCATATCAATTACTAGACAAGTGTGTCGAGGAATACGACCTTGCACCACAATCAGACGACAGGGTATTATTCTATGATCCGGCATTTGGCAGTTCAATGTTTGGCATTTTAGGAATGGAAAAGCGTAGTGACGGGTTACTGTATATCTTGGATGCAGAGGAATTTGAGAGGTCTAGTTTTCCCGCAATGCTGGAACGGTTAAAATTCCTTACAGAGTCCAAATATCATAGAGTCCTAGGGGATAACTCACGACCTGAGATAGTCAAGGAACTACAAGACAACGGAATAGATGCAACGGGTGTAATCTTCTCAAAGGAACTTACAGAGATGACCATCACATCAAGCCAAAAGGTAAAGGAATTACAGGTTAGAATCCACCCGATATTCAAGGATCTGTTATTACAATTGCGTTCAGTGGAATACAACGACAAGGGACACCCCGACAAGAAGAAGATATCATTTGACTTGGGAGATCCTTTCATGATGGGATGTAAGCACTTTGCGACTTCCTTTTATGGTGGCATACTGAGGGATAATTGGTAATGTCACAAAACATCCACCAACCAACCAATACTGAATTAATCACTACGCCAACAGGCGAACCATCAAGAAACCAGATTACATTCAAGATTACGATACAGAGAGGCAGAATAACACAGCGGGAAATCAACATATTCTCTAAGAAACTCGAAGAAGCCGCTACAATGTTTCAAGGCGGCAATGTAAAGTATGAGGTAGAATAATTGGGCTGTAATGGCATATGTCCACGATACAAGGCTAAGAAGCCATTACAAGGATCATACTATACCTTTTCAAAGCGATGCCAAGAGTGTGGTATCTTTGTCTTATGGGAAGGCCTGAAATGTCCATGCTGCGGGCAGAAACTACGCACAAAACCAAGAAACAATGAATACCGTGAAAAACTACGAAAAGAACAGGGGATAGACATCAGATGCTAGCAGTAGGGTATAATTTCTATGAGAAATCCCTTGCTACCGTACAGCGTGGCATCGAATCTGTTAAATCCCATGTTGACTATATCTTTGCTATCGATGGCAGATACACGGATGAATACGGGGTACCATTATTTCCAGACTCTGAACCTCTATCTCATGAAATTGTACGCAACTATCTCCAAAACATCCCAAACGTTATTCTGGTTGATCTTCCCGCTACTGAGATCCAAAAACGACAGCGATACCTTGACATGTGCAAACAATACGACTGTGAATATCTCATTATCCTCGACGGGGACGAATTCGTTTTACCTGAGTCCGACTGGCAATCATTCAAACATAACTTGGAACAATGTAAACCAGATACCAACATCTACGGGATAAAGTACGAGTATTCATATCCACAACACCATGACGCTACAAACTATCCTAGATTATGGTTCAGACCGTGGGAGATGGAGTATTTTCATGCCCATTGCTTATTCAAGAATAAAATCACGGGCAGAGTGCAGAAATCAAGTTCAGGTGTACCATGTATCGAAGGCATCAGGATGGCAGGTGATGACACACTACGAAACAGGGAATACCAATTGCAGTCTTTTGAATACCAGACTTGGCTTATCGAACACGAGCAAGAAATCAGGGAAGAATATCGAGAGAAAGAATATTAAGAACCGTCGTTTAAATGAATTTAAAATGAGTGAAATACACAAGAAAAGAAAATCACCCGTTATCGAAGAAAGAAAACTAATCCAAACGGACTTGTTGCAATAATGCTCGAATGTCTTATCTGTCACAAACTGGAACAGTTACCCGAAGATATGCAAGATCATTTGTTGATTCACGAGGATAGTTCCTGATGCCGCCTTCGATCAATTCTGCCAAATGTGACAAATGTGAAAGGTCATTTCATCCTGACGATATTGAGAATCACAAGGCATTACACGAAAAGGAAGGCGACATTTGTATCGTCTGCGGTCTTGGTATGATGATTACTTCCGAAGATGAAATCCATATCACCTGTGACTATTGCAGTACAACGTGGACGAAGCAGGGTCATGAAAAGCCATTGAGTGAGAGAATATGAAAAGTCTCGGTAAATTATGTCTTGTAAAATACAAGTTAAAATGTTATGATTGTGATATCATCTATGTTACACCAGAGAGAAAGGAATTACAATATGAAAAAGGTCTAACAGTAACAGCCAAGTGTCAAGAGTGCGGAAAGAAGATTTTTAGTAAACGAATAGTTGGTCCAATTATTGACCTAGGATTAATTTCTATATGAAAGCCTTGGACTTTATCAAATTACATTTTGACGTAGACGAAGCAGATGCCGAGTTTGATAAGGCATTGATGGAGTTTTTGACACCTTGAACTGCCAATGCTCAGACGAACCATTGTTTTGTAGGCTATGTCATTACGGTGATATCCATATTTCCTTCACAACAGAATCAGATATAGTAAAGCATTTCAAGGATATCCACGGAGTATTGAGATCATGAGTTTATCCAAACAGCATAAAATCAAACGAAAACTGGTATTGCTTCATATAGAAGATGGAACAATGGTCGAGTGTCAGAATCTTGCAGCACACCTAAAAACTCTATACCCAAGTACCATATTCATGATTACCCACAAGAAGATGGATTCAATTTCAAGAGCTGAACTAAAACAGATGGTGAAGATGTTAGAATGATGTCAGCAAGCGAACACGATGATCTAGTGGAAAAATATCCACTATTCACACCCGAAGAAATAGCAGCAGCAAGAAAAATGTTTGACGATTCAAGCGACAGACAAATCAAGAAACAACCGCTAGTATCGGTAATAATCCCCGTCTATAACTGCCACAAATACGTCGCACTTGCAATAGAATCGGTACGCATGCAATCTTGGAAGTCATTGGAACTTATCATAGTAGACGATGGAAGCGATGACGGAACTACGGAATTATTGCAGAAAATCATAGATCCTAGAGTGCCAGAAGTACAGGTAATTTACCAACTTCAAAACAAGGGTACGGCATCAGCACTAAACGAGGGAATCAAGCACGCACGAGGCGAATGGATAAGATGGCTTTCAGCAGACGACATGATGTATCCAAACAGCGTACAAGATATGATGATATTTGGTGTAGAGGATAACGCCAAACAGTCCAAAAACGCTATATTTTACAGCGACTATGATATCATTGATGAACGTGGCAGTCTTATCGGCGACTTTATCGAGCCAGATCGCAACCTATCCGACCATGAAACAAAAACAAAGGAGTTATTCAATCATTTCTACGGCAACGGATCAACCAGCTTAATACACAAAAACGTATTCAAGAAATGCGGATTATTCGATGAATCGCTGAAACATTCCGAGGATTATGAGTTTTGGTTGAGGGCAACAGCATTGTTCAACGTTGAAATGATACGGGTACCGACGAAAACCATCAAGTACCGCAGATGGTCAGGCCAGATGACAAACAAAGTAGGCGGAAGTCTGGACGAACAGATTAAAAAGTCTATTAAAGATAAAATGAGTCAACTAGCCTGATGGATGCTTCACAATCTGGCTTATCCTCTGGTTCTTTAGGCGGACCAACTACAACAAACTCTGGCAATCCGACGTATTCAGATGCATCAGCAGGCCCACAGACAAGCAAAGTTCCAAATGCAAAACCTACCGAAATGCCATTGAAGAAAAAGAAAAAGATGGGAATGGAGATGTTACCATTCCAGCCAGGAGATCCAGAAATAGATTACGTCGATTCACCAATATCAAAACAATGCGGAACCTGTGAATATTTCAAATATCCGTCAATCTGTACTCTACCGCTATCAATCCCAGTCGAACCGATAACAGGATGCTGCAATCAATGGGAACCAAAAGATAATTCAATTAACGAGGCACGAACCACATTACCCAAGATGAAATATTGTGCGGGATGCAACAAGGGACACGAGGACAAGGTAACGGTATGCGACAAGTGTAGTTCTACCGAATTCACACCAAATCCAACAAGCAAATATACCATATCTGGCTAGTGGAAACGTGACGGTCAATCTTTTATTAGCTGTTCCAAGCCCAAGGGATATCCCGCAGGTTTTAGACGAACATCCTCTTTTACCATGCGATATCTTTGTGGTAAAATACAAACCAGAATGGCAGGCATACTATGATATCCGAGAGTTTTTTCTAGGACACAAGGAATACACACATCTTGCCATTGCCTGCGATGATATTGTCGTAAAACCAAACCACATACGGAGATTGGTAAAAGATCTAGAACTGTTTGATTATGATATTCTATCGGGCATGATGAACATAGAACAGGACGATTTTGAATGGGTAAACATCACACCCACAAGCAATATACCAAATCCAAGACATGAAGAAAGACATTATCAATGGTACAAAAAATCAGAGTTGGTCGGCAAGGGTATAATCGAGTGTGGTTTCTCTGGATTTCCTCTGATGGTACTACGCAGAAATGTAGTGTCAGAGATTCCCTTTGATGCAGACGGTTCCGCCAATGGTACGGATAACACTTGCGGTGGTTCCTTGGATGTAATGTTCTGCAAGGCAGCACACGAGAAAGGCTACAATATAATGGTCGATACAGATGTTGTCCTATTGCACCTAAGACGGGAAGGCAAGTCCCTAGTAGGCGGTGCAGTTCCTGATTGGTATTTCAGACCAAAAGGCAGCCCAGATGTCAGAAAGGATTTTGTCAGAAACAAGCAACTATTACGAAAAGAACTAGATGCATTTATAGCATCAGGTGGATTGCATCAGGAACAACCAAACAGATTACTTATTGCCATGGCAAATATCTTTTTAGAGTCAAATTGACTTGAGATAGCATGGCGTTACGTCTGCTACTAAACACATACGATGTTCCACAATATGATTACGGCAGAAACTTTACCTTCAAGATCTATGACGAAACACAGACGGCTTTTGACGCTACTGCATACACTTCGGCAGTTTTCAAGACTTTTGACGTAAATGGAAACCAGATGATTCCAGATATCCCAGTCACTTGGACAAGCCAAAGCACAGGAGTCGGAACAGTGGCATATACCATATCCAACAGGCCCGCACAATCCGTATTCTACTACGTATGTATCCAGATGTGGAATAGTACCACTCAGGTATCTACTGCAAGGCTAAGAATTTTTATAGACGGTCAACCAAGTACAAACTGACAGTATCCACCTGTGCAATTGTTGCTTCGGCACTCGATGATTTAGCCAGACCTTTATGAGAGTGCATAATTAGTCCATTTTAACCTCGAAACAAATTAGTTCCTATGGTAAAGCACTATGAACATATACCTACACCAAACGAGATCCGAACTTCTTACAATAAACAGGCTAACGGTGCAGTCCAGCAGTTTTATGGTTTCATCTCACAAGAAGTAACAGGTGCCAAGGATAATTCAGGCAAGCCGTCAAGCCAAGTATCAGACTTTTATGTTCCGTATGTAGTTCCGCCTTTTGGTAGTTTTATCCAGTGTCAAGAATATTACAGGACAGTTGGAAAGGTCCAGAACGTTATAGATAGTATCGTTGCAAATATCATCAACCGTGAATGGTATTTTGAATCAGACAAGGATGCCTATGTCAACAAGATGGAAGACTGGGAAGAAAAATTCAATCTTTCAGATGTTATCGAACATATCGTAAGAGACTGGCTGATGTGTGGAAATTCCATCATAGGATTTTCAGACTGGCAACCAATGCAGCTAAGCACTATCCTTGGAATGAAACGAGATATTTATGGTATTCCTGAATATTTTGTGCAGACTGTAAACGGCAAAGTTGTCGATATACAAGCAAAACCATTCCTGTTTACAAAATTCATAGAAATCAATAGAGACGCATGGGGTATTCCATTATTTGGATCTTTAATCGCATCAAACTATACCGATATCGACGGAAAACAACCTCTGCCAATGTTGCAGGTATATCGTCAAATGTTGCTAGATTCTGGAAGAATTTATCACAAGTATGCAAGCCCGAGGGCAATATGGTCATTCCCAGGGGCAAACAAGGAAGTATTGGAAAAAGACATCAAGCCATTAATGGATGCAATGCGTCCAGGTGACAGACTTGCATTAAACACACTTCCAACGTTAGTCACTGAGCAAGTCGAATTCAGAAACAGATTCGATGTTATTGTCAAAATGATAAACGACGAAACCGAAGCCGGATTACAATCATCGACTAACAGACTAATCACCCAGCCCTCAGCAATGGCAGACGCAAAGGAAGCAGGGGCACAGGATGATGATAGGGTTCTAGGTATAATGGAAAAACTACGAAGGGTTATCAATAAGTTCATCATCCCACGAGTCATCGGTGAAGCTAACGTCTGCTTCTTCAAGTGGGGTGCCAAAGATACTATGGAACTCGAATTCCCAGAGGGACTAATGAACGCACTAAACGTATCCCAGAACGGTCAACCGGTAATATCCATTGCAGAGGCTAGAATGATCTTATCGATAAAAGGCTGGAAACTAGATGATGGATTGTATCAACAAAACCTCAACCAACAGGTATTCCAGTTACAACAATTGGCAATGAAACAGATGCAGAACCAACAGAATCAGGCTAATCTGCCAGGCAAAGATCCAACACCACAAAAGACAGATGATGACATCAGCAAGGTCGATACAAAAGATTCATCCCAGACAAATACCATACCATTTCGGGATACTACACTAGCATTGCCCGCAGGTGATCCGGTAGTACCTGCACCAAACAAGACCAAGCCACAGCATACGGGTGCCTAGAAAGTTCTCTTTATTAATAGAGACAAATTAGTTCCATGAGTTCAGATTTTAAACTAATCAAAGAGAATCTAGACGGTTCAAAGACATGGAAGATTAAAGCAATTTCAGTCACTACAACAGGAAACAATCGAAAATATAACAAGGAAGAAATGACGCTGGGTGCAAGAAGCCTATCATTTAGACCGTTAAACCGTAATCATGCTAGACCATTCTTGCCATTCCCAGAGAACCAAACGGGAGTAATGGACTTTGATCCTGTAAAAATGGCAGTAACTGGGGAAATGAGAATCAAAGATCCTCACATAAACCAACTAATCAAGGAAGGCAAGATAAACAAGCTATCCATCGAGCAATTACCATCTAAAGGCGAGGATTGTAGCCTTGCAACTGGCGTATGCGAACAAAAAGGGGTAATTTTCACAGGATTGGCACTTTTGGATTCCAATGTCCCCCCAGGAGATCCCACCACTGAAATCAAGGTGGAAATGAAGGATATTCCTATCTTAGAATGTGTGACGGATTGCTGCAAGACCGAGATGAAAGGCGAACCGTTTGCCGGATATGATGATTTTGATGCCTGTACTGCTGACGGAAACAGTGACGAATTATGCGGATATCTCCAAGCACAATCAGAAAAGTTTGAAACTGCCCCATGGCCCAAAATAGAAAAGAAATCTGACAAACTTACCATGGATGATATCGAACAGACATACGATTCCATGAACGATTCACAAAAAGCCCACATCATAGATCCAAATGATTTCTACAAGAATACCAAGAAATTCGTAACAAAATCATTCAAGGATCTAAACGACAAGCAGAAACAGGCACTAATCAAGACATACGGATTCCGACATAGATATAATGATGTAAAACATCTGTTACCAGATTCAGAAGGTCCAACATCACAGCAACCATTGTTTGATGATGACTTGCTTGGTCAGGAAATGGATATCAAGAAAGCAACTGATGATTTAATCAAAAAGGGAATAAAAGATCCCAGAGCTCAATCAATGGCAAATCAAGATCCTGAAAATAACACAGAAAATAATTCTTCTATACCACAATCACAAGACAATGGTATAATGTCCACAATAGCAATCAAAAGCAAAAAATATACAAAAGAGCAAATCGACGCCCTTGCAACAAAAATGATTTCAAAGAAAGAAATCAACTCAATGGTATCTGCATTTGTAGGACAGCAAAATTACAAGGCACCAATGTCTGACGCACTATCGTCAGTATTGTATAACGCTTCTGACGATGAACTAGACCAATATGCAAGAATCACACAAGACCAAGATCCAAGCGTAATCCCACAAGGCGGATTACCAGACTACAAGGCATTTACACAAGAAATGATGAAAGGCTTGTCTGAAATCCTTGCAAAGAATACTGAGGAATTGGTAACAAAACTCATTCCAAAAACAGAGTCCAAAGTCGAACCATCAAGTATAGTCGATGATTCTACCAAGATCAAGACTGAAATGGTCAAGACAATGTATGAATATTATGACATCAAAGGACACAAGGAACTCAACAACCTCAAAGAATTCACTTATACTTTAGACAAAAATGAATACCTCACCAAGTATGGTGCTACCCAGCCAAGCGGTGCAGGTTCAGTCATTCCAAACCAAAAGGGAACAAAGGAAGAAACAGTAACCGTAACAGCCGGTGACATGGGACAGACCTTTGCAAAACAGGTCATGCTCTTGCCAGGTGGAAGAATGAGAGTTCCAGTTAGACAATACTGCAACTTTTCAGAGATTCCAAACGGTGCAGACAGAGCCAATTGGTATACCATAGGATCATTTGTATTCACAACAATCACAGAAGGCACAGAACCAACCAACGTAGCCCAAACAGTAGTCAAGGTACAAGCATTGCCAACTATACGAGGTGCAGTTCAAAGAGTCGGATACTCACAAGTAGAGAACGCACCATTTGGTCTAGTTGATGCAATCAACAACGCAATGGTACTCGCAGGCTTACATGATGAAGCCTTAGACTTGCTTGGAAGTGGTGGCTCATACTGGGGAACACCATCAAACGTAACCAACTGGGTAAACGGAAACTCTGGTGCAAACATCACTAGCCAGAACGACGACATTGCTTCAATGACTCTCACAAGAACCGGACTGATTGCAGCCAAGAGATTGATTGCAGCAGGCGGTTATGATACAAGTCCAGGCAACCTCGTACTATTCTTGCATCCAAAGGCATACCAAGACTTGATGACTGATACAAACCTGAACACCTACTACCAATATGCCAGACCAGACATCACAGCAACCTACGTTCTAGAACAACTCTACGGTGTAGATATAGTGCCGACAACCTCAGTTGCATCAGCAACAAACACCACAAACGCAACATACAGAAACACACTAGCCGTGAAAGGATGGGCTCTAGGAATCGCAGCAGCAAGAGAGATTACAATCGAAGTACAACGAAGAAACGAAGTCCAGCAACTTATCATTTCTGGAACCCATAGAGTAAAATCAGCAGTAATCGACTACGCTGCATCCTGTGGAATATCTAGTGCACAATAGGTGTATCTAGGTGTCTAAACTTTCTGAAACTTACAAGGGATGGAAAGAATCTGGCATGTCAGGCCGTGGCAATACTGACGCTATCATACACGCCATAGTCGAAGAATTATTGAAAAACGATAAAGTCGAAGCAGTAACAGAAGAAAAACCAAAGAAAAAGTAACTTCTCTTATCTTTTAATGGAATTATACCATCATGGGAGATATAACTGATCTTTTCAATAGTGTAGCCAAGACAAAACAGACGATATTAAAAACACTTACCTCAAGTGTTTCAACTTCCGGAACATCATATGTAGATGGTGCTAGTTTATCAGTACCTAATAACTGGTATTATGCGACATTTTTTGATGAAACCAATAACAGTGGAACTACACTGACATGGCAATTACTAGAGGGAGCAACCCAAAAAATTACAAAATCATATGCCAGTCAGGGTATATCTTCACCAGTAGATATCCAAACAATATATCAAAATACATCAGGTTCAACACAAACGGTGAAATTACAAGTAAAATCAAACGGTGCGGGTGGTTCTCCAACAGTTTCATTAAATAATATGTCAATAATAGCGTCTCCTAATCCAATTTTATACATACAGCCTACAGAAGTTAGTTCATCTGTATGGAATAGAAATATTTCATTACAGATTAAAGCATATGTTACAAGCATGGATGTTTTGATTGCTTCTGATCAAATAACAGGAACAGGTACATATGTTCCCGAAGTATTCTATGAAGGATTATTACCAGTTTCAGATAATCAAACAACACCACAGACTATAACATTTAGTAGAATGGTTGACAGTTTTAACTTTATAGGAACGCCTGTTGCAACACAAAAGGCTTTATATATAGCCTATGATTGGGATGGAAAACAACTTACGTTATAGTGATATATCATGGTCTTAACAAAATACACTGGCATACAAACCCTGACAGGTTCCGAAGCCGAGATATTCAACGTAAACAAAGGTGCATCAACAATTCACTTTGGTGGAACCGTATATCTTGACGAATTAGTTTCAGGCGATACGGTACGGGTACGAGTTTATGATAAAAAGGATGGCGTTGGATACTGGAAGTTTGACGGTGAAGTAAATGATTATGTCGGAAGTAATAACGGAACTATCACTTACAATACAAACCTCAAGGCATTATACAAATTTGAACAAAACATAAACGATTCTACAACAGGGGCAAATAATCTAACCCTAGCCGCCGGTACCACATCTTATGTATCAGGACAAGAAGGGAGTGCCATATCACTTAACGGTTCTACATATTATACTGCTAGTAGTTCGGCTGTTATAACTGGAACCGCTGATAGAACTGTATCATTTTGGATGTATATTACATCATTTGTAGCAAATCAAGGTCCATTTGGTTGGGGGGTGGGTAGTAATAATAACGCCTTTGGGATGTATTTTCCAAATACTAACGGGGTAGCTTATTGTTTTGGATATGCAAATGATGTTCAATTCAATACAACGTTTTCATTAAACACTTGGTATCACATAGCAATAGTAGTATCATCTACGGGGACTGTTAGAACATTATATGTAAATGGAGTACAGGACAAACAATCTACAACAACAGCATTGAATACTTCATCATCTAGTTTATTCGTAGGTCAGGATTTTCTAAGCAGTGTAGATTTTAATGGTTATTTGGACGAGTTCAGAGTTTATTCTTCTGCTTTGTCTGCCTCTCAAGCCTCTGCTCTATACATGGTAGGAAAATATGGTCAGTCGCATACTTTTGATGGTGGAGAATACATTTCAGTTGGAAACCCTACTGCCTTACAATTTGAAAGGACAAACTCATTTACATTTGCATACTGGGCAAAATACACATCAAATACCAAAGAAAAAATCATCACCAAGAATAACGGAGACGCCACCAAAGGCTATGAGATGGGATTCAATGCCTCTGGATTTCCAATCCTACGATTAATCAATACATCCTCTACAAACGAAATCAATGTGGTAGGATCGGCAAGCTATGATGACGGAAACTATCATCATTTTGTATGGACTTATTCGGGTACGAGCCTTGCAAGCGGGGTAATACTATATGTTGACAATGCCGCCGTTACTTTGACTACAACTACCAACAATCTGAGTGCGACTATCGCCAATTCAAACAATGTAATATTCGGGGCTGACACGGGAGGAACAAACCCGTTAATAGCACAGATTGACGACCTTAGAATCTATAACCGTGTCCTGTCATCTTCCGAAGTATCCGACCTATACAACAACCCGCAAAATCTAAACTCAATAGTCTACGACAAGTCATATTCTGGTCCTTTATCCAGCAAGACGCTTTACATCCCAATCATACAGACAAACAACTATTCAGTGACATTGCAGCAGTCAGCGGGTAATTACTATAAAACTTTAGATTGGTCAAGAATTGAGATCACGTAATGGGATACCATCGACATGATGTATCATTTACAGGTCTTGATGCGGCTACAGTCGTACAACAAAACAACCTATACCAACAACTAAAGCCACACTGGACAAAGAAACACTTTCGTAAAGTGCTATCCAAAATAGCCAAGAAATATGATGACTGGTCCTATGTCACTCTGGTAAAAAATACACCCGTAATCCAGCCTTACATCTACAAGCAATTCAAGCCACACTGGACTAGAAAGCATTTCAGGCACATCATACCCAAGATTGCCAAAAAGTTTGATGATTGGTCGTATATCGATTATGTCAAAAAAGATGTCACGATACAACCATACTTGCTAAAACAGTTAATCCCACACTGGAAACACCGAGCCAGAACACACCGATACTTTACAACAAGAAAGGTATCGCCAAAATATGACACCTGGAAAGTCACCACACAGATTCCAGTTACGATATACGGATTTGTCTTGCAACCATGGCTCTTGAAACAACTTATCCCCAAATGGAAATTCAGATTCAAGACTCACCGATTCTTCAAGGCAAGAAGAACCACTTACAAGTATGATGTATGGAGAGCATCGGTAAACATCCCGCCAATCATGCCGACCTTTGCAGTAAACATTTCACCACCAATAACGCTAAACATTAAGGTAATCAAACAGACACCACAAGGAATATCTGCCAATGTACCTAAATGATACTAGGATGGTATTGATTCCATGACATACTATCAACTGGAACGGGCAAGGCCAAGGTGTAACATAGACAACGGAGATATCACTTTTGATACCATTCTAAACGACTTTGGACAGTCAGCAGACAATGAAGTAGATGACTTTCTCTACAAATGGGCTGCAAAGAACCGAGTTTTATCAGCATTGCCCGCAGTTCCCCTTACATCCCCACCACAAAACATCCAAGACGCATCTACACAGCGAGTAGTGGCAAAATGGTGGCGTAGACAGCAGAATTGGACGGCAGCAAAGGAAGCACAGGACGAAAGTGACAAATTAATCATGCAGTATATCGAACGATTAAAAGTTGATATTATACGATATGGAGTAATATTCTAATGCCTAGGTTAGAAACTGTTTGGGGAACCAAGGCAGAAGATCGTTATTCTGGCGGCATACCTGATAATCTATCCTGTGCTGTTTGCAACGTAGCCGTTCCAAAACAGATCTGCAATGAAACCATCGTATCTATCGATGACGAAACTCTGGAAAACCTCAAAAAGTCGGGTATCGAAAATCTTACACGGGAATTCAAGTTACACTGTCCAAAATGTACTTCTCAAATATTCGGAATTTTACTAGAGTAACATGGCAGAATATCAAATAAATTTATCAGCGACTTCAAACACTGCCGCTAATACTTTTGACCAATTCGTGGAACTAAAAGCTGCTTCCGGAACTTCGATTACTATCAAAAGAGTCAGAGTTTCATTTGTTGCAACTACACCCGCAGACAACTTGTGCCAGATAAAAGTTCTAAGAAACTCTGCCGCTGGAACTGCTACATCAGGAAACACACCGACACCATTAAAATTAAGACAAAATTCACCTGCTGCAACTGCTACCGTAGTGACAAAGAACGGAACAAATGGGTTTACCTTGGGTGCAAATACTGATACTCCAATCTTTGACGGTGTAAACACAAGATCCGTCTATGAATGGATTGCAGCAGATCAAGAAGAATGGGTGGAATCGGTTGTAGCCCAATATGTAGCTGTAGCAATTGCAATATCAGCCGCCTCATTTCTTGTCAATGTAACAATCGTGTGGGAAGAATAGTCTCATGTCTGCATTAATTACACTTTCTGTAAATTTACCCAAGATAACCACACAATCCGTAAACCTTCCCAAAATCACCACGCAATCGGTGAACCTGTCACGGTGATTATACTATGGTAACTTATTATATCAACAACTGGGGTTTTGTGCAACCTTTTCAGGTATTCCAGTCAGACGGAACAACCGTATATGACATCACAGGAACTACGGTAAAATGGTTGTTCAAAAATAATGCCGTAACTCCGGCAACTACTATGACTATAACCGGTGCGATCACAGACGCACCAAATGGTAAGGTTAGTTTCACAATACCCAACAATTTCTTTACTATTGTTGCAAAATGGGACTGCCAAATCCAGATAAGCTCGGCTTCGTTACTAATCCAGACAGATCCGCCCTTTGTCGTAGAAATCATCCAGAGTGAAACCTAGATGTCCGTATCGATACGAGTCGATACATCGGATTATGACAGAAAGATAGGTCTTGTACGTGCTGGAATAGACGAGTTTCTACCAATGATTATAACCGAAGGAACGCCATTAATTCAACAGGAAATGGCAAACCAAGTCCCAGTGAAAACAGGAAGATTACGGGCATCAATCAGTTCCGAATTGGGACAGAATGAATCAGAAACATCAACAAATACGGGATATGGATTATACGTAGACCAACCAACCCAACCGCATATCATTTATCCAAGGATTGCCAAATTCTTGAGATTCCAGATAGACGGTATATGGATTCGTGCATCAAGTGTCAACCATCCAGGGACAAAAGGAAACTTTTTCATACAAAGGACGGTGGATGTAATCATGCCACAGTTGCACGATCTTGCTAAATCAATCTGGTCTAGCTTGGTGAACAAGTAATGGTTTATCCTGATGTCACAAACGAGGTGGATCATAATGCAGTAAAGCAAAGGATAGTCTCAACCCTGAAACTTGATACCACACTTTACAATCTGAATAATCTTAAAGGATCACTGGCCCATTCAGTCGATGTCGGACTGCCAGACGGTTATAACTGGAATTCCATACCATTTCCGTATATTCGAGTAACAAACGATCCCAATTTCGAGGATGACCAGATATTTGGTGCCGCAGTAGCTGGAACGTCGCCTTATGCCCACGTATCGACAAGTAAGCATACATGCCGTTATCTTGTTATTTTCATGGCTTCGGACAAGTCAGCTCAAGCATTGGAAAAAACTATCGATTTAGCCCACAAGGAAATCAAGAACGCTTTAAAATCCAACCTGAAACTTGTAACTGCCGCGGGAACAAACGACCTTGGAGTGATACAATCAAGACCACTAAATTCCAAATTGGTCGATGGTGGAAGGTTTAAGGGAATGACGGTTAATGGTATTATTATACAGTTTCAGGTGATTATACAGACATGACGCTTACCGCTAATGCACATGGTTATGAGGCTTCGGCATGGTACATTCTTGAAGTAACCGAGGGAACAACACCTGCAACACCGGCATATCTTGCACTTGCTAACCATGTTGAAATCAAGGAAAACGAATCTCCAAAACCAAACGGAGTACGAAAATCAGGCTCTGTCGATTATGCTTCCTTCCAGAAAGGAGTCGTAAAACCAATGATAACGGTAACATTCAGACCGACACAGGCAAACGGATTGAACTTTCTAGTAAACTATCTTTCTACGGATAACGCATTTACACTTGTCACCAAGAACCAGAATACGGGACAATTCCTAAGACGATATGTAGGTTGCAAAGTAAAATCTGGATCTGTAAAATGCAAACTATACCCCAAGGAAGATGTCACCGAGGTAACTTGTGAAATCTGGGGCTGGTCAATACAATACGCAGACATTTCAGGTTCAACTTATGAAACAATACCAACAACTGCGATAAATTGGTCAGATGTTACCGTAAAAATCGCAGCATCAACAGTAACCGATTGGTGGGAAGCAAACTTTGATGTTACTAACGATCTATACAGAATCGTAGACAATACAGGTGCAACTACCCAAATAAAACGTGGAACTAGGGAAGCCAAAGGTGATATCACTAGATCAGTATCATTGACAGACCAAGTCCAGACAGAAATTCAAGCAGTAGAAGCATCAACTGTAACAGCGTTTGAAGTGGACTTGTTAGCCCATACTTTCGTCTTTTCTGGTGGTGTCTATACTGATGTGGACGTAACAAACCCGATTACCGACATGTCATCAAAGAAATTATCCTTCCAAGGTGCGACATTCACCCAGACCTAAAACATTTAAAAAGACTGAAATTAATTTAAACCTGTGCCGGAATTACAACAAAAGACCTTCACTATACGGGACAAAACCTACGTAATGAAGGAAATGATAGGAGAGGAAGATCTGGCATTTCAACAACAGTTTACAAACCCGCAGACTTTTGCAGTAAATATTCGTGACTTGTGGTTCAAAAGATTGTCACGTACTATCATAACCCCGCAGATGTCAGAAACCGAACTACGACAACTATCCGCCTATGAATTATCTGCATTGATTACAGAATGGCGTCTATTGAATGAGCCTGATCCGTCCAGTTTTTTATCGAACTCGGCAAGTACAAGGACTACATAGACCATCCACTTTATGCCTTTTACATTGCCAAAACTAGGCTGAACCTGTCCCATGAAGATTTTAAGAGCATTTCCAAGGCAACTTTAAAGAAACTCCTATTACTAGACAAGATGTTAAATCCACAGGGTAGAAAATGAGTGCAGGAACAACAGAAGCAGATGTAAAGATCATCCTATCCGCAGATGATCAAGCTAGCGGACCGATTGATTCGGCAACAAACCAGATCAATGATTCCTACAAGACTCTGACAAACAATGCACGAGCAGCAGGTAGGGAATGGATTAACAATAATTTTAGTTTATATGAATTAGGTAGAACTATGCACTCGGTTCATACCATAACC